>Ga0307507_10008789_pt1 | contig 13789 bp, 3 predicted proteins | sample 7_EM_MG_FD_207223 | JGI IMG/M metagenome (GOLD analysis project Ga0307507, IMG submission 207223) | Populus trichocarpa ectomycorrhiza microbial communities from riparian zone in the Pacific Northwest, United States - 7_EM | ecosystem: Host-associated > Plants > Roots > Unclassified | place...
ACCGTCGCCAGAACTAGACGACCGTTACCAGAACCAGACGACGACCGTTCGAACAACCAGCCAGCGAACACTACGAACGATTCAATCAATCGATCGATCGAATTGAACCAGAGCTTTGATATCGGCCGTCACCAAATCAGAACCTTTGATCGGGCCGACCCCTCTCCTAAATTAAATCAGATACTAACACAGGCAGGCAGGCAGGCAGGTAGGTAGGTAGGTAGGTAGGTAGGTAGGTAGGTAGGTGGTAGGTAGGTGGTAGGCAGGCAGACAGACAGATAGATAGGTAGGCAGACAGACAGATAGATAGGTAGGCAGACAGACAGACAGGTAGGCAGGCAGGTAGGTAGTAGGCAGGTAGGTAGCAGGCAGACAGGCAGGCAGGTAGATAGGTAGGCAGACAGGTAGGCAGACAGGTAGACAGGCAGGCAGGCAGGCAGGCAGGCAGGCAGGCAGGCAGGCAGGCAGGCAGGCAGGCAGGTAAGTAGGCAGGTAAGTAGGCAGGCAGGTAGGCAAGTAGGTCAGTAGGTAGGCAGGTAGAAGAGAACCGTCGTCGTATTAAATCTAAAATAATATTATTTCTTTGGCTAGCTACTATTAAGTGCGCGGGAAGAGCAACGCTTATCTATTGAGTAAGATATACAGAATGCGTGAAAAGGGCATTATATGTTAATTGCGCATTAAGTATAAAAAAAGCTTAATGGAATAAAGGCACTACTTACCTAGGTAGCTATAAATGCGCAATTAGCTGCACCGCGTTGTTGGTTACTATTAAATGCGGCAGTATGCCGCTCCTTAGTTGATACCATACGCTACACGTTACAATGCGCGAAATGCGCATTTGGCTGCCAAATGCCGCCAACTGCTGTAAAAATGCTGGTAAATTTTTTCCTAACGAAGCTTATAGGTCTTAGATAATATTGCGGTCTTAAGTAGTACGCATTTTAGCTTGTATAAGCTTTAGGTAGTAGTTCTATAGAAGGTGGTAGTATTTATTAGGTTCTTGTACTACCAATTTTATAAATATCTTGGCGTCTTATATTTTTATTTTAATAGGTAGTAGCCCTTTTACTTACTTATCCGTAGTTATATAGTTAATAAAAGATAAGATATTGTTGGTATCTACCTCCTTAAGGGTTAGGGCTAATAAATTAAATTCTCCTGGGATTAATTGGCATTATAGGTTAAGTGTAGGTATTAGGTTGTTCTTTAGGTTTAATATAGTGGCTAGTAAGGAATATTGTCTTACTATTATAGGTTCCTTAGAAGTATAAAGATAACTTATAGATACGCTGCTTTTAGTATCGCCTATAGTGTTATAGAGACGCAGAATTAGTTATAGGCTAAGTGTTAGTGGTAAAAAGGCGCAATATAATGTTATGGAACGGGAGCAGTGGCTATAAAGCGTATATATTTAAGGAGTCTATAAGACGTTGCGCGATTAATTGTAAGGGTTAAGGGCGTAAGGAGGTAATATACCTATGTATAGCTGACATAAGCTGTATATAAGGTATATATAAGAGCACGGGGCTCTCCTATAGAGGCCCCTATGGTAGGGTTCCGTAATATTAACTAAAGCGGCCCTATAGTAACTAGAACTTATCCACTATACTAATAGGAGCTAGCGTTAGAAGATAAACCTTAACCGCCCTTATACTAAAAGCGGTTATAACTGCCTATTTATAAGCATTGCTTAACCCGCTATATACTATACCCTTAGCCAATACTTATTATAACACCCTAATTAACCCTACTATAGTTACGTACTTTAATTGCGGAAAGGATAGTTACTTTACCTTTGTAACGGGACTAGCCCAGTTATAGTAGGAATGTCTTAGTAAAACACTCGACAGATAAATTCCAACGCTTTAATTAAATTCTGCTAAATTTTACCAAGTTGATTAAATTCTGCTAAATTCTACTAAGTTAATCAAATTCTGCTAAATTCTACTAATGTAATGAAATTTGGTTAAAACCTATTAAAATCCATATAGGCTTATACTTACGCGTCTACTGCCAAGACCCTAAATATTTAGTTATAAGTTTCCTATATTCCTTTCTCTTCTTTATATAATATCTTATTCTTTATAAGAGCTATATACCCTTAGATTTAGATAGAATTTATATTATTCCTTTAAATCTTCCCTAAAGCCTCTTCGCGCCCTTATACTACATTGCGTTAAAATAACTACTATTAAAAATAGCAAATAAACCCAAATCCCTTTTAATAACTATAAGTATTATATCCCTAGTTAGGGAATAGTTAACCATAATATAACAATCCTTTATAAATGCCTTAGCTTAGCAGCGGGCTACACTAGAAGCCCAACATTAGCAATTAATAAAAGCACTCCATAAAGAACTCCGTAATCTTAAGGTACTTTTATTAAAAACCTTAATAATAATACCTATAAATAAAATTAAAATAACCGTACCTAAACCTAACCTATTAAATATAAACACTAAACCAGTAATAGTAGCTTAACTTATGCATGTAACAAAACCAGTACCTATTATAAAATCTGAAAAGCCTTTTAACCCTCTAATATTTAATAGAAATTAAAATAATCTATATCCCTTTATAAATAAGCTCCGTCTTGAACTTTTAATAAACTATAATTAATATACTACTAAAGCTAGCAAGGTTAGCTATAGAATGTCTTATTTAAGTAAAGACGCTATATAAACTATAGATCTATTCTTCTATAATGGCACTTTTATTAATTTTAAAATCTTTATCTTCTTATTAAAATAAATATATAATAACACTAGCCACGAATATATAGCTATTACTAAACTTAAAAACCTATAATAATGGAACTAAGACTTTACTAGCTTCTTTTTGGAATTTTTAGGCCTTATTAGCAAACTGGATTAGAATAAAGCCGCTAAAGTTACCGCCCTTTAATAAGCTATTTTAGATAAGATTAAAGCCTAGTTAGTAGGTAGAGAACTACTAAAAAATCCATCTAAATTTGCTATAATAAATTAATAAATTAATAAGGACCTTTAATATAATAAATAGACTCATTCTCTAAAGTTAACTACACCTTATATTTAGAACTCCATAAAACCAGTATATACCTTAAAGCGCGATACGTCTTTAAAACCTAAGAGCCCTATATATAACCCTATGGACCTTAATACTGCTTAATTCTATGCACTATTAGGAACTAATAAACAAAGAACTTAAGCTATAAATGGAGAATACTTTAGATGCGGTAAAAAGGGATATATTTAAAAACATTACTAAACTTATCCTTTTAAAAAGGTCCGCCGTAGTTCCTCCCACTTCTTAAATTATACCTACTCCAATATATAGCTAAAATACGCGTTATAGTGGACGCCTTACCCGTTTTACTGTTTAGCTAGTAGCCTTATTATATATATAATATTCTACGCCAAAAAGCTTTAATAGTGGGGCAGGGCGAATCTAGCCGCAGTTTAGCTTAAGAGGTAGCTACTTAGCAATTATTTTATATAAGCCTTTCTATTGGGCACTAATGTCTAAGCAGCTATAAAGCATTAGCTGTAGTAATACTGTGGTGGTGTGATTTGGCCCCCTGGATTCAACATCTAGATTGGGCGTAGCTTTGGGAGAGCCTAGGCCTTCTATATGTTTTATATAGATCGGTCTAGAGCCCTAGAGTCTGAAATAACTTGGACAGGACTAATAGATATACACTTTTCCTTTAATATACACTTTTCTTCCTTCCTTACTGACTGATTTCCTACTAGCTGATTACGATAGACTAATAGACTGACTATACCGTGACTTCCTGTCTAAGAGAGGTCGTACCCTCCTATATATTTTATGGCATTCCATGTAGGGACGACGGCAAGCTCTTTAGATTAGAAGTCTGGTACTCTATACACAGTTCTATACACAGAATACGCATAGGAATGATCTAGAATGATCTGGAGCTGCGGAATAGAAGGACGTGCGGAAAGGGAGGTGAAGAAGTATGGATATATTAGTGACTGGTGCGCAGCTACCTCTACAGGAATAAATTAACGACATATGCTAAGTTCTCTATGCGGGAATGGTAGTCAGCAAATAGCAATGGGAAGGCGAGTACGTAGTACTGCAAGATAGAGGATAAAAGGGAGGACTATAGTATACCAGGAAAGATAGAGAAAAGTCTTCTACATTTTATTTACTATATTTATATTAGCTTATATAATTATTCTTGTATTTATAGGAGCTACCTTTAAATTTATAATAATAATAGCAACAGTACCAGCAAAAGAATTATTGGGAATGTTAGGTCTATTCTATAATAACAGCGAAGGCGCTGAAAAGAGAGAGGAAAGTAAGCAGCTTGTTAAGCCGCGAAGCTCTCCTAAATAAGGGCATGCGATACTAACCCTAACTCCCATAATATTAGGGACCGATAACCCTTAACAGACTGAGGATAAGGATTATAATATCCACCTGCCTATCTCTAGAGAAACTGTAGGTCTGCTGCCTCCTACTAGACCACTAATAGAACGAGATAAGGTATATATTATGGCCTAGCTTATACTAGCTCTAGGAACTCCTGGGACCCCTTACTTTATGGGACAAAATGTATCGCAATTTATTAAACAGTATAAGAGACTATATATTTAACATTATATTGCAGATAATAAGAAGCATTAAGGACTTTTAGAGTATTATAACTATTAAATAGAGATATAGATCTACAGCCTGCCTAAGTTTATAATTGGAAACTGGATGGAACTTATAAAGAAGCTTAGGACAGACTATAGAGGAAGTAACTACTTTTAATAAGTCGAAACGGTAGAATTCTTAGAAGCTTATGTGCTGTAGTATAGGAATAATCCACCTAGCAGTATATGTAAATACTATAGGCAGTTCACGCTAATCTCTTAAAAGGTTACTAAGGCTAGTAATTTGGAAAACCGTAAATAAGGGTACTGGTTCGTAAGGGGACTCCTATTTAAGTATTAAAGGCATACCATAACTAAAATAGGAGCCGACCTAAATAGATAAGAATCCTTTAACTTCTATCTAATAAAGAGAGCTGTAGAGGACAGGCTTAATTTATATAAGGGCGTAGATTAGCTATTAATAATAAATCCTAAGGAGCAAGGTCTTTGTTAGCTAGTTAGATAATTCTATAATTAATAACCAGCTATAACCAACTAAAGAGATGCTGCTCTTTGACCGCCTATAGTCTCCTAGCTAAGTAAGTCGGCAAGCACCTATTAAACGACTTAAGAAGTAGATCCTAAACTAGAGAAACTTACTAACTAGCTCTAGAAGCTTAATCTTAGGACGGTTAAATTAGCAGGCGTTACGTCTTTAATACCGTTCCTAAATAGGATTTGCTAAGATTTAATATAGTATACATAGCTCCTAAATAGAGCATTAGTGTATTAAGAACAAATAGGCCTAAGACCGGCGCTAAATAATAGACTACAGCCGCCCTATAAGGGAGCGCTATAAGAATAATATAAGCCAGGTCTAGGAAGGTATAGAGGGCTAGGAAACTTTGGCGCATACCTAATATAAACTTAGATATGTTATAGATGCGGGGGTTTCCACTATTTTATTAATTAGTATCTATAGCTCTAGGAATTGGTTTATTGTGGTTTTGTATATATAAATAAGAATAACCGAATTTGCTCTAGAACATGTAAGCGTCTAGGAAATATAATTCTATATTTGCTAAGTAATAATTAGATTTAGTTCCTTAAAGACTGGCTAAGGTAGAATGTAAATATTAATCCTAACGCTCTAGGGACAGGTGTCTAACTAAAGGCAGCTTTGGTAGAGTTTGTGAATAAAAGCGACGCTAAAAGTAAGGAGGAACTTAGTAAGTCTTAGGAGGATGTATACTAAGTGGAGTTAATATACGTTAATTTAGTAGGAGCTATAACCTAGTTATAGTCTACGCTATGGTTATATAATCTTAGGAAACTATAAGGGGAAGTAAGAGTAATAAAGCCGCCTCTAAAACCATCTGGTTAGCAACCAGCAGTAGTCTAAAATGTATAACCAGGAGGACATGTCCAAATCGCTCTATAACCCCAATAGCAGGCTCCCTAACCACTGTTAAGTAATAATAAGATTAATAAAATGGACTATACTGAATAGCTAAGACAAACGGAGTAGATAGTGGATATAATAATAGCCAAAGCACTATAACTAAAGCTAGTTAGGATAATGGATATACTAAAGGGAAACATTTTAAGTCTAATAGTGATAGCGGACAAGATCTTGTTAAAAACCATTAAAGTTACTATTGGTAACTGCCTTATATACATGCCTAAGGTTATAAAGCTATTCTTTAATCCTCTTCCGCCACCTCTTATAGAGCCTTACTAATAGAAGTAAGAGGACGTTAAAGTATCTATATCGTCAGCATACCTGATGTTCTATATTAATTAAGCCGGCTTAACAACTACTAAAGTGGATTAGATTAAATAAGAAGTAGGATTTATCTGGTTTTAAAAACGGTGCCTAAAGGTAGAAGCGCAGATAGGAGACAGAAGGGCTAAGTGCTTAATTAACTCTAGGGCGGAGCTTAACCTTATTAAAGAAAGTGTGGCTCTGTAATATGGTTTACTGATATTAAGCCAACCCCTATAACTATAGGGTGTACGTCTAATATCTACCAATAGGACTCAGTCTAAGTTTATTAGATTGGTATATGCGGTCCCCATGGTAATAGGTAACGTCTTAATATCTATAATATTTATTACTGTAGGAGAAATGTTATATAAGGTGATACTTAGTAAACTATAGTTGGTAAGGGCTAGACTGGCAACAAAATGAACCGTAATAGGTTAGGTATCTTGTATTATTTAATTAGAAGATAGCAGAGTTAAAATAAGGTTCTTAACATTCTATAAGGATGCGATGTTCTTTAAACTAGATAAAGGCATTAATATAGACAATAGTTTGGGAAATGTATAACTGGCGTAACCGCTGGGATCGTATCTAGGGTTACTTATAACCTAGTGTATTGGGATAAAGAGGACGTTAAGATTAAGGAACAGGGAAAAGAGGTGTGGCTCTAATACAGACGCTTACTGTTTTGGATATCCACTAGGCAGAGCTATTAGTAGGAGGAGGAATATAATATTGGATAGAGAGAGCTTAATAGTAAGACGTTAAGGGAAGTCCTAGAGAAACACTTAAGAAAGAATTAGAAGCCAGTATTTAAGGCAAAGGCTGGGTCCCTTATATATTAAATATTAAAGATAATAGATCTGTTTATAATGCAAATAAAAGGCTGCCGGAGTAAGGCCTAACAAAATGCTATAAATGTAGTAACTGCGTATAAATAAAAGGCAGATAAAGTCTACCTAGTTAATTTGTTGGCATTAGATAGAACAGTTATAGGAGGTATAGTGGAATGGTAAGAGGTGGCCTTGCATTAATAAAAGGCGTCCGTTTAAGGGTTGCCTCTTGGTCTGTATAACTATTTCCTTAAACTATAATATACCAAGCTGGCCCGCGGCGTATAACTAAAGCTAGAATAATTAGAGCGTATAATTATAGGAGATATTTAGCTAAGAGAATAAGAGATCCTTAAGGCTATGTTATTTAACTAAGAAGAGGCTTCAGTATGGAAATTCTCCGAGATAGGCCGCGTTAGTAGGGATATAACTCTACTACTAAAGATTAAGACTGTGCTGTATAAAGTATAGTAAGTACTAAACTTTTCTGTACTAAGGGCCCTATAAGGAGAAGTGATAAGTATATTACAAGAACAACTAACTTAAGGGACTCTGGAGTATTATAAAAGCCTATATAGGAATCTATGGTTTCTTATAAGTAAGAAGGAATATAAGAAGTACTAACTGATAAATACGGCAATAAATATTAACTAAGTAACTATTAGGGATGTAAATCTGCTGCTATATGCTAATAAGTTTTCTAAAGAGTTTATAGGGTGTAAGGTTATGTCTCTAGTGGACTTCTTCTCTAGCTACAACTAGTTAGAGCTTAATATTGAAAGCAGGAACCTAATAGCTTTTATAATACCTCTAGGACTTTTATAACAAATAATGGTACCTATAGAAGGCATGAATTTAGTAGCCTAGTTTATAAGAATAATTACCAAGATCCTAGAACGACATATCCTATATTATGCCCTGCCGTTTCTAGATAATATTATAGTAAAAGGTCTATAGATAGTGTATAATAGAGAAGAGAGTCTTCTAGGTATACGTAGATACATTCTGGAATATATTATATGGCTAGACGAAGTGCTTGCAGATTTGGAACGAGCTAGGTGTATAATCTTAGGTGTAAAGTCTTACTTCTATAAGGATGAAATTATAGTGGTTGGTTACCACTATAATGGAAAGGGATAATATCTAGAAGAGTTAAAAGCTATAAAGATTATTTACTAGAGAGACTGTAAAGATATTATATCCGCCTAAGCTTTCCTAGGGGTTGTTGTGTATTACTAAATATAGGTAGAAGACTTTGTAATTAAGGCAGAGCCAATCTTCTAACTGCTATAAGTAAACGTTCTGTTTATATGGGGTATAGAGCAGATTGCCGCTATAAAGACTCTAAAGTATGCAATTACTACCGCGCCTGCACTAGTTTAACTGGATTATAGTAAGGGTGTAGGGCTAATTATTCTCGCCGTTAACAGATATAAGAATGGATGGGGGTGCGGCCTTATATAACTAGATATATAAGGTTATTATTACCTGTATTAATATAAGAGCGGTATCTAGTCTTAAGCGGAACAGAAATATAACTTAGGAAAGCTTAAATGTTGGGCGTTACTATATGCGTTAAAGAAGTGTCGCGTGTACTTATATGGCGTTTGCTTTATGGTGGAGATAGACGCGAATACCTTAGTTGTATAACTAAATTGTGCCGCTACTAATTTACCTAGAGCCTTAATGATAAAATGGCTAGCATAGATATAGCTATGGGACTTTAATATTAGATATATGCCAGAGAAGAAGAATAGCCTAGCTAATGGACTTTTGTAACGGCCGCCTAATAGTAAACAACCTAATAAGCTAACTGAGGATATTGAAGAGTTTATTGACTATAAGCTGAGTGCCTTAAAATATATGGCTAGCCCTCTTAAAATGGAAGCAGATCTGCTACTAGACGACTTATATTTGGAGGAATTTTAGAAGATTGTAAAATAGCTAGTAACTTTATAACGCCCAGAAGAAATAAATGCTAAGGAATTAAAAAAGTTTAGACTGTATGCGCTAAAGTTTCTAGTGCGTAATTAATAGCTTTTTTGCTAATAGTCTAAGAACATACTAATATGGAGGGTATTTAATGACAAGACTATTTAGTAAGAAATTATTAATAGCCTTTATAACTGGAGTAAATATCGCAGACAGGAGGGAATGTACTAGAGGGTCTTAAATTAATATTAGTGGCTAGGACTATGGGATTAGATATTATAGCATATTAAGTTATGCCTATAGTGCTAAGAATAATAGCTGGGATAGGAAGAAGAAGTAATATACCCTATATAGGAGTCTACTTTATGGTAATAAGTAATAGTAGATATTATATTATGCCGCTAAACCGTCTTGGATTCTAGTATCTGGCTATTGCTTAAGAGTATGTATCTAAATAGGTGGAAGCTTGGGCCCTTTAAAAGAAAGATATAAAAAGCATAGCAAAGTTTCTTTATAAAGATGTTATCTGCTAATAGGAAGTGTTTAGACAGCTCTCTGTAGATAGTAAAGGAGAGAATGCTAATATTACTACTATACTTATAGAGCTCTATAACATTAAAAGGGTTGTGGCTTTTGCATATTACCTATAGGGGTAAGGTTTAATAGAGTGGGGCTATAAGCCTATAATAGACGCTTTGGCGAAGATGGATAGCTTATAGCTGGACAATCTTTATACAGTTTTATAGGCAGATAGAATAACTGTTAAGTAGTCAATAGAAATAATGCCAGTAAGAGTTATATGCGGATATGAGCATGTTCTTCCTATTAAACTCTATATACCCACCTAGCAAATATTGCCTTAGAAAACAGTCCGAACTACTGTAGAGCTACTAGCGCTTTATATAAAGCAGTTTGACCAAAGAGACGCAGATATACAAGAGGCTATTACATATATAAGATGGCTAAGAGTAGTAAATAAGGAGTATTTTAATAACACCTATTATATTTGCCAGGGCGGATTTAAGGTTAGAGATATAGTTATGCTCTATAATATGTAGCTTAAGTAAGATTATTCTAGCTGTTGTAAGTTGGATCTAAAATGGCTAGGCCCGTTCCGCGTATATACTGTAAGAATCACCTATATAAAGGATGGTACTTAGTTAAGGATCTTAATGGCACGCTATTCCGTAACTAAACTCTAGGAAATAGATTAAAGAAGTTTTACCAATAATAGGTATCTAAAGTCCGCCAGGAGGATTGGCTTAATTAGTTAGGCAGAACTATACTATAAGAAATGGCAGCAGAGCCCAAGCCTAAGGATAATGTTATGCAAAATCCACTAGTATTGCAACGCCGCGTGTTTTAAGAAGTGTATATTCTAGAAATATCTTTTAATAGAACTAAGTATGAAATGTTTAACTAGGGGACAGTTAAGTTCTTAGGTAGGGGAGGGGACGTAGATAATAGCCGTGTAATCCATTTATTTACTATATTTCCTAAAGCTCTTTCTATTACGCTTTCTTGTTTACTTTTTGTTATAGGAATCTAATACGTGTTAACAGTAATGTAAGGGCAGAAGAATGTTTACGCGTAACTAGCTAGGTTTATTTACTACAAAGATATTAATTCCGCTTACTGCCTTTACTAAGCCAATAGCGATTTTCTATGCCAGGTATGGAAAATTATAATTGGTCCGTTTAATAGTTAGAGCTGGTAGAACTCTACACCGCTACCTATATTTGGTAGACTATTTAGATTAGGAAACCCTATTAAGAACTTTACCTTTTTACCCTTAATAGACCTTAAAGATAGTTATAATTAGCTAAAGCATAGACTAAACAGAACCAATAATAGTATACTTATTATATCTTCCTTAAGCAGACCGTTGGTATTGTATAAAGGAGCTAAGCAATAGATTAGTGACGTCCTTATAGAGGTTAGAGGCTTTATAGTTAATTGGCATCGCGTAGTGCTCGTCCAAGTCTGTGACAAAATCTTGCTCTCTTGGGAAAACTACGCAGATGCTGCTAGTGTAGTAGTTAGTTTTATTAATAATAATAGCGGACTATAAGCATCTCTAGGAAAGGACGTGTTTATATTAATTTTTAGGGATATCTCTAACATTAGTAAGATAGCTAAAGATTAGAGGAACCGGTATAATAAGGCTAGAGAGACTATCTAAAAAGCCTAGGGTCAAGATGTCCTTAACGGACCGCTTAAATACATAATCTCCTATAACTTCCTCTCCGCCGTCTAAAAGCTCGCGGTCTATTTACTCCCTAAAGTTATAGTAAGAGTTAATAAAGTGCTGATTAAGAGGCTTGATTACCTAGGACGCGGTATTAAGACTACTACTTAACTATAACCTGCTGATTTTGTGCTCGTGCCTATAAAGTTAGGAAGGGTAATATTAGACTAGGTGGTGAATAAGCATGGTTTAGGGAGACACTTAATGGGCTTCCTTGTTTTAAATAAAGACCTGCCGCCAAGAAGTGGGATATTAACTACTGTGGGACTAGAGGTTAGCCCGCGAAGCCCTACTGCACGCGTCCACGTCGCCGCGGGTGGAAACATCGTCAGGAAATCGTTCCTTTTGATGGCTAAGTGCAGAGGCGATGGTAGGGAGCCGTCGCAGCGCATGCAGCGCGCTGTCGTCGCGGTTCTGTGGTGTTGAGCTCGCGACGCGTACCACCGTACAAAGCATCGCCCTTAACAACACCTGGAGCCTCACTACCTCCGCATAAGGCTCTTGCTCTACCACCTAGGGAGGCCTATTAAGGGAAACTAGGATATGAAAACCACCTAATGTACAACTACCTGGCTTATAGCCTGGCCTAAAACTGGCCTTATTATCTAGTTAGTTAACATAAACGCGTCCTAGTCGTACAATAGGACATCCTTAGGCTTGCACTAGCTCTAAGATCGCAAAGGGACGCGGCAAGGGCGTAGGGAACCTCTTTTTATAAGAACTTGTTAAGGTTAACGCATTATAGATACCTTATATAAAACTTATTAAGGCCCTAAGGCCACCATAAAGAACTTGTTAAGGCCCTGCCTAGAGAACTTATTAAGGCCCCTCTACGAGGGCCTATCTGGTATCTGGCACACCTAGGTGACTTAGAAGAGGGTCTTAATAGGCATGGTGCGCGCGACCTGGACGACAGACGCGACAGCAACGCGATAGCAACGCGACGGCAACTAGATAGCTTAATGAGGTGGAAACACAGGTAAAGCTCTAGGCAGCGGAAACACAGGCCAGCTTTAATGGCCCTATGGCGTTTAACTAGGTAACTTATAGGAGGGTTTTAATAGGCGTGGTGCACGCAACCTAATATATATATACAAGGCGACTTATAGGAGAGTTTTAATAGGCGTAGTGCACGCAACCTAGTACATATATATAGGGGAGGTCTTAGAGAAAACACAGGCTAGTTAAATAAGGTCTTAATAGTTAGAGACATAGGCTAGCTTATAGGAAGGGGGGATATAAGCTTGGTTAGTAGGAGAGGGGGGAGTAGGTTGCCTGGCACGGGACCTAGTTTATGGCCTTCTCCTATAAGACACAGTCGGCCTATTATAAGGAGACTTTTATAGGCAACGCGAAACGGGAACTAGTAGTCTATAGGGTGTTGCGCCCCTATAATACTACTAGCCTCCTATAGGGCGTAGTGCGTAGTAGCTACTACTGGCTCTAGGGACCTTACCCCTTAACTAGGCCTTAACCCCTAGTGCACCTAGTAGGCAGGTAGGATTATGTCCTAGCCAGAGAGACTACTACATAGCTCGAGAGAACGGATACGCGTATTGGTACATTAATAGACAGAACCGTTTTACTTCGCTAGGACGGTACGCCGGTGAGATATACTTATAGAGTAAACAGGAGTTACTTAGGCGGAAGAGGCTTTGGCTGGACCTTAACCGTAAAAGGTATACCTAATTATATTATAGGATGCAGCCACGACGCCCTTGTAGGACTACGTCAGTAGGCGCGTAAGACGGGAGTTGCGACCCCTATAAATGGCAGCTTATGCCCACACCAGCGGAAATAATAAAGAAAAGCGTAAAACTAGAGGCTATAAAAGGCTCTTAAGCCGTGTAAAAGCGTACCAACTCTAGAAGGAAACTCTTATACAGACTACTGGGGAGTGGACTAGTACTTAGGCTAACCCTATTATAAGATATCTATAAGAACTAGTGAGAATCCCTATGCAATTGGTGGTGGCAGCTAACTGCTTATAGTTGGGACAAAGCACTAGAAAACTGAGGTAGAGGCCTAGATAAGCAGGCATAGTAAACTCTACTATATTATAGTACTACTAGTATATATAACTACCTGCCTATTTCTGCATTCTTTTCTATCTTTAGGGGTAGTAAGGAAGAAGCTGCACAAGAACATTTAAGACTAGTAGATATATACTATACAGATGGTTCTAAAGATAGTAAATTAAGTGCAGCGGCCGTATGTAAAATAGGGGAGAGAAATAGGATTAAATATGCAACAAATTGGAATCTAGGGCCTTATATAGAAATTATGGACGCAGAACTTTATGCAGTCTATAGGGCCCTAGAATATCTAAAACAACAAAGACTAGAAGAGAAACAGGTTTATATCTTTATAGATAGCCAAGCAGCTATTAAAAGATTACAGCTTAATTCTCTTACAGGG
>Ga0307507_10008790_pt1 | contig 13788 bp, 11 predicted proteins | sample 7_EM_MG_FD_207223 | JGI IMG/M metagenome (GOLD analysis project Ga0307507, IMG submission 207223) | Populus trichocarpa ectomycorrhiza microbial communities from riparian zone in the Pacific Northwest, United States - 7_EM | ecosystem: Host-associated > Plants > Roots > Unclassified | place...
ACGCTGCTCCGACTCGGTTTTCGCCACCAGCACCTCGTACGCCAGCCCCTGCGGTTCGCCGAGCAGGCCGAGCAGGAGGTGTTCGGTGCCGATGGAGTCGTGCCTGTGCGTCCGGGCGGCCTCCTGCGCGAGCACGATGCTGTGCCGGTTCAGGTTCGTGTACCGCTCGAAGGGGCCGGGTGCGTGGCGTTGTTGGGCGGCCTGTTTGGACACCCCGATGGCGTCGCCGATCTCGGTCCACGACGCGCCGGTCTGCTTGGCCTTGCTGACGTAGTGGTCGATGAGCTGGTCGCCGAGGTCGGACAGGGTCTGGGCGCGCAGTCGTGCTTCGCTGATGCGGGCCAGTGCGTTGGTGCCGGGGAGTTCCTCGTCGAGGCGGGCGATCAGGTCGGCGAGGCTGATGTCGAGTGGGCTCATGCGTCAATCCTAAGTTGACGATCCCCGATCGTCAATCTGTAATTGACGCTCGTTTCGGGTGGGCTCCACAGTTCGTGCGACGGGTCGGACGCGCCGGAACGTGGGACGCCGTTGCTGTCTGTCCGCCCGGGCGGTAGTAGACATCCCGGTCGGCTGCAGTGGCGTGACGGCCTGGCAGCGTCTACGGGACTGGACCGAAGTCGAGCTACGGCCACGGGCCTAGCGACTCCAGATCCGCTATGCGGTACGCGCCGAACTCCACCCCGCACGGCTCCAACTCGCTTGCGGCATCCTCGGTTTGAGGCGGCTCCGAACTGCACTCTGAAATGATCGGTCAGCGATCTGGGCCAGGGGCGCGGACGCGCTGGTGAGCGGGGTGGCCGTCAGCTGGGCCCTTGCGTCGTCGAGGTAGTGAACCAGGCTCGCGGCAGGCGTGTTCGTGATCATCCGAGTGAAGTGATCGAGGGCGCAGGGGAGTTGCTTGTTCTCATACCCAATCCAGTCCGCGTGGGCATCGATACGGTTCGGTGTCACCACGCCCGTCGGCCTCACGCCTGGATCTCCAACGCCACCTCGCGCAGGGCGAATTGCGCGGGGGAGACGTGTTCTTCACCCTCCGGATTTGCCGGGAGATCCGATGGCATCCACCAAACCTCTCTCACTCTCGACTGAAGCACGATCTGCTGACGCCGACTCAAGAGCCGCCGTCCGTGACGCCGGCGCCACAACGGTCAACTACAGCGCGGTCTTCCGTTCGTCGGTCTTGAGAGCGCGGAGCGTCCAAAGTCCGTAGAGAGCCAGCAGCGGTTTGACGACCATCCACTCACCAGGACGGTAGTCATCCGCCCGCACGAGCCGCTCGGCAAGATCGGGCCGCTGCCGCTGCAAGTACGCGCGGGCCTTCAGCGCGTGAGCCGGTTGGGAGGCGATCTTGATGCGGTCGACGTCCTCAAGCAGCGGGATCACATTGGTGATGTTCTCCCATGTCGTCACGCTCTCGTCTTCGAGGAGCACGGTGCCGTCGAACCCCAGCACCAACTGCGCGTAGTCGGCCATCAACTGAGCCTCCGTGACGCCACCGGTGGTCGAACCGCCGCTGAAGATCACGCGAGTGCCATGCACACTGCCGGCGCTGACGGAGCGAATTCCGGCACGGACTCGCCAGCGGTTGATGAAGTTCGCCGGAGCCTCGGGATTCCGGTATCCCAGCACGACCACAGCCTCGGAGGAGCCCGCACCATTCCCCACGAGAGCCCGGGACCAGCACCAGTTCAACCACTCGCCCCAGGCCAGAGCTGCCGCCCCCGCTATGACAACGGCTGTCCTTCGTCGCATGCGGCGACTCTAGGGCACCTCGGTATCGGGCAGCGTAGAGACCGGCCGCGCCGCGAACGACACCCTCGCTGGTGTGATCCGGCGGTCCAGAACCGGCGGTGAAATCGCCGTTGCCGTATACGACACGGAGGTCGAGGATCCCTTCGGCACCGTCAAGGCTCAGCGGGCCATGAAGCAACGACAACGACATGCGGCACCGACCATGGATCCCCACCTCCAACTTCCTTTCACACAACAACCGTTGTCCTGACTGAAGGGCTCGTGTTCCACTAATCTCCATTCACCACATCCATCACCCGCTACTGGGCGGGCGGGCATCATCGGGGGAGATGCGTGTATGAGGCCCTGGGTTTTGAGAAACTCCTCGACGCGGACGGATTCTTCGCACGCCTGTTAGGGCGGTCGCCGTCGGGTGCCGACCGCAAGCCGTTGTATGGCCCGGACCTGCCCGTGGTGCTGCTCACCGGCGGCCCGGGGATGGGCAAGGGACGGCTGCTGCGGGCGGTGCACGACCGTTTCGCCCGCCACGTGCCCGTGATCCGTCTGGACTGCGCCTCACCGGTGTACGCGGACCGCGCCGGGCCGGAGCCCGGTGCCCGCTCGGCGGTGACCGAGGCCCTGGTCGAGGCCGCCCTGCTGCTGCACACCTGGCGGGGAACGGGCGGCGCGTTCACTTTCCCGCGGTTCTTCGCGGGCCTGGCGGTGATCGCGACCGGCGTCGCGGGCGGCACCGGTGAGGCGATCAGGACAGAGGTCGAGCGGTACGAGGAGCTGATCCAGCAGCCGCGCCTGCGTGGTCTGGGGGCGCGCGACTTCTGGCGCGGCGCGCTCCTCGGGGCCGTACGGAAAATGCTGGAGGTCCTGGCCGGACAGACGCTCGGCCCGTACGGGGCCGCCGCGCTCACCGCGCTGCTCGACGCCCTCTTCGAGCGCCTGACACCCCGGGGCGAGGCGGAACTGACGCGGATCTACGGCGAGTATCCCGGCGCGGCCGGCCAGCCCAAGCACGGGCTGCGCAGGCTCGCCGCCGACTTCCGGACCGGCGGCGAGCGGCGGGACGACGCGGAGCGCTTCCTGTTCCGGGCACTGCGCGAGGATCTGGAGGCGGCGTACGTGGGTCTGGGAGGCTGGCTGGGCCGGGTCGGCCGCCCGGGACTGCTGCTGGACCACGCCGAAGAACCGCTGGGCGAGCGGCTGTTGCGCGCCGTGCTCACCGACCGCCGGGACGGGCAGCGCGACCGCGTGGTGATCGTGGGCACGGCACGCCGGGCGGACGGCGGCGCCTTCCTGCACGGGGGTCTGCCACCGAGGGAGGTGGCGGCGTTCCGGCCCGCCGACGGGGTGCCGGCCACCTGGTCCCGCCGCAGGGACCGGGAGGGAGACCGGGGCCCGCTGTCCGCCGGGGTGCTCATCCTGCGGATGCCCTTCCTCAGCGGCGACCAGCTCCGCCGGGCGACCGAGCAGATACAGCTGGACGCGGAGCGGGAGGGCGGTGCGCATCGCCGCCGTATCACCGCCGCCGTGGCCCAACTGAGCGGCGGACGGCCGCACACGGTGATCCGGCTGGCCACCGCCGCCGCCGACCACCGGATGGACACGGACGCCAACGACCGGGCCATCCTGGACGCCAGGCTGCACCACCCGGACGGCACCCCCGAGCAGCCGGTGACGGACGTACTGCTTCAGGAGCTGATCCTCGACCAGCTGCCGGTGCGGCTTCCGGACGAGCACCATGACCAGTGGCTGGATCTCCTCAGCTATCTGTCCGTGGCCCACGACCCGGAGTGCGCGGACGTCCTGCTGCGCCATCACCAGGCAGGCCGTGTCCTGCGCCTGACGGCAGATGAGGTCGCGCGGCTGCTGAACGACACCGGGTGGCCCAGCTGCAAGCGGCACTTCATCGGGGACTTCGGCCTGCGCCAGTTGCTGGTGCATCGGCTGTACGGGCTGGAGCGCGACGGTGCCGCCTGGTACGCCGACCACCATCTGCTGCGCGACCACTACGCCGGGAGCGAGCCGAGCGGCGGTGCGTTCCACTCGGCGACGACCCACCAGATGAACCACCACCTCGTCTCCGGCGGCGTCGGCGACGTGGTCCGCCACCTCGCCGCCACCCTCCCCGGCCGCCCCCGTCAGTGGTGCGAGGAACTGCTGGAGATCGCCCAGGCGCCCTATCCGGGTGGGGCGGACGAGCGCCGCAAGCGCGCCCAGGGGCTGGTACGGGTGGACGGGCAGCCGCTGCGCCGCACCGTCGACCAACTGCTGCACGCCGTATGGCTGTGCGAGGAGCGCACCAGGCCGACCGGGGGCGAAATGGCCCGCACGCTGGAGCAGTTGCTGAGGCAGCTGTCGACCATGGACTTCGACGGCGCCGGAGAACTCGGCCCGACAGCCACCGAGTGGAGCCAACTGGCCGCGAACGAGCAGCCGTTGCTCCGCTGCGACTGCACCGATCAGCTCGGCCGAAGGAGGTAACGGGGATGCCCAGCTGGATACCCAGGTGGAACAGACTGCCCAGATGGGGAAAGATCCTCTACGCGCTGGCGGGCGTGGCCGTGCTCGTGACCGTCGGCGTATACGGCATGCGCACCATCGGGAAGCCGGACACCTGCCACCACGGCATCGAGAAGGTCGGCGGCGAGTGCATCGGCGTCGACGGCGCGGGCTACGACTTCGGCACACCGGAGATCAGCGCAGTGGCCAAGGCCATCTCGGTCGAGAACAAGAGGATCGCGAACCAGCCCCACGTCACCGTGGCGATGATGCTGCCCCTCCAGTCGGACACGGCGGGGCTGCGGCGGCAGATGCGCAGCGACCTTCAGGGCGCGTATCTGGGACAGCGCCAGGCCAACTCCGGTGAGGGCCAAGTGCCCAAGATCCGGCTGGTGTTGGCCAACCCCGGGCTGAACTACGGCCATCAGGACAAGGTCGTGAGCACGCTGCTCGACATGGCCCAATCCGACAAGGACAAGCTGCGAGCCGTCACGGGCTTCAACCTCACCCTCGACGCCACGGAGAAGGCCGTAGAACGTCTGACGGAAAACGGCGTCCCGGTGCTCGCCTCCCGGATCAGCGGAGACGGGATCGCGAACGTCGACGGGAAGAAGCAACGATTCCCCGGCCTGGCCCGGATCATCCCCACCAACGGCAACGCGGCCGAGGCCCTGGCCAACTTCAACGGCGAGCGGGGCCGGCAGAACGCCAGGACGGTGCTGGTCTACGACACCCGCCCGGACGCCTACGACGAGTCGCTGGCGAACGCGTTCCGGGGGATCAAGGAGACGGGTCCGGCCGGTCCCGCCGATATGACCTTCGAATCCCCGGGGATCGACGAGGCCGGCTCGACCGGCAGCCAGTTCGAGCAGATCGCCAACAACATCTGCGGTTCCGCGGCCGACACCGTCTACTTCGCGGGGCGCACGCTGCACCTGCGGATCTTCGCGCTCACACTCGCCAGGCAGACGTGCGCGAACCGGCACTTCACCCTGGTCAGCGGCTCCGACGCCGCCTCGCTGCGGCAGGCCATGTCCGAGAAGGACTGGGCGCAGCTGCGCGGCGCGGACGGCGTGGCGAAGGTGACGGTCCAGTACGCGGCCCCCGCGCACCCGGCCGCCTGGGACACCGAACTGGCCGCCTGGACCAAGCGGTGGAAGGCGACCCACGACCGCGAGCCCACCGCGAACGAACTCCCCCAGTACCTCACCGAGCCCAAGGCGGCCCTGGACGCCCTCGACGACCTGATCAAGAGCACGAGCAAGGCGGGCACGGACCTCGGCTCCACCCCGAACCTGGAGGACTCCCGCACCATGCTCGTCTACGACGGCCTCGTCACCATCGGCACGGCCCTGCACGAGGTACAGGGCAACGACGCCAAGCAGGCGCCCGGCCTCGCGGACGTCGGCCAGGAGTGGTCGAAACTCCAGTCGGTGCACCGGGTGAGGGGCACGAGCGGCCTGATCTGCCTGACGAGCGGCGGAAATCCGTACGACAAGCCGGTCGCGGTGGTCGAACTGAACCCGGGCCGGAGCGCGGGCGGCACCCTGAAGTTCGTCGGCCTTGGCTGGCCCACCGGCAAGGAACAGCCGAAGAACTGCGTGATCCCGAGTGGCACTTCCTGAGACAGCCGAGACGGCCCGGCAGCTTCCATGATCGTGACTTGGGCGGAGGGAGAGCAGATGGGTCCCGCCGAGATCGGCTGGCTCGACGCGACCGCGCTGGCGGAGCTGATCCGTACGCGCCAGGTCTCCGCGGTGGAAGTAGTGCAGCAGTGTCTGGAGCGCATCGACGGGATCGCCCCCCGGCTCAACGCCATCGTCACGGTCCTGGCCGATCAGGCGCTCGCTGCCGCCGGCATGGCCGATGAGGCGGTGGCGGCCGGTGGCACACTCGGTCCTTTCCACGGCGTGCCGTTCACAGTGAAGGACTCTCTCGACGTGGCGGGAGCACGGACCACACGCGGGTCCGCGCTGTTCCGGGACCGGGTCGCCACAGCGGATGCGACCACGGTCGCGCGCATGCGATCGGCCGGCGGCCTCGTCCTGGCCAAGACCAGCCTGCCCGAGTTCGCCTACTGGACCGAGACGGACAACCTCCTCGTCGGGCGCGCGGACAACCCGTGGAACCCCGAGCGGACCCCGGGTGGTTCCAGCGGCGGTGAGTCGGCCGCGATCGCCGCGGGCCTGTCGCCGCTGGGGTTGGGCAGCGACGTGGCGATCTCGGTGCGCGGCCCGGCCCACGACACCGGCATCGTCGCGCTGAAAGCCACCCGCGGCCGGATACCAGTCACCGGGCACTGGCCGGACGTTCCCCGCCGGTACTGGCATGTCGGCCCGATGGCGCGCAGCGTGCGCGACATCGCGACCGCACTGCGCGTCCTCTCCGGGCCCGACGGTGTCGACGCCCACGTACAGCCCTCGCCGCCCCTCACCAACAGAACATCGGACTTGAAGGACCTTCGGGTGGGCTGGGCGTGTGAGCCCGCCTTCGGCCCGATCGATCCGGACGTGACCGCCACCGTCGAGGCCGCAGCCCACGCTCTGCGGAATCTGGGCTGTGTGGTCGAGCCGGCCGCTCCGCAGGGACTGGAGTCGATCGACGCGACCACGCTGAGCACCGTGCTCTTCACCGCCGAAGTCGTGCCGCTCCTCAGGGCGGTGACGGCCGGCCGCGAGTCCGAACTGCACCCGATGACCCGCCGCACCCTGAAAGCGGCAGACGTGACGCTCGCCGACTACCTCGACGCGCAGCGGCAGGTCGACGATCTCAGCGCCCTGTTCTCGGGCTACTTCAAGCACTACGACGTGCTGCTGTGCCCGGTGTGCCCGGTCCCCGCCCCGCGACACGCCCAGTCCGCTCTCGACGTCGCAGGAGTGAGGGTCCCCGCACGCGGCATCATGCGTGCCACGGTCCCGTTCAACCTCACCGGTCTGCCGGCCCTGTCCCTGCCGTTCGGAGTCAGCACGGAGGGCCTGCCCATCGGCGTCCAACTCGTCTCCCGCTGGTACGAGGAGGCGACGATCCTGCGCGTGGGAGCAGCTCTGGAGTCGGTCAGCCCGGTTCGTGGCCGGCACCCCGACATGGATTGATCCCGGGCTCCACAGTGACCGAAGGTCTTCTTCCCGGTCGGGGTGGTGCCCTGCTTCTCCGGCATCTTGGAGGACGCGAGCGCCAGCACCCCGTCGACTTGGATCGGAGCGAACTCGCCAAGTACCCCGCCCCGTTGGCAGCATGACCCCCCTGAGCCGGTCCCCGGAAAGGTAGCCGCCGTGTCCGATCTCGACAGCCAGATTCCCTACTGGGACGTGGCCGCGGCCACGAAGACATTCACCCACCCGCTCCATATGCCCTGGCTGGACGGGATCAGCAGGGCAGCCGCGATTCTCGACTACGGATGCGGCTACGGACGCACGATGGAAGAACTCGCTCAGCACGGTTTCGACAACCTGACGGGCGCCGACACGTCACCGGAAATGATCAAGCGAGCCCAACAGCTGCGGCCCGCCATGCCCTTCATCACCCTGAACACAGCAGCGTCCTGGCCCTCCCCGAACGCCGACTTCGACGCGGTCCTGCTCTTCGCCGTGCTGACCTGCGTCCCCGGCGACGAAGCCCAACACCGGTTGATCGCCGAGCTGTACCGCATCCTCAAGCCCGGCGGGATCCTCTACATCAGCGACGTTCTGCTGCAGAACGACGAACGCAGCCGCAGTCGCTACGACCGCTACGCCACCCTCTACGACAGCTACGGCGTATTCGAGACCGACGACGGTGCCGTATGCCGCCACCACTCCCGCGAGTGGCTCACCACCCTGCTCACCAGCTTCGAGAACATCAGCACCCGGACCATGACAGTGGCCACCATGAACGGCCATGAGTCAACGGGCATCCAGATTCTTGCCCGCAAGCCCACCGGGACATGAATGCAGCTCAGTTGGCCACACGTAGGGATGCGACGGCGTATTCACTGTGAAGGTCGCTGCCTGCTTTCCGCCCCCTGGCTCTTGTCTCGTCGCCGGACGGACGGTCGGCTCATTGCTTTCCGGCTCGGGCGAGTGCCTCTTCGGCCTGTGTGACGAGGGAGTTGACGAGGTCGGTCGCGGACGGCAGGTCGTTGATGAGGTCGACGGCTTCGCCTGCCCATACGGGCAGGGGCGGTATGTCGCCCTGTGACAGGGCGACTTGGTAGGCCTGCTGGGCGTGGGGGTCCGTGGCGAGCTCGGACTCCCGGCCGCGCCATTCGTCGAGGAACGGGTGACCGAGGGTGCGCGCGGTGTATTTCGACGGCCAGGGCGAGCTTCGGGCGATGTCGAGGATCCTGTTGCGTTCGGTGTCTCCGCCGCGCCCCTGGATGATGGCTGTGGTGGTCGAGGCGCTGACGAGGGCTTCGGTGGTGGCCTGGAAGCGGGTGCCGATGACTGCTCCGGCGGCTCCCAGGGCGAGAGCGGCGGCCAGGCCGCGACCGTCAGCGATGCCTCCGGCGGCGAGCACGGGTACCGGAGCGGCCAGATCCACGACGACCGGCACGAACGGCAACGTGGAGCGACCATGCCGTGCGCCGTGCCCGCCGCTCTCGGATCCCTGGGCCACGATGACGTCGGCGCCCAGGTCCACCGCTCGCCTGGCTTCCTCCAGATCGGTGACCTGAATGATCAGTGCCGTACCCGACCGGCGAATTCGTTCGGCGAACGGGCTCGGATCCCCGAAGGACAGCATCACCGCGCCGGGTTTCTGCTCCAGCGCGTGCTCAATCGCGTCGACATCGATCTGCCAGGTGAGGAAGCCGATTCCCCATGGCTTCGTGGTGTTCGCGGCGACGATTGCCAACTCCCGGGCCAGCCAGTCGCGGTCCCCGTTGGCACTGCCGAGCAGCCCGAGTCCACCCCCGCGGGAGACGGCTGCGGTCAGCGCACCTCCGGCCGATCCGCCCATCGGTGCCAATGCGATCGGGTGTTGCACTCCGAATAGCTTCGTGAACGCTGTCGACAAGGCCATAGCCCCATCGTCGCTCTTGCCGCGGTGCAGGGACCACAACTGACCACCCAGAACGCGTCGTTGTGAAGGCGGTACTGCGGGCCGGAGTCGACCCGGGGCGAGCCGACAGTGAGGGCTACCGAGAAGATCGCCGAGCACGGCGGCGGCCACTCCGACGACCTCGCCGTACCCCTCGTCGTGTCCGGCGCCTCCGTTCCGGACGGCGTGCGTGAGTCCGCGGGTGTACAGACCAAGCAGATCGCACCGACGATCCTGAGCCTGCTCGGTCTCGACCCCCGCTCCGTGCAGGCCGTCCGCGAAGAACACACCACCGGGAGGCCGCCCGGGTGGCGGGCGGCCTCCTGCATGGCGCGGGCTCAGCCGTTCGGCCCGGCCGGGGTCGTGGTCGTCTTGAAGCCCTCGGTCTTGTTGGCCTGGACGGCGAAGTCATTGGTGAACGTCTTGCCGAGGTCCACCGACCCCTTCACGTTGCCGACCAGCTTCTCCGTCGCCAGAGAGGTCTTGGGACCGCCGGCCGGCATAAGACCGTCCGGGAGGAACTGACCCTTGTCCTCGTTCAGGGCCGCGATGTAGTCGGCCTTGGTCACCAGCTGGTTCGACACGAACGACGCCGGGAGCTTGTTCGCGATGTCGGCCGCGCTGTGGGTGCTGATCCAGTGCATGGTGGCGACGAGCGCGTCGACGACCTTCTGCACCGTGGCCTTGTGCGAGTCCACCCAGTCGGTGCGGGCGAGCACACTGGCGGCGGGATAGGCGCCGCCCATCGCCGCCGTGGCGCCGTCCGTGGTGGCCAGGTCGATCGCGGAGGCGCCGACGCCCTTCTTCTGGATCGCGGCCACCGTCGGCTGCGTCGTCATCACGCAGTCGACCTTGCCGTTCTGCAGCGCGGCGATGGCGGTGGATCCCGCGCCGACCCCGATCCGGTGGAACTGGCTGGTCTTTATGCCCTTCTTGGCGGCCAGGAACTGGGTGAGGGTGTCGGTGCCCGACCCCAGGTCGGTGACGCCGAGGGTCTTTCCCTTGAAGTCGGTGGCCGAGTGGACCCCCGACTTGGTGGTGCACATCTCGCGCTCGCCCGGCGCGCCGGAGAGCTGGACGACGTCCTCGACGGCCTTGCCCTTCGCCTGGAACTCGATCGTGTGGTTGTACCAGGCGCCCGCCATGTCCACCTGGCCCGAGGCCATGGCTTCCTCAGCGCCCACGCCGCCGTCCTGCTCGGTACTCAACTGCACGTTGACGCCGTACTTCTTGTAGAAGCCGAGTTGCTGGGCGAGCTGGTAAGGCAGGTAGATCTGCTTGTCGAGGCCGCCAGCCATGAGCTTGACGGTCGGCGTCGAGCCCGAACCGCCCGTCGAGGCCGAGGAGCTGCCGGAACAGGCGCTGACGGCGCCGAGGGCGAGAACGGTGAGGACGGACGCGGCGACGGCGGCGGGTCGTCTGGACATGGCTGATCACATTCCTTTGCTGAGGGTGTTGAGATGAAGAGGGGGGTAAGTGCCGGGGTGTCAGAGGGAGTTCGCCTCGGACGGGGCCGGCGGGCGCCAGGACAGCAGCCGGTGTTCGAGCTTGCCGATCAGCCACTCGGCGCCGAGCACGATGACCGAGATGACGAGCATCGTGGCGAACACGCCGTTGGGGTCGAAGTTGTTCTGCGCGGTCTTGATGACCAGGCCGAGGCCGCTCTGCGCGCCGAGCACCTCGCCGACCAGCGCGCCGACGATGGCGAAACCGAAGGCGCTGTGCAGGCTGGCGATGATCCAGGTGAGTGCGGAGGGCACGGTCACGTGCCGGATGATCTGCAGCTGCGAGGCGCCCAGGACCCTGGTGTTGGCGAGGATGTTGCGGTCGACCTCGCGGACGCCCTGGAAGGCGTTGAAGAAGACGATGAAGAACACCAGCACCGCGGCGAGCAGGATCTTCGGCAGTACGCCGATGCCGAACGCGACGATGAAGATCGAGCCGAGGACGATACGCGGGATCGCGTTGACCATCTTGATGTACGGGCCGAGCACATCGGCGAGGAAGCGGCTCTGGCCGAGCGCGACGCCGAAGACCACTCCGGTGACGGCCCCGAGAGCGAAGCCGACGAGCGCCTCCTGGATCGTTGTCCAGATGTTCGAGTAGAAGGACCCGAACTCGGTGCCGTGCCGGAAGAGGTCGACCAGCCGCTTGGCGATGCCGGACGGCTGCCCGAAGAAGAACGGGTCGACGATCCCCCAGGCGGTGAAGGCCTGCCAGCCACCGAGGACGAAGACCGCGAGGCCGATGCGACCGGCCCACACCAGCGCGGTGCGCCGCCGGACGGCGCTCCTGGCGGCGGCCGCGGCCGAGACCTGGGAGCCGTTCGCGGCCGGGGCGGTGGAAACAGCGGACGTCGTACTCATGCCGTACCTCCTGCGGTGCGTGCGTAGGCGCGCTCCACCTCTTCACGCAGGCAGTCCCAGATCTGGTGCTGGAGTTCGATGAAGCGGGGCTGGAAGCGGATCTCCTGGACCGCGCCGCGCGGGCGCGGCAGGTCGATGTCGAAGACCGCCTTGACCGAGCCGGGGCTGGACGTCATGACGACGACCCGGTCGGCGAGCGCCACGGCCTCGTCGAGGTCGTGGGTGATGAAGATGACCGACGGACGGATCTGCTCCCACAGGCCGAGGAGCTCGGTCGACATGATCGCCTTGGTCTGCACGTCCAGGGCGCCGAACGGCTCGTCCATGATCAGGATCTTGGGTTCGTTGATCAGCGCCGCGGCCATCGCCACGCGCTTGCGCATGCCGCCGGAGAGCTGGTGCGGGTAGCGGTCCTCGAACCCCGTCAGGCCCACCCGGCGCAACCAGTCGCGTGCCGAGGCCTGGGCCTTCTGCTTGGGCACCCGGCGGAAGACGGGGCCCATCAGGACGTTGCCGAGGACCGTCTTCCAGGGCAGCAGCGCATCGGTCTGGAACATGAAGCTGACGCCGTCGGTGACGCCGTCCACCTCACGGCCGCCGACTTTGACCGAGCCCTCGCTGGGCCGGTCGAGCCCGGACACCATGCTCAGCGTCGTCGACTTGCCGCAGCCGGTCGGGCCCACCACCGCACAGAACTGGCCCGGCTCCACGGTGAACGAAACGTCCTGCAGTGCCGTGAACACCTCACCCGCAGGAGTCAGAAATCGTTTGGTGAGTCCTGAAATCTCGACTCGCGCGCTGTCCCGGCCGATCTTCTCGGCGCCGGGGCTCGTCGCGACATCGTTGCGCGAAGCCATCTGAGGCCGTCTCCCTTCCTAACCTCGGAGGTCGAGGAAGGCAGACGCTAAAGGCCGCCCGGTATTACGTCGCTGTTTCAGACGTATCTCGCGTTAGTCGTGTTAACAGGGGTTCTGCTCGTTCTGCTCAGCAGGCCGAGGGGTGGGCAGAACGTCCTCGGTGGGACACAATCACGCCACCACGGGTACGGCGAAGGGGCCGGGCCCGGCAGCACGACAAAGGCAAAGACACCTGTGACGCCCATCCGCATCCGGATCGGCCGCGGCGGGACGGGGAGGCTCTCCGCGCGGATCCTGGCCAACCAGCTGGCCATCCTGGCCCTCACCGGAGCCATCGGCTTCGTACTGTTCGCATTCGCCCAGCGGGCCGAGATCGACCGTGCCTACGAGCAGCGGGCACTGGACATCGCGCAGACCACGGCCGCCGATCCGCAGATCCGGCAGGCCATGGCCTACGGGGGCGGCGACGGCATCGTGCAGACCGTCGCCGAACGGATCCGGAAGGCGTCGGGGGCGTCGTACGTGGTCGTGATCGACCTGCGCGGCGTCCGCCACTCGCACCCCGACCCGGCGCTGATCGGCGAACCGGTGGGCGATCCGATCGTGGTGCTGGACAACCGTCCCCACGTCGGCTCCGACCAGGGCGCGACCGGGCGGTCCGCCAACGGCAAGGCTCCACTGAAGGGGCCTACGGGCAAGCTGGTAGGCGAGGTCTCGGCCGGCATCCCGGAACACGATGTGCTCGGCGAGCTGTGGCGGGAGCTGCCCACCTTCGGCCTGTACAGCGCGATCGCCGTCGCACTCGGCTCGGCTGCCGCGTTCCTGCTGGCCAGGCGGCTGAAACGGTCGACCTTCGGGCTGGAACTGGAGGAGATCGCCGGACTGTTCCAGGATCGCGAGGCCATGCTCCACGGCATCCGGGAGGGCGTGCTCGCCTTCGCTCCCGACGGCCGGATCACCGTGGTCAACGACGAGGCCCGCACCCTGCTCGGCCTGGTTACGGCGCTCGGCAGCCGGCTCGACGAGGTGTTGCCGGACGGGCGGCTGCGCCGCGCCCTGGACGGCACCCTGACCGGCACCGACCTCAGCGTGCTGACCGACGACCACTGCCTGGTGGTCAACCGGATGCCGGTGACGCTGCACGGCCGTGAACTGGGCGCGGTGGTCACCGTGCGCGACCGCACCGAGCTGATCGGGCTGCTGCGCGAACTGGACTCGGTGCGCGGGCTGACCGACGCCCTGCGCGCCCAGCAGCACGAGTTCACCAACCGCATGCACACCGTGGCCGGGCTGCTGGACATCGG
>Ga0307507_10008791_pt1 | contig 13788 bp, 10 predicted proteins | sample 7_EM_MG_FD_207223 | JGI IMG/M metagenome (GOLD analysis project Ga0307507, IMG submission 207223) | Populus trichocarpa ectomycorrhiza microbial communities from riparian zone in the Pacific Northwest, United States - 7_EM | ecosystem: Host-associated > Plants > Roots > Unclassified | place...
TTAAAACAATTGTGAATAATATCTCAAAACCGATTAAGAGTGACCTAAATTGAGTTCCGCTTTTAACAGACTTTTTTCATCAGAACATTGTTGTGAAAAAAAAATGATAATAATAAAATAAGGAACTCGCTAACCTACAAGTCGACCAGTGACTTGAATTATGGAAGTCGATGAAGAAAGATGAAGAGAGAACGTGTTACGTGTTAATTGTTTTGCAGCTTTTGCTTTTGTTCTGTGTGTGTACTGTGTAATAGGCCAATAATTGCTTGACACGTGGAGCTGGAGGGAACAGTGACTCACAACTGCTGTTTTGTGTTGAAAGTGTAAAATCGGTGGTGAAATCGTGTTTTTGCACGATTTCACCCGATTTTAACGATTTTACCCGATTTTACCCATTTTTGAGTTTTATGAACGATTTAGCACGTTTAGCGTATATTAACTTGTAAAATCTTATGATTTTACGAGTTGAATCGTGATTTTAACAACCTTGATCCTTAACTTTCATTTATTAAGATGTTAATGGCTTTTTTATATAAAAAAATATTTACGAAATGGGTGTATAAATAGGATAATGATAATTTTGATAGGAAATATTGCATTTTTTTACACGTGTATATATGTATAAAATAACACCCAATACTACATGCAACACATTTTCTTCTCTCTTTTACAATCCCTCAATAATTGATTTCTCAGCAAACAAGTCAACCACACAACTATAAATTGATCAAATTGTTCATCTCATAAAACAAACAAATTTTCTTTGCTCTATTTTTTTTTGTGTGTGTTTAAATCTTCTTATCTATTCTCGTAGTGAAGCAAAGTATGTTGAAATCTTAACCCTTAATGCTGAACTGTATAAATCGAGATGCTGAAATTCATAGCTAGTGTGAATATTTCTTGTTAAATATTGATTTCTCTGAATCCTAAACAAAACTGAAAGTGTTTGATAGACTTGTTTAATATGGTTGTAAAATCTCCTTGCTATGATGAGGAGATGTCTTTGCATTATATACTAACGTTACAGCTAAAGAATCATATATAATAGGAGAGGATAAGTGCAAGTAAACAATTTGATAGTTACAAGGATTCTATGTTAATCAGAATGAAGATATCTTAGGGATAACTTTTATCACCTCCCCTGCAAGGTAAGCATGGGAGAAGGGAGGACGCGAAGCTTGCTTCAAAAGAGAAAGAACTGCGGTTTGGACTCACCTTTTGTAAGGGAGTCAGCAAGTTGCAGAGAAGAAGGAACAAATTGTAACTTCAAGGAGCCATTAGCAACAAGATCGTGTACAAAGTGGTAGTCAATGGCAATGTGCTTGGATCGTGGTAGAGTAATAGGATTAATAGCCATGAAAATTGCACTTTGATTGTCACAACAGAGAGTAGGTGAAGTTGATAGTGTAACACGAAGGTCTCTAAGTAATTGAACAATCTAAGCAATGTCAGCAATGGCTACTGCTAAGGAGTGATATTCAGCTTCTGCACTTGATCGCGAGACAGTACTTTGTTTCTTGGAAGACCATGAAATTAAATTGGAACCAAGAAAGATTGTATAACCAGTAGAGCGACGAGTGTCAGGAAAACCAACCCAGTCAACATCAGAATAAGCAAGGAGTTTATGAGTGGACTGTTGTTACAATTTAAGACTATAGTGAACTGTGCCTTTAATGTATCGCAAAATGCATTTGAGTGCACGAAAGTGGTCCTCTGTTGGAGCATGCATAAATTGGCAAATGAAATTAACACTGAATGAAAAATTAAGCCTTGTGATTGTCAAGTATTGTAGTGCACCAGCCAATGAACGAAAAGCAGTAGGTTCAACTATCAAATGTTGTCCCACAACAAATGGTGTAGAGATTGTCTTAACATCAACCATAGAAGCTCATTGCAAGAGATCAAGAGCATACTTTGTTTGACTTAGGAGCAGACCTTGATTATTATGCTGAACTTTAACACTAAGAAAATAATGAAGAATATCTTTTAGTGAGAACTCCTTGAAAAGTGAAGCAATAAACTAATGAACCAGAGATATGCTACTACCAGTAATTACTATGTCATCAACATAGAGGAGTAGGTAGATTATCCTTAGAGTAGAGTGATAGACAAACAATGATGAATCTGCTTTGTTGGAAATAAAGCCAATCTGAAGAAGAAAAGAGTTGAAGTAATGCTCTCAGTGCTTGCTTCAGGCCATACAATGCTCTTTTGAGGCAACAAACATGCTGAGGAAACAAAAGATCAGTATAGCCTGGAGGTTGTTCCATGTAGACTTCATCATGAAAGAGACCATGTAGGAAGGCATTATTGACATCAAGTTGATGTAAACATTAACCACATGTAAGTGCCAATGACAGAATCAATTGAATAGTAGTTGGGCGAAGAACAGGATTAAATGTGTCATCAAAATCAAGACCCTGAACCTAAAAGAACCCTTGAGCCACTAGGCGTGCTTTATGATGCTTAATGGACCTATCAGATCGAAGTTTGGTATTGAAAATCCATCAACAACCGACTACATTGTGAGATGTAGGACGAGGTACCAAAGTCCATAGCGGATAACCATTCAGGGTGTTTAGGTGTTGATTTAAAGCCTCATAGCTCCTTGAGAGCAAGCAGAGCCTAAAAAGGTTATGAAGAAGAGCCAATAGTCATAATATGTTGTAATCGTGGTTTAAAGACACCAGTCTTCCCTTTGGTAACCATGGGATGTCTATTTGTGAGCAAAGAAAATTAGGAAAACTCAGGAGATGTCGAGGCTATGGTGGCAGAGGAGGGAACAAACAAAGATGTATGTTGAGTGAGAGAGGCTGCAGAAACAAGAAGTGATTGATCTGGACTGTCACTGCAAGGCAGACATGAAGGACTAGACACACATTCTGCACATTCAGAAAAAATATTATAATCATTGGTTGAAGGCATATTAAAGACTAGACCATCAATATGAGAAAAAATAGTTTTGAAAAACTTTACGTGATGAAAAACATAGACACAATGTGTTTGCCGATCAAAACATTGAAATCCTTTATAAAGGGTACTATAACCTAAAAAGACACGAGTAGTGGATTTTAGAGATAATTTATGTGGTGAATAATCGTGTAAATTAGGCAAATAAAGACATCCAAAGGTACGAAGCATGGAATAATTAAGTTTCTTACCAAACAATAGATCATAAAGAGTCTTACCACTAAATATCGGTGAAGTTGATAAGAAATACGGTAGTAGAGAATGCCTTAACTCAAAAAGATACTGGTATACGAGCATGAAACATAAGAGTAAGACCTGTTTTTATGACATGACGATGTTTACGTTCGGCAATGCCATTTTGACTAGGAGTGTATGCACATGTTAGACGAAGAATAATACTATAAGATTGTAAATAATTTCAAAACTTAGTATTTGTAAATTCGATCCTACCATCACATTGAAAAGATTTGATTTTTGCTAAAAATTATGTTGTAATGTAATTTTGGAAATTCATGAATGTATCAAAGAAATCAGATTTATGTTTCAAAGAAAACATCTAATTAAAATGAGTACAGTCATCGATAAAAACAATGTAGTAGCGATAACCATTAACAAAAGAAATTGGTGATGGACCCTATAAATCACAATGTAAACGATCAAAAGGAATGTCACACCGTTTATTATTAAGAGAAAAGGGTAAACGATGGCTTTTACCAAGCTGACAACCATCACAATAAGAGTAATTTGTTTATATCAATTTGTCACTACAAGAAATAGATCCTATTCTAGAAAGGGAGGCAACAAGACGAAAATATGGATGACCTAGTCATGCATGCCATAAATGAATTGTGGCTCGTGGCTTTTTGGAAGAGACAATTGAAGCAAGAGCATAATGATGTTGATTAAGAACATATAGACCATTCTCACATCGACCAACCCCCAGTACTATTCTGGTAGCTTGATCCTATATATCAAAGCCAAAAGAATAAAAAATAACACGACAGTTAAGTTGTTTTGTTAGTTGACTAATAGAAATAAGATTTTTCTTAATGTTAGAAAAAAGCAAGAAAGCTTTGGGGAACAATATTGGAAACAAAACCTTTATGAGAAATGGAGAGGGATTGTCCATTACCAACTAGGACACTTTTATTGCTAGCATATACAGTGGATTCATCCAAATTGTTTGAGTTATTTGCTATGTGACAGGTGGTGCCAGAATTAGGAAACCACTCATGATTATTGAGGTCTTGGACAGTGCATGTTAAAAAAGCTTCAGTAATGTTGCCGGACCGTTTCTTCTTGAGTTTCAAGAAACGCCAGCAATGTTTGGCCAGGTGGCCCTCTTTGTCACACGGTTGATAATAGACAAGAGTGTTGGATGATGATTTGACACTACTAAAGTATGCAAAAGTTATGGAAAACCGTGGCTTTCCTCTCTGTAGTTCTGCCTTATGTGATGTCTGTTGTGTATAATAGATAGAAGTAGATTGCGAGTGGGAAACAGACTTGGAAAATATCTCATGACTAAAAGCTTTTGGAACAATCTCTGAAAATGAGGGTAATGGAAGCTGTAAGATTATTGTGGTAAAGAAAATCTTGTAGTCTTGTCCTAATGCTCGTAAATACCAATCAACTTTATTTGGGTCATCAACAAGATGACCAATGACAGCCAGTTGATCACAATGTCCCTTGAAGAATTAAGAGAACTCAACAATGGATCGAGATCTTGTTGCATCAGTTGGAGTTCATCTTTGAGATGCAATTTGCGAGTTTTTGATCAGTGTGGGAAGGAAACTTCAAGAGCTTGCTAAGCCTCATGTGAGTGTCGTAAGCCCAATACCTCACTAATGGACTTCTCTGTAAGAGATGAAAACAACAAACTCAGCAGCATCTGGTTTGTATGTAGCAAAGAATTATGCTCAAGATTTGGCTTTGTGACTTCATTGGAATCATTGATCACTGTACATGGAGCAGTGATGCTACCATCTAGGAAACCAAAAGGTTCTTGACTAGTTAATAGGGGAACAAACTGATTTCTCCACAACAAAAAATTGGAAGAGGTTAGCTTAATGATGAGCATATGCACAATTGTATTGAGCGAAAGAGTATGGTATGAAGAAAATGAATCTGCAATGATTACAATCTACAACCAAGCTTTGATACCATAAAAGTGTTTGACAAACTTGTTTAATATGACTGTAAAATCTCATTGCTATGGTGAGGAGATGTCTTTGCATTATATACTAATGTTACAACTAAAAAATCCTATATAATAAGAAAGGATAAGTGCAAGTAAACAAATTGATAGTTACAGGGATTTATGTTAATCAGAATGGAGATATCTTAGGGATAACTTATATCCAAAACCCTATCAAAATCCCTAAAAAATAAGAGAACATTTTTATGAGCTCATCCATCCTTAACAAAACCCTAAAAAAAGCAGCCGTGGTTTAATTTCTTATGTTAAATCTTCATTATTTAGAGTCCCTAACTCCAAGTGCCAATTATAAATCAATTTGTGGGCTTGTTTTCAAAGCCTTAAATTTCTTATTTGTAAGTTGCTTTTTACTTGATAGAGTTAAGCTCTAAATTTTTAAAGTTTAATTAAATTTATTTAACCTTTATTTAATCTTTAAATAAATGTTTTTCATGTTATAAAATGCTAATTTGTTTCATGTACCATGGTAGCGATACTTTCATCTAAGAAAATTATGGCATTAACTATACATCTTACATATATGTATTATTTATATGTAAACAAGTTCAATATTGACTTTAAAGGATTTATAATTAGAGATGACAAAGGCAATGACGTTTTTGATGATGTATATGAAGATATTGACTTCATATGAAGATGAAGTAGACATTCATTTGTATGTTGATACAGATCCCAAATACGGGCCTCTTCAATTTTGCATGTCTAAATGCTACTCTGGTAAACCTATAGATGGTGGACGTCTCTAGACTAAGTATTGTTCTATTTATGATGATGATGATATTCATGGGAGCAATAGAGTAGTGTACATAGTTAATAAACATGGTTTAGATGATAAAGTTGATGTATTTAGTAAAGATCTTGTTGTAGAAGAGTTTGGAGTTAAACTTGATTATGGTATAACTATTAGGAAAGAAACCTTGGGTACAATTAGGAAACAAATCTAGGGTGCAACTTGTAGGAGTAATATAGGTTTTGATGTGGATAAAGATAATGACAATGATGGTTTGGAGTGTGAGGTTGAAGAAAATAAGTATAATTATGATAGTAATAGTTTTGATGATGATTATATTTCATCAAGTTTTAAGGAGTTTGAATTTATAAATGAAGATGAGGATGAATGGATTGACAACATTTATAGCAGTAGTGGTTTTTTTAATAGGAACTAAATTACATGATGGCTCTGATGCTGAGGATGAATGGAAATGAAGTAGTGAGGATGATGAAATTAATTTAAGGGGAAAATTTGACAATAATGATGATGAAAACCTTAGAAGGAAAACTAAAATAAAACATATATCTAACTCTAAATTCAAATGCAAAAGATTTAGGATTTCAACTTATAGGTCTATATATTTTTAAGAGTGTTAAGCATTCAATAACAAATATCACTTCAAGAAAATGTTAAGGAAACATAAAGATATACATGGTTCTTAACTAAAAAGAAACTAATAATCAAAAGAAGAAAATAAGTGCATAATGTTTGGGTAATGGTTGCATATAAAGGATTTATGCTTCTTTATGATATGATAGACAACTTTTATGATTAAGTTAGAGAAAGTTAGACATATTAGACATATTAGACCACTCATCATCAAGGTTGCTAGCTCTATATGGACAACTAAAAAACTGCTACCCATAATTTAATGTTAACCTTAACATATATAATGAAGCTTTTAAAATCATTTTAGATGATCAATTTAGAATAAAACCTAAACTAATAAAGTTATAGAAGGCTAGAATACAAGCTAGAGATTCAGTGGAAGACAGTCGTAAAAAGTTGTATAAGAACTTTCCTAGATATGTTTAATTATTGAAAGATTTTAACCATAAATCTAATCCTTATTGAGGGTTTGACCCTAATTTTAATTTTGTTATCCATTCTCCTTGAAAGTTTCAAAGAATCTATATCTGATTGAAAGTTATGAATGATGGCTTTGTAAATGGTAGCAGACCTTTTATATGTAATGATGGTTGTCATTTAAATGGTTTATATAGAGGAGTGTTTTTTTATAAAAATTTCTCTAGATGCATCAGTCACACTAGATGTGAGTAATGGATTATTTCTAGGTATATATGTTATTGGAGATGATGAAAATAGAGATGGTTTATGCATGTTTTACATGACTCTATCAAAATTAGAATCAACAATAAACCATTTTGCATTATGTGTGATAGACAAAAGGTAGGATTATCTTTATATTTTATGTAACTCTTTATTTGTTTTATTTTATGTTCATATGTTTGTTTGATTATGAATTTTTTATATATAGTTTATCTGTAAGCATTGCAGAGAGTTTCCCTAAAATAAGACAAAAATAATGTGCAAGACATATTTATGCAATTCTTTTTTTTTTTTAAGAAGGATACCATGAATTAGAGTCGATAATAGGGATTTGTGATTCTTTTAAATCATATACAAACCTTAACAATTGCAGCCATATGAAAGATATTGGTGATATTAATAGTGGTGCAGTTAATTAGTTAAAAAAAATCCCTTTAGAAACAATTGGTATACTAAGTGAAGGTTGATAATGTAACAAACAAGATGGTGGAATCATTGGGTTGGGAAGTATAAAAGTATACCAATTATGTTGTTACGTGAAAAGATCAAATTGAAGTAAATGTCCAGGTTCCATGATTGTTTTGTAAAGCTGTAAGTCGGGAGATTAAAACCACTTTTTTTATAAGGAAGGTGTTGGACAAGGTAATGGAAAAATATAGAGATTTGAGAATTATTTCTACAAATTCTAATAAATACTAAGTGTTTGAGGGCTAGCGTAGACATTCAATGAATATGATCTTGTGGTGAATGAAAACTAATATATATTTTATATAGACACATTTTTCCTTGTGTGTCTTATAAAAACGTGATTTAAAAGATAATTGTCATAAGTTTTATACTATTAAGAATTTGAAATAAACTTATAGTGACATAGTCACCCATTACTAGAAACTAATCTTCATCTACATGAAGGGGATGTAGTAGTTTTGTCTCTAGACATTAAGAGGAGTCTGGGTAAACCTTGAAAGAAAAGAAAAGAAAAGAAAAGAAGAATAAGAAAAAGACCAACCAAGATCCTGAGAAAAAAGTCTTCAACAAATAAATGTAATATATGCAAGTTATTTGATCATAACTTGAGGCCTTGTCATAGTGATAATGTTGAAAAAATAAATGTTTTATAAAGGAACAATGTTGAACAAGTTAATGTTGGCTAAAAATACAATGTTGAATAGGTTAATGTTCAATCTACTGCAACTATGAAAGCTAGTATAAATAAAAAAGGTGGTAGAGGGGCTAAAAAAGCCAGGGATGGAAAAAGTGACAGAAATGGTGGTGCACACAAGTGACTCAAATGTATGCTTGATTTTTAATTTGAAATATAATTATGATCCTCACTAATCATGTATAACATACTTACAAAAGATAAGTTTGATTTACCACCTTGATAAATGAGGGTTAATTTTATTTCATTCTCATTTTTTATTTGTTCAACATGAATTTGCTACCAACTTTAACTTTATATTTGTAAAGCTTGCCTTCGTATTGCAATTCTTGATCCTTATTCTTCATAATTCATCTTTTATTTTCTTCACTTTAAGTAGTATTAATTCAACATTATTATCACATCCTCTAGTAGTGATTCTAGTTTATTAATACGTTTACACTAGTTAATGAAGGTATTTTCATATGACTTATCATCATATTTATAGAATATCTTGTTTTTGCTGGCTTCAGTTTTTTATATCATGACAATATCTTTTTTCCTATATTTGTTATATATTTGATTCTTAAACTTGATTCCAACCTAGTTGGTGCCTTATATAAAGTTGATGTTGATGCAAATGATAAAGATGAAGGTATGTGTGTTTGTTTTTTGGTTTTTAAAAACTTATAGAAATGGTGATATAAACATAATAGTGGTAAAAAAAAGAAGATAATAAAATGATGTTCATGGATAACAAATGAAGATGATTTAATATTGTTAATGGCAAGAAAAAGAACCAAGTCAATGGTAAGAGAATAAGCTTTTTGTTGCCTTTAAAAAGAAATGATAAATAACTATTTTTTAAATCAATTTGTAAAGACTAGTTTATGACAAAGATATAATATTTCACTTATTGACCAATTTTATTTGTTTTTGACTTATCATATAAAGTGTTATAAACTATATTAACAATAGTTTGTAAAGTGTAATTTTTTAAATGTGGAAAGGAAAGTGCAATCCAGAACAAACCTTAGAAAATTTAATGAAATTTTCTCTTTTTAATATTATTTTGATGAATGAAGAATTTATCATTTTAAGTTAGTTTTAAAAAACAGATCAATGTTTATTATAAGCTAAAGTAAAAAAAAATAATCTCTCTTTATTTTTTCAAATATTGCAAGTTTTTCGGTAATATATATAAAGGATAAAATAAACTTCTTTTTATTATGTTTTTTCTTATTTCTCATCAATTAAACAATATATATATATTAGATTGACAAAATTAGCTACCCAATTCTAATTGATAAAAAGCCTCATTGATGAAAATAATTTCATTTGGGGGTGAACAAATACAAATTTAGATAGGTGAAGACTCAATGAGAATTTCGGAAGGCTTATTTAATTTGATTGAAGACTTAATTGCAAGAAAATTTGATTTTTAAAGTCAATTTAGGCTTTAATTGGAAGTAATTAAAGTATGAGGGTTGAATTGCAATATTAAAGAGTTAATTTGATCAAATCAGGAGTTTAATTGCATAAATATTGAAGTTTGATAAGTAATTAGGGACTTGATTGAAGAAATAAAAAATCAAGAACCAAATTGAAAAAGACAAATAAATACAAAGGTCAAAATTGATCAAATCATGGGGCAATTGAAGAAATTTTGATAAGTAATTCTGATATGAGTTAAATGTTTAGAAAATATTTTCTTATTTATTTTGTCGAAATAAAATAGTTTTTATATTATGTAAAATATAGCCGCAGTAGGCGTGTGATGCTTTTTACATGAAAATTGTTATCTGATTCCACACACAGGGTAAGCCTCCATCAAACCACTCCTCGGCAGCCAGCAAATGATTGATTCTCTTTCACATTCACCAATCAAATTGTCGGTATTAATTAATTTGAAAGGGTTAATGATGTTGACTGAATTAAATAATGAATTTTTCTTTTTTCTTTTTTTACCTTGGCTACAATATATACGCATTACTTATAATTAGACAGTACTTTTGTCTTAATTATCATCAATTTTTATAAAGACATCATAAAAATGACGTCCGGCCTGTAACTATTGTTAAGGTAGTTGGAATCACATATGATTGTGATCAAGCTAAGGGTAGAGAACATGAGCCCCTGTGTCCTAAGGGAAAGTTAAAATTACGGTCCCCACTTCTACCCCGTGGAGGACAAATAATCGCGTGAGAAAGTTCTGTCCAATCTTGTAGGAAAGACATTAATTGTTAGAGGTCCCAAAGAAAGAAGGTTGTGTCACATACTGTTTAATTTTTTTTTTTAGTATAATGTGGGTGTCCGGACTAACTTGCGTACACCTCGACTAATCTCACGGGCCCTGAAGTTAACGACTATGTAAGCCTCCTCAGTAACCATCATATGAGCAACCACAGGAAGTTAACGACTATGTAAGCCTTCTCAGTAACTATTATATGAGCAATCATAGGACTCGAATCTGAAATCACAAAGAAAACAAATCTTTTAATCTCAAATTCTTATAACTAGAATACCATCTGCTTAGATACTGTTGCTTCTTGAAATATATGTCATGTTCATAAGCCATCGTTCTTTGAAGTTCTGTCCAGTCTCTGAGGGGACGTGGCATTAATGAAGCTGATCCCACACACCTACTACTGGACAAACTAGTCCCAATTAGCTGGTGAGTTTCATATTCAGAATTTTAGGAGTTTTAAAGAAAATTAGAATCCCCTTTTAGCTGATTTTTCATCTTCTTATTTCTTGGAAGATGCTGGCCCATTGAATTTACGAAGAGGAAAATACTGCTCTGAGTTCTGTTGTCTAATTCTTCAATGGAAATAAGAAGGGTCCATTGGCATATGCAGAAGATAACTCATTAGATATTTTATTGACAGATTGGTGAGCTACATAATCAATCAATCAAGACGTTAATCCCAATTTTAAATACAAACTAGCTAGCTGGTATTATTAGTCAAGTTGTTTGCTAATCTCATCATCGGGGACAGGTAGCCCTATCTGCAGGAGTGCATCCATCCCTGTTGGTAGTTGTCAGCTTCTAACCCTATACTGAAAACCAATAGAATGAAGGATGATTTGGTGGTTATGATGAAATAATCTTTGTGATTTTGAACCAATGGGGTATGAATATAGCTGGAATCAACTTACTTTTTAGGCTTCACAAATGCAAGAGTGTCTTCCTCGGTAGCTATACCAAATTAATTGAGCTGACAGGTCTGATTTTCGTTTTGGTTTAATTTTTGAAGATCGATCATGAGAGTTCAAATCGGACCAATCCATTTTTCATACGAGCAAACGTTGAGTTCTACGTGTGATCAGTGGAAGATCCATCATTAATTAAAAATGAAAACTTTGAAGATGGATTCATAATCCAACAATAATTATTTTCTTGAGGTTTGGATGTTCTAAGAACTACAGAAGCACCTCCAGGAAGTAACAGTAGCAACCTTGAAACCAGTAGCAGCTCCGAACAGTAACAACAGTATCGACAAGAGACGACAACAACAACATTTTGCAACAACAGCGACAACTCTGTCCATATGAGTTTTCTTATTTCTTTCATAAGCTAATTAATGGCCTTTGTTCATGCCTTTTATGCTTGCTGTATGTGAAGAAAACTTTGGGTTCAAATACTAGAAGCTAAGTTTGCAAATCATGAAGTTTGTTTTTGGAATCTATGGTAAAAACATTATAAATGAGTTTTATTTTCCTTTCTTGAAGTATGATGCATGAGTGTGGAAAATTTATGGTTTGATCAGAGATGGTTTGATTATGCTTTCAATATCTCGGTTTTGTTGGCTAAGAAGGAACTAGTGTGATCATGCATCATGATATGAGGTTTGTTTTCGTTTTTTTGTTCATTTGTATGATGAAGCTTGCAACAAGCAAGTAATCTTAGGTTCTTGTTTTTTTTTTTTTTTTTTCTCTCTATGTTAATCTTATGCTTTATTAAACTTGAACGTGTTGTTGCATCATGCATACTGAAAACAAAAAAATAAGTTAATAAGTTTTCACCACGTGAGCACATTTTAGAAATTTATTATGAAACAATCCAAATCAATGTATTTTCTATTTTTAATTTTTTTTAAATGGATAAATTGACAAGTTTCTTATTTATTAAAAATAAATATTTAATTTCTTCTTGAATGAACTAGTAGACAAGGCCCGACATGAAATTTTTTATAAAAAGCCAAATCAACAATTTTTCATAAAAGACCAAGTTGACAAGTTTTCTAAATTTTAGAGAAGGATATCAAATTTTGTGAATGGCTAAATCAAGGAGTCTTTTATTTTTAAAGACGTACGTCAAATTTTTCACCAATAATTTTAATTAATGAGCCCTCTATTTTTTTAGGGAAGGACGCCAAATTCTACAAATTATCTAATCAACAAATCTTTTGTTTTTAGAGACAAGTGTTGAATTTTTAGATGGCCTATATAAATTGATAAGTCTTCTATTTTTAGGGATGAGTGTTAAATTTTTCATGAATGGTTTAATCAACGAGTTTCGTATTCTTAGGGACCAACATCAAATTTGTTTTTTGGAATAATTAAATTAAAATAAATTTTGAATAAGCTTAAAAATAATTTAGACAAATAATGACATATGAAAAATAAATTTACGAGAAAACACATGGCAAAGGTAACCTTCATTTGAAAGAATATAGTAAGGGTGATGTCGATTTTTCCTTAAACATAACTAACCCTTTACTTGAATATATGGAACAGGTGCTCATTTTAGAATTTTTAATTTTCTTTAATTACTAGATAACGACTCGCTCATTTTAGAATTTCTAATTTTCTTTAATTACTAGATAACGACTCTATTTTTTTAATTTCCCTTTAATATAAGAGGTCCCAATAGTCATGCAAGGTGTGATAACCATCATTAAAGATTTTGTCCAATTGAAGCAATTTGGTATGATTTGTTACAAATGATGTTATAAACATCAATTTGATATAAGTTTGATCAATTAGGGTTTGTATTGAAATTTTTGACTAATTGTTGTTATTGAGAATGTTGTCCAATTAAAGTAATTAAGTATGAGTTGATGCAATTAGGTATGATTTATTGTAATTGATGCTATAAATAACAACAATTTGGTATAAATTTGATCAATTAGGTTTACATTGAAATTTGAGACTACTTACCATAGTTTTGAAACCCCGATCGGCCCGGCGGGTCGACCCGGGACCCGGCCGAGCCGGGCCTGGGACCGGTCCGGGTCTAAGTAAAAACCCGTCTGGGAGTTGGCCCAGTGAAATCCGGTCGACCCGGAACCCGGTCGACCCGGGCAAACCCGGCTAAGACCCAGCCTCTTGTTTTTTATATATACATAACGTTGCAGAATTGCAGATCCAACAGTCAGACTGGAAACAGAGGCA
>Ga0307507_10008792_pt1 | contig 13788 bp, 10 predicted proteins | sample 7_EM_MG_FD_207223 | JGI IMG/M metagenome (GOLD analysis project Ga0307507, IMG submission 207223) | Populus trichocarpa ectomycorrhiza microbial communities from riparian zone in the Pacific Northwest, United States - 7_EM | ecosystem: Host-associated > Plants > Roots > Unclassified | place...
TTGTTTCCTGCAAACCAAGCCATAGTATCTCTTGCAGTATGTATCTTTGCACCATCCTGCTGAAAGATAGGATCCCCAACTGTGTCCTCCACCTCCTGCCAGACATCAACTAAGCCATCCTCCAAAATTCCAATATATACAAATCCATTCACACTCTTGTCAAAAATAGGAATCAGAGAACCCTTAGTTTTACCCCAAATACAAGCCCATACCATCAACTTTATCCCAGGTCCTTTTGTAACCCCATGAAGGCAGCCTTTATGCAAATTTTCCTCAGGTGTTCTGAACACCCAAATACCCTTAGAATCTTTGGACTTTTCAACCATGCATTCATCACTAAAGATTACCCCCTCAAAGTCCTTCTGTGTCCAATCCTTATACTTCTTGGCCCAAGCTAGCCTCTTGACAGCATGCTCATCTTTCAGAAATGCTCGTTTCCTGGCTCTCCACTTCTTGATGTTGACTGATGCTAAAGCTTGCTTGATGGTCTTGACTGAAGCATCTGGTGCAAGCTCATTGCGCAATTCTGATAAGGAGAGGCGGCGTGCCTTCTTAGACTCTCTGACTAGGCGGCGATGGGTTCTGGTATTGATAATTTTGTGTCTTCCAGGCATGGGGAGGTTTTTCCCATCACCCCTCTTTTGGAACCAGTTGTAGAAACTTAAAACAGTACTCTTGGGACGACTTAAGATCTTTCCAATTTCGGAAAAAGAGAAAGATTTTGCTTTCAAGGCAACAATTTGCCCTTTCTCAAACTCTGTGAGATTGCCAGTCTTTTCTGAAGGCATGGTTGTTGTGGGGTGGTTGATCGTTGAGTTGGGGTTTTTTGAGGGGTTGCCCAGTTGCCGCCGATCGGACGAATAGCTTTGTCCTAGCACTTTATAAGGGACTGTTTTGGCAAAAATGGGACCATTCCACTGTGCAACCATTTCTAGTTTGAAAATAGCCTTCCCTCCAATATGACAGGAAAGAAAAGGGAATCTTTGTATGGGGGAACGGAGGGGAACCGTTGCATAAAAATGAGCCCTAAGTATTCCTGCTCTTGCCCAATACCCATAACATTAGGTTAGGGCTTTTGAAGTTGATTGTAACTGAATCTACTATTATCGCTATTATTCCTTGACATGACGTTGAATATTGCCTATTAGGATTTCCCTAGTAACATATTATTCCTTACCTTGTACATTCTCTATTTGTTATAGCTTCGTATTGGGTAGTATCTTTCTTAGTTCACTTATCACTACCTTTGTTCCTTGTACCCAATTGGGAAACCCTACCCTTTCTACTATGTATTACTGGTTTAGTACATCTGTAGTGATTCCTTGCTTGTATGATTCCATTACCTGTTTTGTTAGTTATATCCCATCGCATTTATACCTTTAGGACTTTGTTGTTTTCGCTTTTACCTTAGTGTAGCTTACCATTCTCATTTGGACAGGATATTGGTTATGATTTATTTGTATTTAAAGAGCTTGAGATCCCTTAAGGATTCGAACTCTCAAGCCTCACAGGAACCCTTACTTTAATATACTAAGTTGAACGGTCACTCTACTAGTCCCTAACCTTTGTTATATCTCTTGTAGAGATTTCCATCAAAGCTATTCCTCCCTGTCCTTACAGTATCGCCGGATCTCCCTCTGGGAATCTCGCGATACTCAGGAGCAGGTTACATTGATACTTGTAAGCAGTGTCAGTAGTGGATGAAAAGTTTGGAAGTGACTGCCTTTCCTCCACCCTTTGCCTCTGCAACATAAATAGAGCCAAGAGAGACAAAGGGAAAATGTTTAAATCAATTATTTTAACAGGCAACATCAATAGATGGGTAAATACATTCTTCTATGAAGGAAGGCCAATATGATTTACTTCTAATATGAGTATATTTTTCATTTCAATCTATTGGCTTTCCTTTCAAACTAGTTCTTTTGATATCTGGAAACTACTACCGTTTCATTTCCCTTATAATTATACTTGTACCTCTTCAACTAGGTGGTCTCTTCTTTCTCATACACAATTCAAATATAAGCAAGCAGAAGTGATATATTTTCTAGTACTCAGAATACTAGTTTGCCTACAAAGAAACAGTAAAACAGATTATAAAAGGTAGTGGTTAACTCCAGAATAACCAGTTAAGTAATACAGAGATAAGGGGGTCAAACTACTGGCAGACAAACTTTATCTACCCCTACATGTCTTTTAGCTGAAGGAACACTGATTTTATGAATATGTCAAAAGAATAAATATGATTGGAACAGTCTTGATATATTGAAATAAAAAGATGTACCTTTGGCTCTAACTCATATTTCTGCACTACAATCTTGCAGTTTCCTTATTATCAATCACAGCAGATTTCTACAAAATTCTAGCTATTAATCAGCAACTCACTCAAAATAAGTGTTAATACTATACTCAAGGAAATCCTTTTTGTCAATCAATATTCTTATACTGTCAAATCTACTCAATCTTTATTGATAATACATTTTGCATCTGAGATGAGATATATGCTAGCATTTAAGCTAGAAGATTGAATTTTTGGTATTACGTCTGTCTCCAAAGTTTTAGTATCTGACTAATAATTTGAACTTGGTTATTTAATAATTGCATATTGTAATGACTACCAAATAGCAATTTTTCCAGAAGAATAACCTGATTTTCAGCCATTTATTCATCATAATTTAGATGAGGATAATACATATCAGGATTGTAGTCAAACTACTCAGAACACTACTTTTAATATTTATCTAAATCAAGTATACTATTTTAATTTTTTAAATACCACATACTTGTCAGAGACATTTTTCTCCTAATTGACCTAGTATCTACACAATACAGGATTTTTTTTCCAACTTAAAATAGCTCTTCTTTAAGTTAAATGACAAATATCTTGTATAATCAAAATGGTACAAGTACAAAGAAGCACTACTCCCCAGCTAATTTACAATTATTATCTACTATTATCTATCTATTGTATGTATTATCAATCTAGTACTCTATCAAAACATGCTGAGTATTGTAAGTTTCATCCTGTTTAAGTCTTCTGTATTTATAATTGTTCTCATTTCTTGTCTAAAGTTGATTAATTTGTATATCTACCAATCTTATATAAATTATTGATAGTTTAAGGGTTATATTAAGGGTAAAATTTCACCATACCATGGGAATAGATGTAATATTCCAATATACTGTACCATGATCAAATGGCTTATGATATTCTATCGAATAAAAATATCTATTAACTTACAGCTCTCTCCTCAGCCACAGTACTCAGATGTATCCCTAGTGAAATATCATACCACCTGTAGACTAACTAAAAATATATTCTTTTTTTTTGCCCACTACAGATCTCACTATGCTTGATCAAAGAACTGACTAGAACTCTCATGTTTTTACTAATAACTAGTAAGCTAGCCATAACTGAGGTTTTGTTTCGCCATACCTATATCTCAAATATAACCATATTCCCCAATTGATATTTCATTTCTCCACCTACTAGCATTAATTCTTTATTCATATCATTTTCTCCAAATTTTGCTTCTGCCTATAACTTTGTTCCTTCTTCCTTTAGTATTCCAGAAAGCATTCAACTATAGTTCTTACTTTGGATTATAAAGAACACGGTTGTAACTTATTCTTTTACTCCTACTATATATACAAGATATGAATTGTCTCATTACTACCTCAATCAATACTCAAGCTATAGCTCCACCATACTTTGCAAAAAAGACCAAAAAATAAATCACTCAATTCTGCCCTAGATAATATCCTAATCCTCAAGTTGACTTCTTCTATATGCCATGACAATCTCGAAAATAGTGTTAGTGTTCACATATTGGCCGGTTGCAATAATATAAATATATTTGATATATCCACATATTGCACAAATGTGACAAAAGGTTATACTTTATCATTTAACATGTTACCCTGTTGTAACAACATAGTTCCACACTAGTATTATTGTACAGTAATCGCAAATAGATAGTGTCAAATGATATAAATCACTTTTATACTATGATTCAATTACACAAACCTTCTCCTCTACATCTCCGGCAATTGAAATCTCAACACCACGAGATTTCATCGTCAACTGCCACCACCCCCGCACTCTCAGCCTGAGTAAGCTGCACTTGCAATCTCCGTGAGCTGCACCCCTCCGTCCTGCCTTACTTCCCATATCATGTGCTTGGGCTTTGGCGACCTTGTTTCTAGGGGTAGTTTGGCTCTCTCTCTCGGTCTTTTCACTCGCGTTTTCGCTACCTTGCTTAGTGCTTGCACAGTCGGCAACACCCTCTTGCCCATGTTACAGACGGCTCGGACTACAGTTCGCAGTAGGAGCAAACTTTTCAACAGGCCATGGTCGATTTCTCCATTCTCTTCACTACCTTTAGAGGCTGTCTAGTCGGACATGCACACAGTTACTGATAGTTTCTACGGTTATTGGGTCTACCCCTCCTCCCCATCCAGTCTCGTCCCATTGCTCAGTTACAGCTACCATCCACTCACTTGGCTGGCATCCTGCTGCCCCTTCGCCTTCCCTGTGGCTTCCCCACGGCTGTAGCCCTCGATTACGCTCAGTCGTCGTATTGCACTATCTCAGTGGCGGATGTCAACGCCTTATGGTTTTTGACTAATATTTGTACAGTTGCATTGTTTTTGTGGCCCCCTGCGTCCCAATTGTTCTTCCTTCATTGTTGTTACTTTGGGTTTCAATAGTAGTTATAACTATCATTTCACATGTTGGTGTCTTCGGCAAGGGTTTTCCTGTTGATTCCTCCCCATGTATTTATTTGATTTCCTTTCTTGCCTGCGTTAGCTAGTTAGAGTTTAATTTCTTATTTGATGTGGCTTGTGTGCGGTTGGTGCCAGACCAGAGGGACTTGGGTTGATGGCTTTTTTCCTGGAGCCGGGAGGTTTTTGCTTAGATTTATAGGTTTTTTGTTGTCATAGCTCGCGCTCGACATATGTTTTGTACCTTAAAACCAATACCACTAATAAAAAAATTAAAATTAAAAAATAAAAAATAAAACCGATGATTCAATTAACAGGTTATAAGGTTTTGCTTATAATTTAACTTATAAATCATGACTATCTTATAATTGTACAGATAATTTTGGCATAGGTCATGGCTGATAGAAAAATAGTTATATAAGGAGTCTATAGAGCTAGGAGGAGAACTCTTTACCTGACCATCTAAGTTCTTTCACTGCCTACACTCTATGATAATAAAACACATTATGCTCCTTTTACCTTACTTCAAGTCCTATTCAAGTTGGGCTTTGCTATCAAACCATATGAACTTGTATTTTAGTACAAGAAACAGCTAGAACTTCAATAGTAGAAAGAGTTTGTACTTAAGGATTTCCCTACAAAATAATAGTAAGTGTAGCTCGCATTTCACTCCATAACCTAGTTGGGTGAAGAGTTACTATTATTAGGATACAAGACTGCTCTCATCAGCTGTACAATGCAACTAGTTAGAGAAATATTAACACTGTCAACAAAACAAACAACCCCCAAAGCACTCCTTATTTATTATTTACAAAAACTATTATCCTCATAATTCAAGTTATCCATAAAGCTGAAACTGAAAGCCAAGATAATATATGCAAAAGGAGTATCTTCATTTAAACATCTATTTGTAATAAGTTTTAAGTTTATTATAATTAATATAACACTTGATTTGCTTACTTCATAAAATGTATATTAAATATTATATACTAGTAATATAATAGTAGATTTTTCAAGATTGGCTATCACAGGAAAGACTCGCCTTATACTACTTAAAAGACCCTACTTAAGGTTACACAATCCTTATACTCTCTTCTTAAACAAAATAGATGCAGTCATGGCTAGTCACTCTTAACCTCAATTCTTTCTTTAAATGTAAACTAGTCTATGATTATATGATATATACCAAAGAATACCTTATTAGATTAATAGAAGACTCCATCTTTATAAGAATAACTATATACTGAAACTCTATTATATACAAGTAGAAGCACTCAGAGCCCTCTGTAGCTACTACTCCAGATACTATAAGAGGTTATATTCTAAGAAGATATCATCAAATTTGTACAATAGAAATGATAGGCTTTATTTTATAGTATCAGGTGCATAATACAAATATATTCATAATTATTGAAAGATAACTATCCAAACTAATTACTGGAAATTCTATAATAAGGCAATTAGCATATATGTATTTGAGCTGAATATATGAACTATGGCTATATGAAAACAGAGATTTCAGACTATCTGCTACCACCGGCCCCATTTTGCGAGAGCCTACTTTAATCCAACTTTTGCCAGATTATATGGTATTCTACGTGCAGTTATAAGACAGATAGTTAGTAATCACAGGGAAGTCTGCCGGTCTTCAAGCCACCCAAATCAACCTGGGTGTGTCCAAGCCTGGAAGCTGGAAATCCTTGGGCATCCGGTGCCCTAGTGCCCCCCCAAACTGACGAACCCCCGCTAGAAACTAGCCAAGAATATAAAGCGAAAGAAGCACCCCAAATACAATTGAAGAACCCATAGCAGAAAAAAACCCCCGAAAGGGAACGCTCACTACTTCACCAAGAACAAACAAGCAGTAGAAGACGGGAAGACAATGAGGAACATTGAGTATGTCAACAGTTGAAAAGCTGGTACAAGAACTAATAGCCTCCATACCCAAAACCATAGTAACGAGTTTGGGCCCCTAACTCTCTCACAATCCCGGTTAAGTTCCAAACTACCTCCGAGATCTTTCAAAGAACGGTGGATGGCACCTAACATGCTTTGGTGCGCATATCTTATCTCGAGACATGACCTCCCTAGATTCATTCCTACAGTTAGGGAGAGCTTTACAAAAGTGGGAAGAATTTGAGGAAAACACACATCTTATCTTTCGCACCAGTCAAACCCATATCATTCTTCCACCAGTCTTTGCTGAGTTGGCCAATCCTATGCAGGTGAAGGACGTGCTCGCACACGATACCCTCCCAGACTCCGAGAATACGAAGCCGGGTTTGGGGGCCGAGTAGGTTTCCTGCTTTCTGATTAGTTACAGTGCATTATTACAAACCGCCATACAAAGAGTGGGCAACTCACGCTCCTGGTTGGGAGCCTCAACCTGCTTGGAGCACTTAATCCTCCTAAACCCACAATTCACGCAAACTTTGAGATTCCAGAACAGCATCTCGCATTGCCACTGGACGCTGTAGCCCTCTGTGCGCCCGCTCGGAATCAGATCCAACGTGGTGCTACGGTGGTAATGCTCCATACAGACCATCTGGGAGAGCTCATTTAATTCTTGTACCGCCTGTTCTTGCACAACGGTGGGCGGTGGGCTGACTTCGGGGGCTGGCATAAGGAATTGATTGGAGCTAGGAGGTTTGGGACCTGGATTGTAGGGCATTGGAATGAAACCAGCGGTGGATGGAGGGCCACCTCCACGGGTGGGCATTGGGAGAAAACCGACGGTAGATGGTGGCGAGGGTGGGCGGCTTATCTTTGGAGTAGCGCGACCTAGGCCTGCGGGCGATGCGAAATAATCGCTCTCAGGTGACGGGCGGGTTGGGCCGCCGGGCCTTAGCAAATAACCGGTGTTGTGAGGCGGACGGGGTTGGCCGACAACCAGCGAGTAAATCCCCGAGTTGGGAGGGGGGCGGCGGGGAGGGCGTGGGGGGTCGCACATTTCAAGAGGCTAGGAATAGTGATGGCCTTATTGCGGTGGCAGGAGAGCTGTGTACGGGAGAGGGTGAGGAGAACCAATATCGGTTGGTGGCAGTGGTGGGGGTGCTCTGGGTGAGCAAGGGAGAGAGGAAGGAAGGAAGGCATCATATGATAAGAAGGGGAATCTTAGCGAATCTATTGTACGAACCTATACAGAAGTAGTTAGGGTTTGCAAAATAATTCCCAAAAGCACTAATAAAAGAGGGTTTACAAAACGATCCCCATAACCTTCATAGTTAGCAGTAAAACCCACCATGAGCCCGGGGAGAAAAAGCTGTCCATGAGCAGTGAAACAATACCCCATTGACCCACGGGTATCAGAAACTTAGGGTGATAATTCCAAAAACAAACTCAGCCCGATGTAACAGATGTCTACTGCACAGTTATAGTAAACCCCCATTTAGTTCCCATTCGCGTTTTAAAAATCTCTCGATGATATGCCAACGAAGCTAACTCGAAAAAGGCCTGTCGAAAATTAGGCTCCAGACACCAACCGTGATGATCTATTGCTACAGCTAATTCGCAAAACGCCATTATGGTTGCTGTTGCCGTTGTTGTTGTTGAATATAGGCGGGGTGGTGGCGAGGGGTTGATTTTTTTTGAAGCTGAGTGACAAACCGTGAGTATCGCCCTACCATGATGAACCCCTGATCTTGTCGGTCATAACACTTCCTCGGCTTCAGGCTATTCGTTAGGCCCAAGGTGAGTTAGACACGAAGCCCCAACCAATCGACTTCCGTCGTAAACTGGAAACTGAGCCGAGCAACTCAGAGCGAATAAAATAAGGCTCACGGTTTTGTCTTGCTGTAGGCCCGTTTATTTTGTTCTATTGCTATCATTTTCTACCTCCTTCATGAGTTAGTGATGCCTAAGGAGGGATATTGCTTGGTTGGGGAGGAGGGGGGGAATTGCTTTCCAAGACCCGTTAGAATATAGTAAGTCACTTAGCCGGTGCTCAGGGGGTGTTTTATTGCAGAGATTGCGCTAACGGTTAGGTATGCTGGTTAACTTAGGTTTCGGGGAAAGAGTAAAGGTACTATAAAAAAAAAAGCTTCAAGGAACAAATATCGTGAAGGAAAATAAAGGGAAAGAAACATTGTGAACGATAATATATCCTTCCCGCAGCCTCATTCTTTCAGATACCCACGCTAACAAAAAATAAAATGCATTTAGGCTTGTGTAGAGCTATGAACTTCAAGAGCTTTTAAAGTACTTTCCATCTCTTAATTTCCGGCCCACTTCCAGCAAATCTAAATCCGGCGAGAAACCGGGACTTGAGACATTCAATACCCTTAGTAATGTGGTCACCCAGACGGTTGTGGCGCTCGGAAATGATGAGGCTACTCCATCTCCAAAGACACTTCACATTGAAACTTTGCAGATGGCCAAGATACCCATCGTAAAGATAACCAGAGGCCACCCCAGGCCGACAAGAAAGCAAGCTGTTCGAAGACAAAATGTTCGCATTAGGGGAAACAAAGTGGACGGGCGAGCAATCAAAGATCAGCCCTCAGGAACCGATGCAACGAGAGCCCGAGAGGGGGGAAGGTGATTTTATATTCACTACGAAGGAGCTTAGAACTTACTTGTACTCCTGCCGTGTATGGCATGGTTCATTAAACCCCGAATGGGGAAACAGTCAGCCAATCCTACGCTAATGCTGCTTAAACCCAGACTGTAGACTAATTGTGACCCGGGGGTTAGAAGTACAGGGAGAGAGGACTCGTGGGAGGTGAGAGGGGATGAAGGGGGCGCGACGGGGCCTTCTTTATTCGACTGTAGTCTCTGTTATCCTGCTGTAGCCGTTCAGCTTTAAAATGCTCCAATCGGGGAAAATTTTCCCTTGTCCACATTTGGGGGGAGGGCGCAGCCACTCTGGTAGCCGCCGGTGAAAAAATATGCTGCAGCTTCGGTGGTGCTGGTACAAAACTCGCTGGCCTCGCAGGTATATAGTACAAGTAGTATGATACAAGTCAGTATGGAAACACGGGCGCTGTTGTCGGTCGGTTTATCATTTCCGATGACGAGCATCCCTGCAGGATCATTGCCACGCCAAAATTGAAGAGTAAATTACACTAGCCACAACGCCACCTAGACTCTCGCATGCACATCATCGCCTGCCACATCCCACTGGTATCGTAGCACAAGGTCGATTCCCGATTGCCATCATCCCCTTACCGCAGATCAGCACCCTGACAGCTCTACCAAACCGCTGCAAATATTACCTGAGCTCAACTTCCCGAACACCAGTTCCAACTTCCCCATCAACAGGCCGCACTACCAGCGCATATATACCAGTGTTTACCATGACCGACCCAGCCACCAGTACACCCTCGCGCTTCGTCGCAAACACCGAAACCCTGGAGGACGTGCTGAAGACACAAACCGTCGGTCTTGTGCATCTAAGCGAATTCAAGAAGCGTCGCGTGGAGCTAGCGGAACAACGAGACCGCGAAGCAGCCGAAAAACTACAACCGATTCGCAACAGCGGCAGCGGGGGTGGGGGGGCTGCGAGCTCCTCTCGCGAAGGTAGTGAGGCGCCCACCGGTAGTGGCGGCAAGAGAACGAAGAAGCGCAGAAAGGTGGTCAAGGGGAAATTGTCATTCGCGGGAGAGGACGATGGTGATGACGGCACAGATGATGGCGGTGACTGTTCATCCGCCGACCCGACAAGGTCTAATAGTGAGGATAACAACAAGAGTGGCGAGGAGGACGAGGTGAAGAAGCGGAAGGTCAATCCGAAATTGGGACTACCGGCTCCGAAGGTCTTGACAAAAAATACCCTTTTGAGGGAGGCTCAAGAACGCGAGACTTTGAGGAGGGAGTTTTTGGCTTTGCAGGAGAAGATTAAGAATGAGGAGATTAGTATTCCGTTTGTTTTTTACGATGGTAAGTGTTGTGAATGCTCCAATTTTTGGAATTGACATAAGGCTAACATCCACTAGGCACTAATGTGGCTCCACCCACCGGGGAAGGAGTGACGGTCAAGAAAGGCGAGGCTGTATGGCTCTTTCTCGAACGTGCTAGGAGAATGTCTGGCCGCAGAGAGTGGCTCAGGGTATCGGTCGATGATTTACTGCTTGTTCGCGGGGAAGTGATAATACCTCACGTATTTCTTCTAGCTCTTCCTGTTCCTTTCCGTGATCACTAACTCGCTCGACAGCACTTCGAATTCTACTACTTTATCGTTAATCGCACGATGGGGCCTAACGGATTGTTGTTTGATTTCCCTTCATCCCCATCGCCCACATCCCAGACTTGCACTCCGAATCCCAATAGAGATGATCCTACAATGACTAAAGTGGTGGATCGCCGCTGGTACGAGCGGAATAAGCACATATTCCCGGCGAGCGTGTGGACGGAATTTGACCCAAATACGGATTACTCGAACATGGTACGGCGAGATATGGGTGGGAATGCATTCTTTTTCGGTTGAACCAGATCCTTCTCAGCTGTCGACTCTGGCTGCTCTCGGGTCAAGGGCGGGAGGATGTGCTATCAGAAGACCCCTCTGAAAACCACGGTATGATACTGTATAAGATATTCACTTCTCTTTTTTTTTCTACTTTTCGCTTGTTTGGTAACATAGACTACGGGGCCTGGACTAATTGTTAGATCCCGATGTAAAACAATTCGTATGTTTAGTCACAAGGAAAAAATTCAATGAAACTGATGATTGGATACGTCACCCCATTACAAGTGCGAGCACGTGTCGGCGTTAACCTCGATGCTACATTTACCCAATCAAATCCATTATTTTCTTCACATCGCAATTGACCATTATTCTCATCATCCCCCCCCATATTCCTCACTTCGTTTGACCGAAATTCTACGTTAGGATGGACGGCTTTATCCTCCGGTGTAACGACCTCCGATGTCGTGCTCAAACTGACGGCCGCGCCGTGGTTACTACTTGCAGGTATTTAGCTCCCTGATTTCATCGAACAAACCCATGATACTACTCAAGTCGCCGGATTGGATTTGCGTTTCCTTCTGGTGTTGATGCACCAAGAGGGATGAAACTCTAATCCAACAATTTGACTGCTTGTGCTCGGGGGTGTCAGTAAAAATCGGAAACCAGCCTCCTTGTCCTGATATAAATATGCACTCGTGTGGGATGAGCAGAGATGGGCTTCCGGTTCTTTACTGAACCCCCGAGTACGTTCACCCCACTCTTGGAGACATTCATTCCTCAGTACCCTTAAGTCGATTCGCTCTTCCTCACGTTTTATAGTCATATTTACTGCCTCCCATGCGCCACTGCTCTACAGCTTACCGAACCCCCTCCCAACGGTCAGCGAACCTGTCCAGCCTGCAATACACCACTTTCCAAGCCGGACGACGCAGTAATCGCAGTTCTCAACCCGAGCGACGACTACAAGACTAGTGTTCTCAGTGGACTCAGTCCGAGTATCATAATAGAAATCTGCACTCGTGGGCTCGCCTTCTGGACTTATCAAGTGACCCAGGAAATGTCCGTGCTAACTCCCTTCCTATATTAAGACGAGGGGTTGACCATGGCATAGATTTTATCAAGAACATCTCGCAAAGTCCTTACGAGCACGGGGAGCCGAGATTCAAGGGGAGAATGAGAAGATTATTCGTGATGCTAATGCTGAAATCTCTGCCCTGCGGAATAAGATTGCTGGGATGGGGGTTGTTGAGGAAGAATTGAGAAGGAAGAACCACGAGTTGATGCAGGGGTGGAGAGAGAAAGCAAGAAAGCTAGCACAAACACAGGTACTTTTGGCTCACATTTACCATTCCCGTGACAAAAGACCTTGCGCTAAAACCATACAGGAACTCTATGATAAACTCCAACGCCGAACATTAATATCCCAAGTACAGCAGGCCGCTGCGGATCAGGCTGATCAGGCGCTGTACATGACTTCACACCTGCCTTCCGACTCCCGGCACTTCCAGGACTCCATAAGCATGTCTGCGGGAAACTTCCCCCAACAAATCCGGCCGAGCATGGATCCCGAATACATCCTAACCGGTGCGAAGATCGGCAACATCCACGGTCAGAACGGGGCTGGTCCTGGAGGACGAGCCGTTCAGTCCTTCCAACGGCCAGTCCGGAGACCTGATAATGGTGGGGGTATGCTCTTTAACGGTAGACATTTGCTCTTTCCATTTGATTCCCCTAACATCTCCCTAAAACATTCAGTAGATCAAATTCCATCCCCGTGTACTCCCATCGCTAGCCATGAGCACCGTCAACGTTTGAATATCCAATCTTCAGCTATACGATACCCTAGTACGCTAAGCGAATACGGTAGACCACCTCTAAGGGGGCTTAACGAGAACACTCTAGGTGGGCGGATGGGAGACGGGGGCAAGAATAGAAGGCTTGAGGTAGATGAAAATGGGAGGGTTGTTCTTGACCAACATTGACAAGAAACCCGTTTTCTCCCCCTAGTGACGGTAATTATGAAGTCCGAACATTGATTTAGTTAGCTTTGGGGACTCCGTCACTACACATTTTTTTAATTTTATTTTTTGACTAAAAGAAAGGCATCATGAGGAGGGGAGGATTTGAAATGGATGATGTGCTACCCCTAAATTATTTTCTGTAGGGGGAAGAAATACTAATGCTAGTGAAGCCAAAATTGTGGAATTAAAAAGCTAGTCCATACGTAATTCTAAGCAAGAAAAGCAATATGTAGGAAACGTACGGTTCGTGCGGACCAAAACCTGAACCACAAATATCAGCATTTTCAAACGATTATACCATCAGACCAAGTTACCCAGGAAACTCAAAAAACCCTCTGCATTATTCTACTTCCTTTTCCGACCAATGTAGAGGTTTTTATATGTTCCTCAAGTGGCTGAGTAGTTGTAACGTGATTCCCGGGGAAGCGGCTCACGACAGGGATCCGGCTCACCCATAGCTACCAGCTAAAAATCAAACCTACATTTATTATCTCAATGAATACAAGAGATATCAATTTGAAAATTTAGAAACAAGTATTTTAAGATATAGATAATCAGAAAATATGGTTTTTATTTCTTAGTTATAAATTGCTACTCTAGTATAGTGGTTTTAAGATTGCCTATTTCAAAAAATAATTGCAC
>Ga0307507_10008793_pt1 | contig 13787 bp, 18 predicted proteins | sample 7_EM_MG_FD_207223 | JGI IMG/M metagenome (GOLD analysis project Ga0307507, IMG submission 207223) | Populus trichocarpa ectomycorrhiza microbial communities from riparian zone in the Pacific Northwest, United States - 7_EM | ecosystem: Host-associated > Plants > Roots > Unclassified | place...
TGGTTCAAGACAATGAAGAGCCGCCAGTCTCAAGTAAGGCGGATCAAAGAAGCGTTTCAGGTCCATGGTTGCCAGTGGCCACGAAGTTTAAGCCTGGCCTGTGACATTTATCAGTGTGACACTTTTTAAAATCTCTAGCTTGAGCACAGTGCACACGAGCACACGAGAGTATGTATCAATTATGTTCGAGTTTGGGCCACTGCAAGAAATTTTATAGACGATGGTACAGACGATAGACTCCTTGTACTAGAAACCAGAGAAAAACTTAGAAACCTTCCACAACTTGCTTGCCAGAAGCCTCGAATTTTGGTCGATGCTAGTCCTTTGGTTTAGAACTGCCTAATAAGATGCTTGTTATCGCAATCAATATGATGCTACCAAAAGGGACTTACTTGCTACCTTGGCTTGACCACGTTCTACTGGAGTTGTTCAGGTGGTGCGGCAGTAATTTGAAAAATAGATATTACCTCGACTTTCACCTGGGGTTGTAGAACTGTTCTCGTCGGGAACCACACCTTGAACGACACCATTGTTCTCCAAAGTGCCAGATTCTTCTCGAAAATTCACGTCCGCTGGAAGAGGTGTATCGGTCACTTGCTGATCAATATAGAAAACTTTGGGTGTTACAGTTCGCTTGGCTGGTGCTACTGTACACCACCGTTCGGCTATTGGCGATAACCCTTCCCGGGCCAGTGTTTCTGGCACTTCTAACAAAGCCAACGATGGGTTGGGTAAATACCCGACCACCGCCACCACCATGTTGGAACTTGGTCTCGTTAACTTCATCAACCAATGTGAGCCAGACTTTCAGAAATGAAGAGGGAAGGCGATACCTGGGCCTGAATTGTCTTCGGGGTGATTCGCATTTGCTGCATACTGCCTACTGGCTTCGCCTGCAAACAGTGGTCACCGATGATCAATCTCAAAAAGTGGGGGGAAATTTACTATGGCTTGGACCTTGACCTGGGACCCTGCTGTTGGTCCCGGGAATGAAAACAGTTTCGCTGAAGGCGACAATTTCTCCATCCTTGAGGAATTCGGTGTAACCACTTATAATTCCACGAAATTGTCCTTGTGGCAGCGTCGGTTGGTTTTCTTGACCAGGCATGTTCATGGTGCTTTTTTCGTCCAGGTACGTTTGGTGCTTGTCGAAATTCCGGTATCGGGAGGTGGTTTCTTATGTTTCGAAACAGAACGAGAGACATTTAAATAGGACAGCGACATGGGGCCACCTGATTTTTTTTTTTGGCGAATGAAAGATTGATCTTTGGAAGTCCAATCCGAGAAAGAGAAGGGGTGTGGCATAGAAGCTAGTCCAATGCACTTTCCTCTTAGAACACTCACCTCGAGAGCTGCTGATTTACTTCTTATGTCAAGGTCCCCATTCGAACTGTACTCTATAAAGATATATTAAAACACGCGGTTAAATGTTCGGCGCTAAAATCCAATCTCAGCAAACTGCTAGACAAATAAGGGCAGTCCTTAAACAGATGACTTACCAGGTTGCATGAATCTATCACAATCGGGATTCGGACTACCTAGTTAAAAAAGAAAGACGACAAACACGGATAGATCGGAAACTTCCATTTGCCCTTCAGCGCTTTAGCACTGGTCAAAAGGAGGCAGTTCCTTAGATGAATTCCTCGAGTTTACAACATGGCCTTCCCGAGATTAAATAGACCGATGACTGACCAAGAGGTCGCGGGAGACGATGCCAGTGAGCCGAAATTAACATAAATCCTAGAGAAAATCTACCAGTTAATGGACTGACCAATGGGTATTATGATTGTTAATCGCTCATGATGTGCAAATTTCCCCACCCAAGAAACACTGATTTCTCGTCCTACTACCTTTGTTCAGCGTACTTCTTGCTGATCAGGAGCTCGATTTTGTTAATAAGAGGGTAAAGTGTAAACAACCTGCGAAGGCGGGCTCGTGCTTGTATCCATGTTTGTGGCATGATGAGGGTAAGTTGAGGGTAAGTTGAGGGACCACTGATGAGTTCCCAAATGTGTTATGATCAGTGAAAATTGATGCATGATGGCTGATCGCGATTGGCGATTACTCCGACGGCTCCTACTCAATGGAGAGTTGTGGCAAAGAGATGAATTTGACGGACACATGGAATACATGAAGAAAATTATGTCTTTAGTTTTTTCCATTGAAAAAACCATGGACCAGTCGGTAATGCCGAAAAGCCCGAGATAAGAGAGATGCAACACAGATGACCAGAATATCGGGGTAAGAAAAAATGGGGTATTATATGTGTATCTAACACAAAGTTCAACAGAAGAGTCGTATCGGACGGGCGATTGTTTCGAGAAGTGTAGCAATAGATTTCGTGGTGCAGAGAATGATGCGACAATCCGTGTAAGGCCGCTGTCACCTCTCGTCGTCGTAGTCGGTTGGTTGAGAACCTAAAAAAGACGTTTATTATCATGACCACTATCGAGTAGCCCACTGACGTACTACTCTGCCGCACCAAGGTAGATATGAATCTCCGCATCTCAGGGGACACCGCTTTATATTCCGAGTTTATTTTCTTCATATCAAACTCTGACTCTGGTGAAGAAACCATCGATTGTGCGATAGGACTCCAATTATTACGATCACCTGCCCGGTTTTGAACGTCACGGTGTTCTATCCGATGCGGTTCAGTTGGAGACTATGGAACAGATGGATATAATGAGACTTACGCCTTCTAGGGATATTATTGTCTGTGTGAATCGCTATGGGCTCTCGCTCTCGGTTCGTTGTGGGGTGGTTCAAATCTCGAATGACATTCCTGCTTTCGGAAATTTCGTTTTCTCCTTGTGTGAGTAGGCGCCGAACGCCACGGTTTGCACCAGGAGAATCAATCGAGCCATCTAATAAAAAACATAAATTGTTTAAGAATCATCGCAGCAAACTCGGAGGACGTACTTCCCCTGCTGGGGCCAACATAGCTGGGATTGTTAAGAGCATTTAAATCTAGGTCTGGTGAAGGGTGGTGGGTCAATTGTAATCGCGGATCGTTACACTTACCTGCCATGTTTTGAACGTATTCTATCCAATGCGGTTCAGTTGGAGACTCGGAAACAGTTAAATATGACGAGACGTACGGCCTTCTGTTGATCTACGGGAATTGTTTGGGGGAATCATTCCGGGCTCTTGGTTCAAACTTCGAATGTTATTCCTGAAATTTTCGTTTTCTCCTCGTAAAAGTGGGCGTTGCCGATTACCACGGCTCGTCCCACTGGCAGGAGAATCAATCGTACCTGTGAAACATAAATTGTTTGAAAATCATCGCAGCAGCAAACTCGGAGAACGTACTTTCCCGGCTGGAGCCAACATGGATGGTCTTTCTATAAGCAGTAGTGTCACCTTTGCCTCTTGCCTTATTCACAAAGCCAGTGATGGGCCCGAGGAACTTTGCACCTCTATGCCCACCATCGTCCGAAGACTCTGCGCCTTATCCATGTGAGCTGCGGTTTCAGAGATGTGGATGGGGTGATGCCCTTTACCTGAGTACTCGTCGGAGACTTCTTCGTCCTGCATAGGAGGCATGGGGGCTTCGGGTAAAATATGAGTCAGTTCACATTCTCAGAACTAGAGGTAGAGGGATTTACTGTTGGTTGGAACTTGAGGTGGATCGTAGAAGTCCTCAGCGTTTGGAACATGAGATGGCTCGTAGAAGTCCCCAGCGTTTCCCATGAAAACAGTTTCGTCGTATGCAACGACCTTTCCATCGTTATATGCTTTGTTGACAAAGCCCTTTATAGCCCCATGGAATACATCCCCGCCTCCATTTTTGGGCCGTCGTCGTTTCTTTTCGCCACTCTCTGTCTTACTCATAGGAATACGAACCTTTTCTTGACGGGGAGTTCGGTTTGTTGCCATGAACGGAGGTAGGGTCAATTGTCTTCGATAAGAGATGTCGACAACTTATATATGACAGCACGGAACACACCGTCGCATTTCGGAAGTTCTGGCCCAGGTTCCCAGTGAAGTCCTATGATTGTACATTTCGGGCGAGGGGCGGTGTATTAATCCCTTTCAATCTATGTCTGACCTTGACGTGTTGAGTAGAATTGCCATCCGATCTTGAATTGCAAGGGCGCTCAACCGTAATCTCAGGGCAAACGCGTTGGCAGTTCGGCAGTCCTATGCCCAATAATTACCAAATTTGTCGGATATGCATGACCTGCTACTCCGCGTAGATTGGATACATCCAACTCGAGAATGGGCGTCAATGGGTGCAGCCGGAATGATCGCGGATGGCAAGGAAATTATACATCTGGACTGCGCGCTTAAAGCCCTATTAATTTCTACCATTTGAGTCTATCGTCACAATTTCTTTCCGTTAAAGTCGACCGACTTACTTGAATAAAGAGATTGTCACCTTTTCTTGGAACAGCAAGCGCCCGTCACCGAACCCCACGGTGCGTAGTAGATGTTTCAAACTTCAAACTCCTGAAGAGGTTTTATTGAAGATCCAATTCGTCTTTGAAGGGTCGTGTTTTCATCGTGTAGTGACGTTTGCAGGGTGCAACTGCAGACATTCGAATCTCGGAGCATGTAACCGGAACACCTCATGTAGCATGGGCCAAGGGGATTGAATGAACTTTAACCTTAAGAGGACGCATTATGAAGCAACGACAATAACGTAACAATGAACTGACCTTGCTGGGATCCCGAGCTGGTCAGTTGATCCATAATATAAATGCAACCGTTTCAAAACTGTTTCCTTCTAAAGCTAGTGTCCTATGTCGTAACCTGGGACATGAGGCCATGCGCAGGCCAAATGATTTCAAATGTCTTGGTCATATATCTGCTCGAGATCGAGCAATTGAGCTACAAGATGAATTTGGATAGAAATATATGATCATGATCAGAGGCTCGAGCAGGTGGATCGGCAATTCCGGCCCGGAAAATGGGATGAAGGCACATGACCCATTCAATGTCGCCAATCCCTGTACATGCTTGCTAACCGCTTGCGAGGGCGAAGGGAAGTACTCGTGGGCTTTCATATGATATGAAAAATGTATCTGGTTAATGACCCCAATTTTTGTACGGTCCGTTGGCACAATATGCGTAGTTCCGATCAGAAAGTAGCCTCACGCGTTCGCGTCTGGGCAGCCATGATCATATCAGACAGCTTCGCCTTCCGAGATCCTGAGATCTGGCATGGGAATCGCTCAACAATATTGATCAGAAGGTCTCGAACGGTTGACCACCCCGTATCTTTGGGTCTTTACGTACGCTTGAGGCACCTCCACCCCATTTTCCATACGGAAGCAAGGCGAAAGGACGAATATTTCCGAGTTATCAGGGTACACAAAGGCGTATTTAGCAGACGGGATACATGCAATGTGCAAGTCAGGTCACCCCGCAGCCTACCTTTTAAATAAAAATCCAGCTAAATGTTAACATCGACGAAAACGGGACGATGGTCGCTATGCATCATGCCGTCGTCACTCATTCCTGCACCGATTTTGAAAGCGGTAGATTCCCTATGAAAACACAACAACGTCATCGTCAGTCCAAGAAAAAAATGCTGAAGAAAATTACAACACGTACCAACTACGGTTACTTCCTCCGAAGACAAAATCGATCGCCAGCCAGTGAGTTGTCACACTCGGGGACCACCCGATAAAAGTCGCAAAATTGGCTGAAACCTTGAGCCTAGGTGTCTCCGCTCGAGTGTCCAAGAACGTGAAATCAGGATGTTGGTTTCCTTCAGGAGTGTACTTCTCAACAAACTTGCTGTCCACTTGCACCGGGGATGCTTTCCCCGTGGTAATTCTATATGCGCCAGAGTCATCTCCGCTTGGGGAACTGTTGAAGTCGCCCATGAGGAAGACGGGTCCCCCGGATATGGCGGCTTCGTATCTGCCTCGGATGAGGAGTAAAGAAGCACTGTATCTACGTTGATCGTCTGAGACATGGTCCAGGTGGGTATTAAGCACAGTTAATTTTTTTTTGGAACCAAGGATAAGGAACCGAGCGACAGTGCAGATTCGGCGGCACCCTGCCCCCGGATATACGGAGGGTTCGAAGGGAGTCGGCCTTTGCAAACTCGTGAATAAATGGCTATTGTTGAATGCACATGGGGAACAACTCACGAAAGCCAGAACGTATCAGAAGTGATCAGGCTGAAAATCGATCTACGAACGCCACAGGATTTGAGTGTGATCTTGGGCCAGACGAGGTACTAAAGGTGACAGACTTTTTATAGAAGATGGGACTGAATTCCCCCCTCGAAATACCGTCTGTCCGTCCTATTCCGACCTGTTCTGTTTCTCAGATCTTTCGAGGGATTCCCTGCAGGTGAATTCTCACCCAAGCCCAGTCATCCCCGAGGAGCTCGTTTAAATCAAGGGCTTGATGATGGAGGGCCTCCTGGAAACCTAAGAAAACGAAGAAAATGTCAACAGGGAATGTTTGAATCTGGGCAATGTAAATTGAAGTACCTGCCAGGACGACACCCTCGCTGATAAGGTCTTGAGCGATCCTTATCCGTCGGGAGCTCCAAGGTTGCTCGTGCCCGGCTAAACCAAGGTAGAGAGGCTGCTGTGTCGGATCCTGCATTCTCGCAAGCGATTCCTTGACAGGGATAAAGTCTTGCTTGGTATCATAGCGGAGGTTATAGGATACCAGTCTAAAAGAAAAAGTTTCGGAGCTAGGATTATATGAGGGGGTGAATGGATCAGCAATGCGGAGGGCAGCACGTACGTATCTGTACCCATTGTTGAGTGTAGACTTTCACAACCAGTCAAGTCTAGACCATGCATGTCACAATTAGTCACATCTCCACTTATAAAGTATGAGTCTGTATGACAATTGTTTGGCAAGTTCGTGTACAAAAGTAAACCTCCGAGAAATATAAATTTCTGTCGCGTGTGCAGCCCCCGATCCGAGGTCCTAGCTAAATCCAACAAATCCTTAATCCTAGAAATCAAAAACAAGACTGTATAGGCTACGATATACCGATTGTGGAAGAGGCTGAGGACTCCAAGGAACTTGTTCAATCCCCCATAACGATATGCCTTCCGATCTAAGGACAACCAGGCCACACTTCACCAAGTCCATTAGCGCTTCGTTTGCTGCAAGAGCATCGAGAATGTCCTCATGCTTTCTGTCTTCACTGGTAACAAAGAGATTGATGCGAGGGCGCTTGCCGGTGAAGGACCAATCCAATTGGGCAAGGAATGAGATGTTTGAATCATGACAGTAGAACCAAAGGACGACGTCTGGGACGGCGGGTGCAGAGTTTACAATCTGTATAATCTCAGGGAGTGCCCAATTGTTTCCGGTTATCTGTGAAGATATGGAAAGAATTTTCAGATGCATGAGTGCACAGAGCACGAAAGGGAGTTCCTCCCTGTACGAAATGTTATCTATGGATATATGTTAATTAGAGAGATATTATAGCAAGATATCACATACAATAATCGCCTATATCAAGGTATAACCTTGTGAGAGAATTTGAACAAGCTTCCAGCAGTTGAGGAAATGCCGTCCTATCGAGATCCAGCGGCAGGTCGCGCAGCTCCAACGTTGTCAGACGAGTGACCCAGCGCATGGCCCAGCGGTGAAGGCCTGGATCGAAGCGACCGACAAGTACGAGGGTCTCAAGTGATAGCTGAGAGGGGGGTGAGGTAGAAATCGGTTCGTCGCTTGCTCGGCAATTGTACAGCGTTAGTTGCTTGATATTTTTGGCATCGTCGAGGATAGAAAATGGAAAACCATAGAGATTGGAAAGGCAAAGTTGCTGAAAGGGTGATTGGGGGAGGCAGTTTCTTAACGTCGAGATAAATCCCTCTGTCTGGTATGGGTCGTGGATCGTAAGGGAGATGAGGTTGGTCATTTGTGGTATCATCGACATTATGGATATCACTGGTAGATTTCGAGATGCGTATAAACAAGCGCCGATCTCCAAAGTACGGGGGTAATCCAGGAAACGTGGGTTCTCGAAGATGGGATTCGTGGCCTCCGTCACGTTTGAACGTAGATACCTTGATGGGTCAATGATGATGTGTGCGAAGAGGTGTCGCTCAGCAAGTCTCGAGAGCAACGGGTGGGCTTTCGAACATGCTTTGAGCGCCAAAGTGTCTTCCTGCAGAAAGCTAAAGATATGGTCAATCAACTCTGCTGGCAGCGACATTGTGTCGAAGTCGAAACGTGTGAGTCGGTGTGACATCAGACAAGCAGATACATACTACGGTTTATGCAATAAATAATTTATTAATTTCCTCAGTACCACTTGCATAGGAAAAGCAAAGTGAGATCGGCCATTGCCTTTTCGTCCAGGAGACTGCCAGGCTCTCCTCCCCCACTGAAATGCCATCGACATGCAAGGAGTGCAGGCTGAGATCCAATTGGCCAAGAAAATTCGCCGATAAGTAGTATGCTGGTTTCTAATATATACATAATCCTACACATCAAAAACTACATCCAACGCCCTGAACGCCGTATTTCCAGGGAAAACCTTGATCGGGACCTCGCATTCCACCGTCTCTAGCCTAACCTCTTTCCACCCTTCCTCCCCTCCAAGATAATCAACACCCATGCCCACACCTCCTCCCATATCAGGAATGATACCATCATATTCAAAGGAATCTCTGGACGAGTCGAGGGTGTCACTGTGGTTGTTATTACCGCTCTGTACCGATTCCAACGTATCGATGTCCGACACAATCTCATCACCTTCACCGCCACCTCCCATGCGCCGCCAGAGGAAAGAAGAGACAAGAAAGTGTGACCAAGACTTGGGACTTGTTATTTGTTGTCTTAAAAGCGCCTCTCTTTCGATTCGGATATCGAGTTTCTCTAGTGGCGCACTGCCAGATATGGCAATCCATGAAGTCCCCCATTCTCCTCGAGGCCCATCTCGACTTAGAGTCCTCACCCGACTTCCTTGCAGACCGCTTATTGATTGGTCAGAAGCGATTCCAACAAGCAGGCAGAGTCTAATTTTCCATGATAGACCTGAGGGGTCGTCACTATCATCGTGTCTCGCTCCGATTCGGATTTGAAATGCGGGACTCGCATCGGATGGAATGTCAAGTGCGAAGGTGGTCCTTAGCATGTTAAGGGTGAAGGATGCATGCGCCTCTCCATGCGATCGACGGAGATGTTTCGAGCTCGAAGGTGGTGAAATAGAAGATGGGAGACACTCGTGAGATTCGAGCATTGCAGAGACCTAGGTGGCATATCAATGAAAGGTGGGATAGGTTTGAAATAGAGAACAACCTTGAGCACACGTGCTCTACTATTCCTTTCATTCAGCTCAACAACACCTAAAATCGTCTCCCCAAGCCGATAGGCGGTTTTTGGAAATGTCAACACGGCAACCTTGATCCCATCCTTGTTGACGTCATACGAAGCTGGAAGTAAATATTTAGCATTACACATTCAGGATAGTAATTGTGACAACACGCACCTTTCTTTGGATTCCTGGTCAGAATCTCTACAGCTTCTCGACAGCCTGCAAGCCCTCCCTCAGCTTCCTTCTCTAGGTCCGTCCAACGTACATCATCAACTCGGTCGTGAGGTGTCGTCTTCGCTGTTCCATTCTGTTTCCCGGCATGAACATGACTTCCATTTCCCATTGTGCTCTGTCGTGGCTCGTTTGATAAAGAGGTTTTGTCCGGTAACGAATTGAGAAGCGAGCGAGCGTAGTCTCTTATGGATTCAAGATTGTTTGAAGAGGTGGCAATGGGTGAAGACACTATCCAAAAAATCAAAACTTGCCCTAAAAATCGTGAAAGAAACGCACGGGAGGGTAACTGCGGCACTCGAAGGACATTCATCTGCGCCTCATTAATGTTTTCTTCCACAATAGCTTCCGTCCCAGGCATCCCCATATCTCTCCGTCGGCTCACAGGCCAGAGCAGATCATATGGTCGCGGAGGATCGCGAACTGTACTTGTATTTGTCAGTTTGTCTATGCCACTCGTAGTCAAAACTTGAAAAGCTTGTACCGGACACGTTGTTATAAACTCTGATTGGCACCTTCATTACCCGGCTGATACTATTTGATCCAACAGCCGGTCCACCACCAATACCATTCGTCGCTCTGCATGTTCCAATGACGAGTTCGTATGAGAGCCGAAGCGAGCGTCCTCTGAATGTGGGTGGTAAATTGCTCGGTAGTTTAATAGAATACGTGTCTGGATATAGTATGTATGAGTATTGATGGTCATGCATCGAAAGAAAAAATAAAAATTACAAGACCGTGATTCTCCAGGGCTAAGTGATAAGTCAACGACAAGCATGGCAGGCTGCGTCTCAAAAGTCGGTAATGGTTCATCTGGATCGATATCGACTGTCACGTCATTCCCGAGTTCGAGTCCAAGACCGCTTGGACTGGCCGTATTAGACAGAAATTTTGCAGACATTGGTGTCCCGGAAGGGACATACCCCGAAGTTGAGCGCCACTTTGAAGATGTCGCAGAGTTCGGGGTGGGGCTGGAGGACGAAGAGGCTGGTGTTAAAATAGATAACAACCCCGCTGAGAGTGATGATGATCGATTGTGAGAGTGTTTAGGTCGTGGCGACCTGGGAGTTCCGGGGTTGGGTGAGTTTAAAGTGGATGAAATGTCCATACTCCCTCCCCCCAGCACCGCCTGGTTGAGTAATGCCGACCGGATAGAATTCAGAGATCGAATGTGATCATTGGTGGGAGGTGCTTCAGGGACCTGAGATAAGATGAGTGAGCCTGACAGCTGGGCGTATGAATAAAGAATGAGTTCGGTAGCCGTTCGAGGTTTAGGTGGCTGGCCAAGGCCGAGGGAGGCAGGGCGTTGGCGGGTTGAATTTCCAGGGACGTTACCTGGGACCACATTATTATGTTGTTGTGTTGGTAGAAATACAGTGTCGACTGTGGGAGAACCGAGTGCGGGTGTGGATAAGTAAGGGGATTGAGCGCCCTCTGATATTGGATCGAGGGCTAACGTGAAGGAGGATGTTGATGAGTTGGGAGTGTAAGGTGCTGGCGGTACGGATGTTGTCGGGAAAATCTGGTCAAGGGATATTTGACCGTCAAAGACTGATTGTTTTCGTGCATGGGGATGTTTAGAAGAGAGGTTCAATGTATTTGTACGTGCAAGAGGTGAAGACGTGTGTGGTAGGGAGGCTGTGAGAAAAAAATGAGCTCAAGGAATGACATTGAATGGGTAATTTGAATATTCACCTTGCTTATGGTCCGAAAATGACTTTTGTGAATACGATGCAGACGAGATAACACCAAAAGAATCTTGAATTTCGTAAGGGCTTATGGAAACGGACAAAGACTTTGGTGCGAGCTGTTTCTTCCTCCTCCGTTCGATTATGTCAGGTAGTTGTTCAATGTCAGACGACAAGTTTGCAGGAGGAGGTTGCTGTGGTTTGCCGATGAGATTCTTCCTTCGTGGAGCATCATCCGTTAGTCCCCTTGGTTTCGTAGATGAAGGTAAAGGTACAACGGCACTGCGTGGTGTCCCCGGAGAGGTTGGCGGCCTCGCAAGGGGTGCAGAACTGATGGAATGCGAACCGCGTTTATGTGAGTATGGACTCGGTTTAGCAGAAATTGTCTCTGGTGATCGCGTGTTTGTGAAAGTGATTTTGACAGAGAACGGTTCTCCTGCAAAGAAAGATGACTGGGAGGGAGTTACAACGATCCGGATGGGTGAGTCGGAATCTCCAATAGTTGGACTAGGCATTCCAGTCCGTTCCCGCGATACCTCACGTCCGAGGTGTAGTTGGATGAGGAATCATGAAGATTCCAAGAGAATCTGTGAAATTGTAAATGAGTACTCAGGATTCATGACATTCACTGTACTTACTGAAGTGTACTAGTGTGTACTAGTGTCCAAATCCTTCGAAGGTGGCTAAATCTCGTAGACTGGTGCTAGTGAACACAGCTGGTCACGACATGTCACGAATTGCATGCTGCTGTCACTTTCTTCCTTCCACCTCGGATTTAAAAAAAGAGTGCTAACCAGTTGCCATTATTCCCCTCAGAGGCTGTGATCTTGTTGGTTCGATGACAGTTCGTAACTGGAGATTTTTCTTGGACAGCTTGCCAAATTTGTCTTATTGCCATGAGTGTTTTCCCCGGACCCTGACTCATCCAAACGTCTAAAATCATATACCCATCCGACTCGGAAGAGAAAGGAATTGCCCCGAACCATTTTTCGCGAGAAATACATCAGTGGTTACCTTTGACATGACTCAAACACATAGTGGCCTACTATAATCGGACAGGCCAAGGGTGGCCTCAAGAGCGATGTGAATGGTGCATGCATTGACAAGTTGTCGAATTGATTGATGTCTAGTAACCCACAGAACCCACCCTTTCCAGTCTCTGATTTATATAGTTGAACCCAAGGAGATTCAGAGCCGCAAGCGTGCTGTAGTATATGGATATTATGTACCTGGTCCTGAATAATAATTTTACGCTACTAAAAACAGCCCTACCAACCTTATTTTTGGGCTCATGTCCTGATCCCGTTACTTTTCAACGTCAAGCAATAACGCTCAAGGGCTTTCAGTGACCCTGACCGATTGCAACTCATACGCATTGAAGTGGCATCTCCGATCGGGCCGACACCAGCATTCAGATTGTTCTAACCATTGACTCATGGCACAGACGACGAACCAATTTTCATGGCAACAGAAGACGGGCAACCCAAGCAATATCAGCGAAGTTCAAGCACTTCGTCAAGAACTCGCTGATACCCAGAAGAAACTCCAAGGATATGCCGATGCAGGTTTGAATTTCGATGCTCATAAGTGATCATACCTCTTGAATAACTCTTTCAATATAGCTATATCTCTATATAACGAACTGAGAGCCCTCCGAGAGAGTATCTGCAAGGCTTGCAAAGATAAATTGGTACCCAATATGTCTGTACCATCATCACTGCAAGTCGCTGGAGCTGCGGTTAGCTCCAGTTCTCCCGTTCCGAACCGTTTCTCTCGCGATGAGACAGTAGCCAAAACCACCAATTTCTGGCGTCGCATGCTGAAAGGCAAGCAGCTGCCTGTCCGAAATGTTTCTCCGGATCGTTTCACTTCCAACATACCCATCGCCATCAATTCTGATACTCCAAATACCCCTGGCCCTGTTCTGCCCAACCCTCCTGAATCTGTCCATGTTTCGCTGAGACCAACTGACGGCTCGGTTACTGCAAAATCGGTCACGGAGAAATCAGACATTGCCTCTAAGCTACTGCGCAAGTCTACAAGCAGAGTTATCACACCCGAACCCGTTGCTCCCCAGTGGTCTGCAAGACGAGACGCGACTGCCAATGCAGCCCTTAATGTCACCTTCGTACGCTCGTTCATTCATAAAGACTGGGTCATGTCTGTAAAGTTCAGTGCAGATGGTAGGTATCTCGCTGCTGCATCAGCGGGTAGTAGTGGGTCAGTCGTCATTTTTGAAGTTGAGACTGGTAAAAAATTAGGGTCAGTTGCTCAGTTGCTACATACTATATCGATTTCCAACTGACTGTCAACTCTAAATGATAGTGCGCTGGTGGAATATGCCTCACAGTACTCGTCAAGTGCAAGGCCTGGCATTATGTGTGTGCGTTTCAGTCCTAATAGCAGATATCTTGCCATTGCGGATATGGGAGCTCGTATTATGGTGTGTTTTGGTTTACCAGAAGATCCTCTGTCCGCTTCATTCATTATTTAAAAATGTAGGTGTGGGATATCCCCAAGAAACGAATGCGCAACATATTCAGAGGTCATGACAGTGAAGTCCACACGGTCGACTTTTCTCCCAATGGCCGACTCGTGGCTTCCGCATGTTGTGACAC
>Ga0307507_10008794_pt1 | contig 13787 bp, 9 predicted proteins | sample 7_EM_MG_FD_207223 | JGI IMG/M metagenome (GOLD analysis project Ga0307507, IMG submission 207223) | Populus trichocarpa ectomycorrhiza microbial communities from riparian zone in the Pacific Northwest, United States - 7_EM | ecosystem: Host-associated > Plants > Roots > Unclassified | place...
CTCTCAACGTGAAGGAAAAGTAAAGATTACAGGTAAAGCTTTAATATTTCCTTTCAACATTTGAGTAAAATTTGTCTTCTTCTCTTCCAATCTTCCATGTTTTCTGTCTCTCATCTCTCATCTCTCAAACTTGCCATGTCAGAGCAGCTGATGATTCTTCCATTGATTTACTTGATTCTCCTTCATGGGTCACGGCTTTTAACAGATCCCACCTCGATTGCCAGAGAGGGATTATTTCGGGTCTAGAAGCTGAAGAGTGTCCAGAAAAATCAAAGCAATGATTGCTAAGAATTGATACTGTTTTTTTGCAATTATTTTTCCTTTGCAAGAAGTTGTAACAACGAGAACAACGTTATTGATTCTTACAGGATGACATCTTGGCATTGCAGTTCGGTTTGAACCGGTTTGGAAGGGAAACAAACCGAATCGAACCGAACCGAAATTAATCGGTTTGAACCGGTTTTTGGTTCGGTTCGGTTCATAAACTAAAAAAAAAAACGGTTTGGTTGTTTATTTTGGTCCAAAACCGGACCGAATCGAAAATGCTCAGCCCTAAAGAGAGGACCAGGGACCAAAAGTGAATGAGATAGCTTTTTGTAGATAGCTCCGCTCATGAAGCCGCGAAAAAACCTCAAAAAATAACTCTCTTGATATACATGAATTTCTCTGATATTTAAATCAGTAATATGTATGAATATATAATATGTATTTATTCTTGGTGAGAAACAATAGCCATTAAGATTAAAAAATATTGTGTTAATCAAAGGAAAAAATTGAGGTTAAATTTTATTTTTATTTATCTTTTACTTTTAAGGGAATGTTATCTTTTTATTTTAGAATTTCATTGTCATTAACAGCTCTTTCTCAATTTATTGACTGTATATTTTAAGATTTATTTTGTTTTTTCATAGATAACATCTTTACATTTCTCGGTTAAAAGAATTATTGATGTGAATCTCAATTTATTGACATCACCAATGGAATTCGTTCATCAGAATACCGTTCATCGGTGATTCCATGTTTGGTCGCTACTTCTGTCAGTAAAAAAATAACCGATGATTTTACATACAAAAAATACGCGTAAAAAAAAACATTCCCGCTAGAAATTTAGCAACGAAATTATTCCGTCTGGATTGCCAACGGTAAATCACCAACGGACCACGATGTCGGTGATTGTGACATATTCAGTAAATATTTCACAACTCTATGTGAAATTCCAATGGACGGATTTCGTTTGAAGATACGTCGATAATTGTGGCATATGCAGTAAATATTTTGTAACTCTATGTGAAATACTAACTGAAAAAATCCGTCTGTAAATTCATTGGTTATAATTTTAAAATATTTTTAAAAATAAAATTGCGTAGAATAAATAATATAAAATTGTATAGAATAATAGTAAAAAAACCAATTAAGCAAATAAAATTGTATAAAACATTAAAAATATAAAAATAAAGTTAAATAATATTCATCCAAATATTCATTACAATTTTAAAAAAAAATTGAACTAGAACAATGGCGGAGTTGGAGGAGAAGGAGGCTGGTCGTTTCCAGGACCATATGACCAAAAAAAGAGCGCACACGTAGCACCCATCTGTGATCTCATGTCCATGACGAGCTGGCGGAGTTGTTTATAATCCGTCGAGAGTTGCTGATATTGTTGTTTCAAGGCCACAATCTCCTCAGATTGGGTGCTCGATACTGATTCGGAGCTCCCAACCATTGAGACATTACGGGCCGCCCGCAAGTTATCGGTTGTAGTGTTGGAGATTTCGTACAACTGATTTTTATTGGGTCCACCAGACGATCCTACCTCCATCCACAAAACCAGATCGAAATCTAGGTGGGTCGAAGGATCGTCCCTGTATCTCTCCCTCAATTGGCTATTATATGTCTCTTGAAAATTAAAAAAGAAATCATCATATTCAATTCAAGAAAATAATTACTTACAAAATAAAATGGTTGAACGAACATACCACGAAGTGTTGAGCACGGTTGTCGACGAACTGTTGCACCCCCCTTTGGCGGTCTGCACTTCGCACGTGCGTCTCCACAAACAGCTCCATTGGGCTCAACTTATGTCCAAGAGACGTAGCCTGTAAGGAAAAAAATATTGCAAGTTAAAATATATTTATAAATAACAACAAATTAATTAATGATAGATTTCATTAAAATTAATCTTACCATCCACTTCACATGTGCAATGAACGGAACGGAGCTGTCGGTGTGCGCGGTCACCGAACCATGAATTTGTCGGTTTTGGTTGTCTGCTCCAAACTGTGAGCGTTGTGTGAACCGCTCAGACATCACGTGTTGGATATATTGCGGCCATATATCCTCCTGGATGTATGGTGGCTTGAAATTCCTCCAAACTGCCACGTCATTCCAACCTTGTAGACCATTATCTCTAGCGTATATTTTTGGCTTTGTTCCACGCTTTATACCAAAAATCACGTAACCTACTTCCATCAACAAATTTTATATGAGTTAATGACAAATTAGATTTGAAAACATAATTTTTTTAAAAAAAAATGCCAGTGACCCAGCGAGGCCTGCTGGGCCCAGCCTAAAAAAAATAGAAAATAGAAAATAAAAAAATATGTGTATGCATGAATAAAAATAATATAAATTTATTTTATTGATTTATTCACTGACGCCAGAGTCAGAAATAAAAATACTGATTTAAATTTATACTATTTTTATTCATTGTATTTTATTTTATTTAGCTAGAAAAATAAAAAATATGTGCATGCGTAAAAATAAATTTATTTTTATTTGTTTATTCACTGACGCTAGAGTTAGGAATAAAAATATTGATCTAAATTTATTTTATAGCTACGTAATATTTACCAACGTTAGAGTTGGAAGTATCCGTAGTTGAATATTCACTGGCGCCAGAGTCAGGAATATTATAAGCAAATTATCATGGAATAAACCAATAAATGTTTAGCAATTTAAGACAAAACCAGCAATGCAGTCTGCCTCAGGCAGGACGTTTAATGGGTGATAATATCTTTCCTTTTACGTAACTAGTCTCGAACCATAGAATCTCTGTTGACCAGTTAGGGTTCCTAGTGATCATAATACTAGGTGACGACTCTTTAAAACAAGACCATTCCCCCATCAAAGAATAGGATGCTAGAAATCCATTTTTTCCAGGAAATTTTTTAAGGCCGCCGCGATGTCGGGTGCGATAGAATAGTGACTCCACTGGGGACTAATGGACTAAGCTTTGCCTTTTGTTTGTCAATTGCTATAATGTTTGTTATGTTGTGTTTATTTGTTTATTTTTCTTGCATTTTACTGCTTTAGCATGCATTCTTGTTTATAATGTCATGCATCACTTCGAGAGCACACACTTTACAACCTAGGATAAGTGGGGGAGTAACGATACCCCAATGGCTTTAGCCTGGGTAAGACTCATGAAACCATCCAACTCTCGTTTGATTGTTTACTTGGAAGTGGTTGATATGCCAAACTAATATTACTCATGGCCTCTATCTTCACACTGCTTGTAAGCCTCATATCGACCTTTCAAGGACGATCACTGAGCATGTGAGAGACCCTTTGAAACTAGATAATGACCAACCCCTTGATGCACTTAACAATTAGGATCTTCCTACTAATTTGTCACCCCGTGAAAGGCAAGTTTGCATTTCATACGCATTTTTTTTAATCAACATTTTTGCATAAATTGCATGATTTATATTTAGCAGGTCGAAATATAGGTTCCGCATTGAAACCCATCTATAACACTCGTTCGAGGAAAAGACAAATAGAAAACGAAGAAAGAGCCCAGTTGGACGCCCAACATCAAAAAGAGGTGGAAAATCTTAAAGAAGAAGTTGCAAGGCTTACTAGTCTACTCGAACAGGCCTTGAGAGACAAATCCGGAAAAGCAACACATATAGTTCGACTTGAACCTATGCTCGTAAATCTTTTCAATCCACAGAATCTGGGGGCAAATGGGTTGTCATTTGATTTTCAACAAGCCATGCATTTCCAACTAGCATACCCCACAAAAATATCTTTTACCATTCATTCTACAGAGAATGAATCTCAAAAGGGCAAGATGGTAAAAAAGGATGATCTGAACAAATTGGTTACCCTAGAGCAAAGGATGAGGGCATTTAAGGGAATTCGCTTATATAATCCTATAGAGGCTGCTGAGATGTGTTTGGTGCCCAACATGGTCATTTCCAAAAAGTTTAGAGTGCCAGAATTTATCAAATATACGGGAACTCAATGTCCTATAACTCATCTCAAGACATACTGCAACAAAATGGCTAAGGTGGTTGATGATGAGAAACTGATGATTCATTTCTTTCAAGATAGCTTGAGTGACACTGCCCTCACTTGGTGTATGCGGTTGGACAATACCAAGGTGAAAAAAATGGAAGGATTTAGTTGATGCCTTTATGAGGCAATATAAGTTCAATATAGACGTGGGCCCTGATCGGTTAGGCTTGCAAGCTATAGAGAAGGACAACAAAGAGTCCATAAGGGAATACGCCCAAAGATGGAGTGGGGTAGCTGCACAAGTTAACCCTCCCATGTTGGAAAAAGAGATGATCAGTTTATTTTCCAACACCTTTAAAGCTTCGTACGTTGAATACTTGGTTAGAAGCTCTGCACAACATTTCACTGACCTGGTTGTTATAGCTGAGAGGATTGAACAAGTCATTGGGTTAGGTAAGATTGCTGACCCGACTGAGAAGAACAGGTTTCACTGAAAAAAGAAAGAACACTGAATGTGGTTGTCAAGGCACTTATCATTCCTATAGCTAATTTCTTCACACCGACTTCCAGAAATCAAATATCTTGAAGATAAAGCTATGGTGATATTAGGTCGAGAATGGTCTACATATGACTTCAATTGACTGTTGAAAAGATGCCCTTGTGGAGCAGAATGAATGATTGAAAGATTTCAGAAATTCCAATCAATGATCGCTAAATATTTAACCCCTTTATGTATTATCTTGCTAGTAATAATAGCTCAAGATGTTAGCATAAGATCTTTGTTGTTGAACTTTTTTTCCAAAGTTTCATTGAGATAATGAGTTTGTCATCGACCAAGAATTATTCATTTTCCTGAGAGAGTTTCCCTTTAAAAACTCACAAATACACCTTTGCAACCTTGCATGATCTCATAGACCCAATTCATTTCTTTTACCAAAATCTTTTTCACTAGAACGAATTTTGAAAAATTGAACTTGCAAGATTTCAAAAACAATTCGATGTTTATTTAAAAATAACATGAACCTAGCAACTCTTTCATCGAGGTGACCAAATTCTAAATGAGAGAATATGAATAGAAAAATGAATCGTCATTCTCACACCATAACTTTTTAGCCAAGTATTTTAAATGTATGAATAATGATACGTAATGAATTCGTTGTTCATGGACTCATGAAATGCATCTCTTTGCAAAGTCCAAACCATCACACCGGAAAAAATAAAAGTTTATTGATCTTAACTGCTTGCGCTTGAAATGAGAAAATACCATCTTTGTTATCCCTTTCACGTTCTAAAATGAATATATCCCTTGATGGAGCACACTGTGGAACAATGACTCATACAAAGGGGTAATATTGTGCTTTGAAGGGGATTTTGATCCTTTCGGGTAACAGGAAAAGAGGAGGGAAACTTTTCTACAATGAGACAAGGGGGCATTCTTGTTTACAAAATGCATTTTGATCTTTTCAACAAGGGACACCGAATGTTGTTGAAGTGAGATAAGGAATTAATGAATGATCGTCTCAAATTGATCAAGACAGAATTTCCAACAAGTAAATGGGTCACATTGGGCACTACAAAGGCTGAGTTGTGTAAACAAATCTGGAAAGAGACTTACATGGGCCAACTCAAGTGGGCTAGAAGCCAAGCGAAGAAGATGACCAAATCAGAGATAGCAAGTCTTCATCAATCAAACAACAAGAAGATCAAGAAGAAATGAGGACCTATATTTCAAAACAGGTAAGGATGCATGCATATCATCTAAACTTTGAGACATTGGGCAATGAGTTTTGCAAATTTCACAAGAGAAATTTCTGTCGAGATCCATCAAATGAAAGGCCACCTTGAAATGGCCAAGATTGAAATTGCTGGGTAGGCCGCCCATGAGAATTAGGCCACCTGAAAAATTTCTGTATTTTTCCCCCACCTTTTATTTTCCATCCAAGGTAGTGCGTTTCCTACCCTACCTCCTTTTGAGTGCACCTTCGAGCCCTCATTTCCTTCGAGTGTGCCTTTGAGCCCTCGACCATTAAAGGTAGTGCGTTTCCTATTCTACCTCTTTTTTAGTGCGCCTTCGAGCCCTCATTTCCTTCGAGTGCGCCTTTGAGCCCTCGACCATTAAAGGTAGTATGTTTCCTACCCTACTTCTTTTTTAGTGCGCCTTCGAGCCCTTACCTCATTTCTTTTCGAGTGCGCATTTGAGCCCTCAATCATTAAAGGTAGTGTGTTTCCTACCCTGCTTCCTTTTGAGTGCGCCTTCAAGCCCTCATTTCTTTCGAGTGCGCCTTTGAGCCCTCGACCATTAAAGGTAGTGCGTTTCCTACCCTACCTCCTTTTGAGTGCGCCTTCGAGCGCTCACCTCATTTCTTTTCGAGTGCGCCTTTGAGCTCTCGACCATTAAAGGTAGTGCGTTTCCTACCCTACCTCCTTTTGAGTGCGCCTTCGAGCCCTCACCTCATTTCTTTTCGAGTGCACCTTTGAGCCCTCGACCATTAAAGGTAGTGCGTTTCCTACCCTACCTCCTTTTGAGTGCGCCTTCGAGCCCTCACCTCATTTCCTTCTAGTGCGCCTTTAAGCCCTTGACCATTAAAGGTAGCGCGATTCCTACCCTACCTCCTTTTGAGTGCGCCTTCGAGACCTCGACCATTAAAGGTAGCGTGTTTCCTACCCTACCTCTTTTTGAGTGCGTCTTCGAGCCCTTACCTCATTTCTTTTTGAGTGCGCCTTCGAGCCCTCGACCGTTAAAGGTAGTGTGTTTCCTAACCCTACTTCCTTTTGAGTGCGCCTTTGAGCACTCACCACCTTTCAAGTGCATCTTCAAGCTCTCATCCTAAGGTCGTTTGTCAATCTACTATTTTCGAAGTTTTCAGGACTCTCAGAAAAGCAGAAGTTCTTTTGTGTCTATTTTTTTCTTTATAAATTTACTACCCAAAGCCAAAGGAAAACAATATTTTCCAACGACTTTGCATCGTAAATATTATAAAGAGGGGGCAACTGTCATAACCCAATTTTTGAATAAATAATAAAAAATGAATGAATAAAAATATATTTGAGACTGGGGTTAAGACAACATAAAATTTAAAGTTTGAGGATGAAATTATTAAATTTGAGAGTCAATTGGTCAGAAATTGAAGAATTAATAAGTTTAGAAATTTAATTAAAATTTAGATTACTTTAATTAATGAAATCAAGAACTTAATTGAAGAATTAATGAGTTTGAGGACTTAATTAAACTTTAATTTAATTAATTAAAGGAATCAGGGTTTAATTGAAAAAAATACCAAAGTTTGGAGCTGATTTAAGGAAAATTGCTAGAAAATTAAAGTCCAAGGACCAAATTAAATAGACCAGAAACCTAGGACTGTTGTGTAAATGGCGCTATAACTCAGGGATTTAAATTGAATTTAATCCAAGTGCACAATTAGAAATTAATTATTACTGATTAAGATCCCAGAGTTTAAAACGTTTAGGGCCAAAGTTAAAAATAGTCATTCCCAAGGACATAAACGGCGCCGTTTGGAAGCACTGTTCATCATCCCTTTCATTTCGCACGGAGAAAGCTGATTCAACAGGAAATCTGCAGCAAATCGTGGACCACGTCTCCTGCCCACGATCCCGTTCGTGATTTGAATAACAGTCCTGCAAAGACAGGACTGGTTTTAAAGCTCTCTAGCTCTATAAAAGGCAGGGCAGAGCAGAGCAGAGGGGAAAAAAAACACGGACGAAACAGGGGGAAAAACAGAGCAAAGACAGAGCAAAAAAAAGCACAAATTCACAGAGAGAAGGAGAGAAAAGGGAGGAGCAACACAGAGACAAGAATTAACCTTGCTATTGTCTTCGTCCCTGCAGAAAAGAAGAACCTGAAATCAGTAAAAAACAATTACAGACAAAAAAGGACGGGGAAGAAAAACAGAATCAGAGAAAGCTTGGGTCCAGCTCCAGCCAACCCGAAGCACCAGGACCCTTACCATCATAGTCTTCGTCCAGAGCAGGGGAATTCGAAAGCACAGACCAAAAGCTTTCTTCCCGAACACAATCTCAAAGGAAAAAAAGGAAACAGAGAGGAAAGCGAGCAGGGGAGAGAGTACAGAAACTAGGCAGACAAAACAAAAAACAGAGGAAGATGAAGCAACCGAGGAGAAAGGGAATAACCAGCCACCGCGCCTTCATCTTCGGCGTCGTCCTCCGTTGCACAGGTAAGTTTCCATTCTCTGCATTCAATAAAACATTCGAATACAGTGCGAAGGTAATTTAATTACCTTCGCACTGTTCACGCACGCGTGAATTTACTTCACGCGTGCTTCTTCTTCTTCTTTTGCCCAGCTGGGTCACTGGCTTGGGCCAGTGACCGGGCCAGGCTGGCTGGGTCGAGCCCAGCCTAAAAAAAATAAAAAAAAAATAATTGAAAAAAAAATATGTGTATGCATAAAAATAAATTTTGTTTTTGTTTTGCTAGAGTCGAGAATAAAAATATGGATTTAAATTTATTTTGTTTTATAACTACGTAATATTTACCAACGCCAGAGTTGGAAGTATCCGTAATTGAATATTCACTAGCGCCAGAGTCAGGAATATTATAAGCAAATCATCATGGAAAAAATTAATAAACATTTAGCAATTTAAGACAAAACCAGCAATGCAGTTTGCCTTAGGCAGAACGTTTAAGGGGTGATAATATCTTCCTTTTTACGTAACCAGTCCCGAACTATAGAATCTCTGTTAACCAGTTAGAGTTCCTAGTGATCATAATACTAGGTGGCGACTCCTTAAACAAGACTTTTTTCCCTAAAAGAACAAGATGTCATATATTTGTTCTTTTTCTTTCTAAGAAAAATTTTAAAGCCGCTGCGATGTCCGGGTGTGACAATTTTATCTGAGGTACCGTCTGGGTTATGTAGGCGTTGGTTGCCATGATAATTTGTTGTAGGGTGTTTAGGACGAGGTATTCTGACATTCCATCTATGTTCAATTCATAGAGGGAGGCATGAAATTTATGTTGGTTGATAATGTTAGGTTCATTTTGAATGGATATACCTGGGGAAACGAGTGATTTGGGGTTTTTACAAACGAGTTTATCAATCTTAGGAGTTTATTCTCTGAAGGCTTCTTCTTTAGAAGTTTGAAAATGATCTGTTTGGTTATTTTGAATGGTGTTAATTTAGCTTGTGGAGGTTGAAGGATTGTTACTGACTTGAGGGGTGTCAGGAACATTTAGGGTTAATTGTTTGCTTAAGGTGTTAAGGTTGGTATTGGTAAAATTATTTTGCTGAATAATATTTTGGTATTTGTAATAATGTCTTCACAAGGAATTTTGTAAGGAGCAGTTTCAATTGTCTGGTCTTTGTGTTGAATTTTTAGGTTTCTTAAGGGTGTATGTTCACACTCAACTGAAGGACCACTGACAAGTTCCCAAAAAGAGTTTTATTTCTAGATGTTATGGGATATGCATGTTTTGTAGATGTGAAAGGATATGCAATAGGATGTTCGGATGCATAATACATTTCAAACCAATCAAAAAATAAGATTTGAACTTTATAAAATGTGATGAACTCATAGAAACATTTTTGTATCTCGTGTCTTTGTTGTAAAAAAGTTTTGAAAACCAAAATCTCTTATCAGAGTTATGGGCACTATAAACATTTTTGAAACAAATTTTATCAACAACAAATTCTTTTCCTGAAGTTAAAACATTCAGCTTGTTTTTGTCGTTTTTTGTGACTGCAGAAAAGGTTTGAGAGGCTGGAGGGGATTGCTGTTCTAGGTTTGTATATAAAGGTTTAGATATATTTGTAGTGTAATCTACATTTTGGATGTTGGTATTTGGAATGTATGAGGTTGATTTCCTAGGTGGATTTGTATAGTGTGGTATATTTATGACATAAGGGATTTTAGAGATTCTTCCTAGATCTATAGTTTAGATGGGGAAGATTCATCTGAAAACCTGGAACTAGTTGAGTGTCGATGGAAAGACAATTTGACTTTTCCATTAGTATATTGGGTTATTTCTTTGATCTGGATATTTGGTTTTGGTGGCCGTGGTGGTTGAGGTTGTGTTTCACCTTCAAAGATCCAGTCCTGTGGAAGGGTTACATCTTTCTACTAGATGGCTCTAAGAACAACTGTGTTTGATCTAGAAAGGTCAGTTTGGAGGAGTAAGGTCTCACCTTTATGTGATTGGAATTTCTGTTTGCTAGCAAAGGATGAAAACATGACTTTATAGTGGATCTTGAAGATCAAGACGACTGGAATTGATCCTTCAAGCATATTGTAATTCTAGGTTTTTATTTGTAGGATCATGCTTTGTAAGATGTTTAGGTCTTTAAGGGATATAGTAATGTAAAAAGCCAGTTATGTTCTAGCCCGACCAAAATAATAATAATAGATAAATAAATAAATAAGTAAGCAAGCAAGCATTGAAATAAGCAAAATTAAACAAAAGAAAAGTTATAAGGCATTAATTTATTAAGAAAGAAAGGATGGGGATAATTTTGGAAAAGGCTAAACAAAAAGGGGTTAATGTGCAAATTTAAAAGATGAGACTATATAAATGCCCATCTTTTCTTCTTTTTGCCGATGATACCTGCAATTACCACCCCTGTTGATAGTGTGGTTACATTATGAGAGAACTAGGGTGTGAACCTTTCTTGTGCGAACCAGATGCTGAAATAGTTGGTAGATGACTTCACACAATTGATGATACTTTAGATAAGATACAAGTAGTAGAGGGATATAGTGAGGTCAAGGACACCTGCATGGTCCTGGTCTTGGGCAGAGTTTAAAGAACAGTTTGAGCATCAGTTCTACTTCTCCTACCATCAGAAAATTAAGGAACAAAAGTTTCTAGCCTTAAGACAGGGGGACATGTCACTCCTTGACTATGAGAGGAGGTTTCATGACTTTTTCATGTTTGCCTCATATTATACCCCAAATGAACAACATAAGGTTGAAAGACTACGAGATGGACTGAGACAAGAGTTAAGGCAGTGATTGGTTGCCTTTAAATTCGAGACCATCAGAGAGCTTATTGAGGTAGCAGAGGCTCCTGAGGCATGTTTGAGGGAGGGCCAACAGGAACAATATGGTTTGGGTAAGCGGAAGGAAGTAGAGTATACTTTTAGCAAACCCCCTCTGCCTATAAGAGGTAAGGGACCGTTCAATGAATTCAAAACGGGGGGAGTAACTTGGCTGTATCTGCTCAGACTTCAGGGGTAGGGTCAACTACGGGGTAACCAAACCGCATGGGTGGTTTTTTTAGAGGAACATTGGAGTAGAGAACAATTACTTAGCCTTTGTGTACCTAGTGAGGGCAAAGACAACCAGGAGATTATTTCGCAACACCTGGACGATGTTATATCTGGAGGGGGGAACACAAATGGCGAGATTGTCCATATTTAGGCCGGGGATGTTACTATTATGGGGGTCAAGGACATTTTTAGAGAAATTGTCCTCGTAGGACTGAGATCACCCTGAATCAGCAACAATAGGCTCAGAGTTAGCAACAATCTGCCACTGTAGACAAGCTAGCTCGACAAACATTATCAGGGGCTAGTGGTACTAGAGGCTGAACTCATGTTCAAATTGATAAGACACAGTGGGCCCAGACTCAAGGAATAGTGTATTACACGACACAAGAGGAAACCGATAAGACACAATGGGCCCAGACTCAAGGAATAGTATATTACATGACACAAGAGGAAGCCAGAGTTGCTCCTAACGTAGTGGCAGGTACATTATAGTTAAAGTTTTTGCATGTTCATGTATTATTTGACTCTGGGGCCACACACTCATTTGTTGCTATTAAGCTTGTTGCTACCCAATTTTTAACCCATGTTTTGATAAATTTTCAGAAAAAAAATCTAAAAATAGCGAAAAACAAAGAAAATCCAAAAAATACATTTTTAATATATTTGCATCATTTTTAGCATCGTCTCAAAAGAATTTAAAATTTCAAAGGTTTTAGAACGCGTTCGACTTTTAACGCGTTATTTTTAAAATCACCGATTTTCCTCATTCGAGTCGATGTTGATAAGAAAAATCCAAAAAAATAAGAAAAAATCAAAATTACAAAAAAATAAGAAGTTGAGAGACCATGTTCGAAAACTTAGCAATAATTTTACCTATAAATACTAGTCTCTACAACACACACGGGGGAGTAATTTTGCACATTTGATGGGAAATACAAAAAAACCCTAAACCTAAACTTATCTCTACCAACACAAACCAGCCGGCCCCCTCTTCCAGCCAACAGAAAAGTCACCGTCTCCCGGGGTCCTTAGTTGTTATTTTCATAACAGAGCCAAGGACCCCCCTGCCATTTCAGCTCTCCATCGTCTCCCCTGCACCCGAAGCACCCCCATTCCCACATAACCCCCCAAACCAGCACCCTACACACGCCCGACCATCTTCATCTTCTCCGCTGACGGCCTCTCATCTCCAAACCACAGCCGCCCCATCTTCTTCTTCACCAGAGCCACCACCCACTAGACCTTCCATCTCTGTAAACCAGCCTCCACAAACCCACTCCTTTCTTCTCCAAAACCAAACAAGTTCCCCCCTCCATCGTGCATCTCCTCTCTTAGTTTTCCCTCAACCCTTCCACTACCGGTAACAGAGAAGCAACACCAGAACCACAAACAGGCCTTCCCGGTGATATCTCCGCCTCAACACCGCCAACAACCTCTCCCATCTCTACAGCAGCTCCAGCGGCCGCGGGCAACAACAGATCTCTTCTCCATCTCCGCCGGCCAAACCCGACAAAAGCCTAGCAGCTGGCGACCCCTTTGGTCTTGCCGCCACCTAAAACAGAGAAGAATGGGAAAGAAAAAGAAAAGAACCGATCTGTAGAGAGAAGCAGATCCGAAACGGAGAAGAAGAGAAAGAGAATTAGATCTGAAAACAAAGGAAAGAAAAACTAAAATCGACTGCCTGTTGCGTTTTTGGGTATTTTGCAGGTGACACCGCGAGGAAAGGAAAAAGGGAGGAAGCTATGACCAACTCCTGCTTGACTGGGTTTTCTGGCGGCGGCGCGTGAACCAACACGCCACTAGTGGCAGTGGCGCATGGAGCAGACGCGCCGCCACTATCTTGCAGCTTACTTGCCTTTGATTCTTCCTGAAAATAAACCATTTGCAAATTCTCAGATTCATTAAACTCAATTTCACTGGAAATAGTTTTAAAAACTTGATCATGAACTAATTTTTCAATAAAGTCCACTTCCTGTAAATTATTATTATCTCTAGGTTGCTTGCAAATGTTGAAAATATTCATCTCCAATGTCATGTTTCCAAATGATAACTTCATCAGTCCATTCCTATAATTAATCAATGCATTAGAAGTTGCAAGAAACGAACGTCCTAAAATAACAGGAATTGAATTACATGCTTTAACAGGTTGTGTATCCAAGACAATAAAATCCACAGGATAAATGAATTTATCAACTTGTACTAACACATCTTCAACTATTCCTCTAGGCACTTTTACATATCTATCAGCAAGTAAAAGAGTTACAGAAATTGGTTTTAACTCATCTAGATTGAGACTCTGAAAGACTA
>Ga0307507_10008795_pt1 | contig 13783 bp, 13 predicted proteins | sample 7_EM_MG_FD_207223 | JGI IMG/M metagenome (GOLD analysis project Ga0307507, IMG submission 207223) | Populus trichocarpa ectomycorrhiza microbial communities from riparian zone in the Pacific Northwest, United States - 7_EM | ecosystem: Host-associated > Plants > Roots > Unclassified | place...
AGAGGGATTTAATCAAATAGGGAAGAGTGTGAAATGTAAGTGGTGATGTTAATACTGGTAGTGGGGAGTGGTATGACAGGTAATAAAAGGTTGTGTAAAAAAAGGTGGTGTACTCGTATAGTGAAAAGAGAAAGCTAGCATGATAGTAAAGGAAGAGAGAAGGAAGATGGAGAGATTAAATGATTTTGAGGGAGAAAGGTTACCCTGTGTGTGTGGGTATCATGGTAGGGGCAGTCACATTTGTGGGCTGGCATACCCCTATCTGATGATTAGTGATTTTATTAGATGGTTAGATTGGACATTGAGATAGTGACGCATAGTACTATATAGATAGCCAAACTATGATACATCTTGAGAATTTTACACTCTATGATGACTTTTATAGGTCCTGGTTACCTTCTCTTTGAAGTCAGCAGTACCATAAGTAATCCCTTCACAATATGCTCTCATCATTCTTACTCTTCGTACTCAAAACTTCTAGATCTGTCTTCAAGTTAGTTGAGCTGAATTCAAACATTTGGGAACTATTTTAAGCAATGCTTGTACAGTCCCTAGGCAAAAGTGTTCATGAATTTGCTTGGCCAGATGTCTCACATTATCACGAACACTTTTGCCTAGGGACTGTATATGATACCTATATCTTTTGTGAGTATAGTGTTTTGCTGCATGCCAATAACTAGTAACCTTTTTCTTACTCTTTATACGGATATCAAGTTTCAGATCACCAGATTAGTCATCCTTTTCTGTTGCATTCCAACGCCAAGACTGTGAATCTACACCAAAATCTTGAACTTTAAAACAAGGATGCCATTCCTTCAACTTGCTTTTAGAGAGTAAAAAAACCATACTTTTATTCTGCTTCACTTCCTCTACATTTCTACAGTTTTTTTACGTGCTCTGGACCATTATGTGGTAGGTTATGTTTGGTTGAAAACACCCCTAAATGAGGTACACCCTTATCCGTTCTTGCACTATACCAATAAAGATATCATACCTTCCGTTACCATCATGACACAAACCCCCGTGCCTAGAGCGAACTAACATTCGCGAGCAAAACTGCTATAGCGTATTGTGGCGAGGGGTTTAATGCTCTCGCTTGGATCCGGGTGTTGCCATGCGGTGCGGTTGCGGCTGTTTCCATGGGCGTCATCCCGCTATAAGCACGGTTAAGTGCCGATAGACAATTGTATGTAAATTTAAATAAAATAAGAGCAAATACGGTATCGAAAGGGCAACAGTAATTAGGAGGGAGGATAAAGATAGCGAGCAATTTAGGGCTGTTCGTCGTACTTGGCTTACTCGCTAAACTGATGGTAATGACAGATGTATATTATATGAAAAACAAAACGCTCGCCTCACCCTTCCAACGATCACCACTCGTTTCCACTTCCTTCAAAGAAACAAAAGAAATAGACATTCTGCGTTATCCCTGAACAAAAGAAATGCATCACAAAGACTTCCTTTATTTCCGTAGCCCCCATGCTTCCCAATCTCATATCCGTCCATCAATGAAACATCTTTTTTAACCTCCGTGCTTTCATGAAACAAAAGAAGCTCAAGCATGCTGAGCAACATTTCCGACAAAATTTACCTACCCTACCACAACCTTGACGAGCTGCGATGTGCGATATATGTATGGGTATATCCTGGGTATCATAGCGCTGTTAGCACTTGAAGTCCCTTGTGCCGTGACAATGTACCGGGCATGGCACAATGAAATGTGAGAGGGCACGGGTATCGGTAGTGAAATTAAGGAGAGGCGTGGTTTGGCGCAATTTGGTACAATGTCATTATCGAGGAAGGGCAAACTGTGGTTTCTAATTACTACTCGAGTATGTCCCTACTTTTTTTTATCTTATGCCATGGATCTATTGTATTCGCATGCGTTCTGCTTGGGCGCTGCATAGTGCCGTGCTAGGCATAGGTTCTGTCCACCAAGTACCAACGGCGTTACTAGTACTCTAGCACTGGTGCTAACTTAGTACCGTACCTGTGCTCCTACCTTGCGCCCATCCCCCTCTTAGCCGGGTGAAGGGTGAGGTATATGTTCCGCTTATGCTGGTTCTGGGTATGGTGTTAGAATTTAATTTTCCGTGTTGTTCGAAACTTTTTTCAGTGTATTGTGGAGGTGGCGGGTTACTCGCTCTTCTACAAAAGTGTTGATAATATCATACTGGTATACTGGTAGGTAAGCAAAGGTTCGCATCGGTTCGTACACAGCAAAGAACGAAAGGAAAAAAAGAGAAAAACAATCAATTCCGGTGGAAGTCATGTTCGTGTTCTTTGGCCCCTTCTCATCGGGGAGGATGTCGTCTTTGTCGTCTTTGTCGTCACCTCTCCCCTTCTCATTATGTGAGGAAAACCGCCCTTTGGAGACCTTTTTCTCCTACTCCCAATCAAACTCTATAGAAAGATAATAATAATTTTAACTATATGTGACAGCATATATAAATTTCCGCACTGAGGAAATAATCTGTAAACCTAATTCACTCCCCCACAGTACCAAACAGAAACCGAAAAAAAAGGTTCGGTCTGCACTGGTTGTTGCACCAAATCCAGTGGAAAAAACCCCGGATATCCCCTTCAAGGCGACGACCCGTATATACCCGTTACCTTATCTAAAACCGCTGAAATTTTTTGGAAACTATAATAGCTATCATAGAAACCTACGTTGTGTCTAATACTCTAAAAAGCGTAAGTGAGATATATATAAAAAGCGCGGCCACTATACCGTATATTATACAGTACCATACTGAGCTGGTCATTCGACTAACCGGTCTCCGGCATCACTACAACTTCAAAACCCTCCTATCATTATATTGACGACGGACTAGAAAGCCCCAGCGAACACGATAGGCGCTGGTCGACGTTCCCCCCCCCCCCCGGGAGATGATGATATGTTTTTGGTGTGGCAAGGAAAGGTTTTTGGGCTAAACGGATTTTTCTTTTTTTCTCGCGGGATCTGGTAGTTTATATCCCGTCCCCGTCTTAAAATACCCTCTTGCTTTTACTCGCCAATGTACCTGCCGCGTCGCACTGTAAAAGTAATTGCAACAAATTGGGAGGCATTAAGGAGGATTTCTACGGGAGAGAGTGATGGGGTTTTGGCGTGACTTTAGGTCCGAAATGGGAGTAAATGATAGTTCGGGCTGAATAAAGTAGTATTGAGTGTACTTGTACTATACGTAGAGGCCATATAAGAATATCAAATTACTAGAGCGGACGATATATATCAGGTGGCCTGCTCTCAGAATCCGGGCTCATACGAGTAGAGTGTGGATGCAATATGTTGGTAGGTTATGCTATTGAAAATGAGAAGAGCCCGATGGCCTAGATATTTGACTTCTAGGGTTACGATAGCATAATAAATGAGCTGACAAGCCAACCTTTTACTATTCCACTAGCTTCAATAGTTTCTCATCCTTCCTGCCATAGCCCAAGCATGCCAGCTTGTAATCAGGTATAATCGTGTGCTTAAAGAAGACGAACTATCACTGGGAAATTCTTCTATGACTTGCTTATCAGTCATGGATCCTCCCGGATGGAGGTGGCTGGATTCCACAGGAGTATTGCCACGCCACAAGCCACATCGCCCCGCTTTCTTCAGCTCTGCTCACAGAAATTTTATCAACTATAATACCCGATACCCCTAAAAGTTTCCCTACCATTTCTACCTTCAACCAACATTTTAGACAGCATCATGGCTCACACTACAAATGCGCACTCCATCAAATTTGGTGACGGAAATACCAACTGCGGTATCATAACAGATAGTTTCAACAGCAGCACCATCAACAATAGCACCGCGGTCTATAAATATGACACCACGGTCTATAGATCCGACAAGGATGCAGAGGTTATGCGTTGGCTCTCTCCATTAGAGCCGAACAACAGACATCAAAGTGTGCGCATCGACCGATTCGGGAGTGTTGGGGATTGGCTTTTAGAAACTAGCGAATTTCGGGAGTGGAGGGGGGGTGAGGGTGGAGTTGACAAGGCGGTCTTGTTTTGCTCCGGGAATCCGGGAGTAGGCAAGACCTATCTGAGGTAAGTGGCGAGATTCGTTGAAAGGGGTGAATACGGCTGACAGCGAGAAATGCTAGTTCTTTGGTGATCGATAGGCTGTGCGACCAGGCGGGGGATGGAGATATCGCGGTTGTAGGCTTTTACTGTGACTTCCTTGCTCAGCAAGAGCAGACGGTCACCAACATGATTGGAGCCATTTTGAAGCAGCTAGTAGGCAGAGGAGACATCCCGAAGGATGTACGCGAGGCGTTTGAAAAGGGGAAAAAGGTGTTTGGTGGTAGAGGGCCGCTACATGGCGAAATGATGGGAATGTTGAGGACGGCTATTGCTTTGTTACCCCAAGTCTTCATTTGTATCGACGCGCTCGACGAATGCCTACCGAAGCATCTGCCAAAGCTTCTTGAGTCACTGAGAGATATTGTTCAGGAGTCCCCTAGGACGAGAATATTCCTCACCGGGAGGCCCCATGTGGCGGGGGCTATTCAAAGATATTTCACCAAGACGGTGGTGATACCCATCAGCCCTAATACGGATGATATTAGGAATTACCTGGCGATGAAGCTAGACGAGGATGACGATCCAGAGGCGATGGACAGCGATTTACGGGCGGAGATTGTAAAAGTTATTCTAGACAAGATGTCTGATATGTGCGTAGGAGCATTTGGCCTTTCCATCCTATCAATGATGTACACTTACGAAAAATTATATTTAGATTCCTCCTCGTTTCGATAAACATTGAGGCTATTTTAGGAGAAGTGACAATTGGTGGTCGAAGAAAGAAACTTGAAGAGATGGCACGAGGTAATGGGCTGAGCGATGCCTACACGGAAACTTTAACCCGACTAAAGGGGCAGAAAGGGAATAAATCAGTACTTGGATTGAAAGTTCTAAAGTGGGTGTTGTATTCGGAACGGCCATTACGGGCTGAGGAGCTCTGCTATGCCCTGGCAGTGGAGATGGGATCTCAAGATCTGGATTCGAAAAACGTTCCCGTGTTACGGACACTCCTATCATCTTGCCTGGGTCTTGTTACGATCGAAGGGTCTTTGTCCACGGTCCGATTAGTGCACTTCACGCTGCAGGAGCATCTTTTAAGTAACCCGATCCTATTCCATAATCCCCACTCAACAATTGCTGAGGTTTGCTTGACATACCTCAATTTTGGATGTATCAAGGATATTTCGCCAACCCTGCGCTTTGCCCCCTCAACAATGCCCCTGTTAGAATATGCTTCTATTTACTGGGGGAAGCACACAAGAATGGGGATGACAGAAAATGTCAAAATGCTTGCACTGAGGCTTCTGGACCGATTTGATGAGCATATATCTGCTCAACTACTGTTGCTGAGCTATAATAGATATGGAAACAGGGACCCTTATTATAACGAAGCTGAAGGACCTACGGGATTTACAGGACTCCACGTGGTGGGATTTCTCGGGGTGGTGGAGATCGCTGCTGCTGTATTGGAGATGAAAGAATGGGATGTTAACGCGACCGATTGCATGGGAAGTACGGCTCTCACATGGGCTGCTAGAAATGGGTACGGGGAGGTTGTGAGGATACTTTTGGGATGTGAGGACGTCAATCCGGACCAGGCAGACACCGGCTATGGGCGAACGCCACTCTCGTGGGCGGCCGAGAGCGGGCATGAGGGGGTGGTGGAGATACTTTTAGCACGCGAGGACGTCAATCCCAACCAGGCAGACACTAAATATGGCCGAACGCCAATCTGGTGGGCGGCAGTGGGTGGACATTTGAAGCTAGTGAAGATGCTTTTAGCACGAAAGGACATCGATCCCGGGGTAGATGTGTTTGGTTTAAAACGAAAGGCTTTCCGCACTATCGTGGCGCGTGACGATTACGACTTCCTCAGTGTTCTCAACCGTCCAGTCCGTCCGTCTTCGGGGGAGGACGGGACGGACTATGGCTCGGAGTCCGTCTTTTGGGGTGCTAGGACGGACTACGCCCGGGAGGGCAAGGACCGGACGGACTATTGGGGACTATGGTCCTAGCGCTTAGACCTTCGGTACCAGCCAGGTTGAAATCATGAGACATCACTCATGTAGTCCCCGACAGTCCCCCGCCGTCCCCTACAGTCTTTCCAGCCACTATACTCCCCATTATTCTGCCATCATCCACGATCTCAAGCCATTATTCAGGGTCCCTAAGCAATCCTTGAGTGGATTATTACACATATTGCTTTAATGTACGGGTGTATTGATTGATTTAGATTTCCGAGAGAGTGTGAATGTGAACAAGCGCAAGTAACAATTATCGTGACAGAACATGAAACAAAGAAGTGTTGAAATTATTGGATACTGCTCGACATACTCGACTTATCGGGCATGCACATAACCCCACGGATACGCACACACCCGACCCGTTAGCGTTCGAACAAAGAGGTTCACGGCGTATGCGCTACGGATGGATACGCTTGCCGGGAGCAAGTTCTTTGATACTACTCGGCATGTTACGCTTACACTGTTATCGATCGACAAACCACCGGATACGCGCTTTAGATCGGTGAAGGAAAAGTCGGATGCGAGTAGGCTACGGCAGAGTTTTCTTTGTGACATCTGTTATAGTGAAACCTCCGATAACTCCACCCTCTGATGTTTCCAGGACTCCAATATTTCCATCTCCATGCAGAGACTGGTTTTGTTCTATGAGCTTTCCCCTTCTAAGTTCTAGGACTCTATTAGTTCCACTTTCCAGGCCAGAAACATACCTAAATTCCAGTGTTTGTTGGTGTGGAAAATATTTTCACATCGCCCCTTGCAGGGGAGACAAACGCTTGCCAGTTTGTAGGAGATAAATAGTAGAGGAAAGATAGGAAGAAGATAAAGGACATTCTAACCTCTCCGCCTCTATCAAACACAAAAGATAAAAAGAATGTAAACCACTCTGAATCTAAATGCTTCCAAATAGTTCAATGATGTCCATAAAGCGTACTGAATGTTTACTTACATAAAAAAGGTGAACTCGAACAAAACATACCAACATCATAAACCTTGCGAAGTTTGAGCTGTATAAGGAGAAGTTCCCTTCAAACAGAGCAAAATCACCTATGAATGCCTCGCTTGCAGCTAGTAATGATATTGATACCAAGACTGTAACCAATATTCTTGCAAAAGGATATGATTATTGAACAAACATGAGAGAGGCAGAGTTCACTCAATGGAGAGTAAGCAGTGTCAAGTTACCTCAAATCGAGTCAATGCTTGTACTGTGGGTTCAACAGTGTGAAGGAGGAGGTAAGGAATTAAGAGTCTTTTATTTTTTACCATTTCTGTTCCTTGTCCTTAACTCTTCTAAAAGAAAAACTGTAAAACTAAGTAATAGTATAGGAATTATCCTTAGGGAGGAAGCGATTCTGGCCAAGACTATATGGTTTTGTGAGCTTGAGAATATTCCTAAGGCCAATCAGCCAAAGTGGAGTCATGTGTGGCTTTGGAAGTTCAAAAGGGGAACTAGCCTTCAGAGATTTCGCTTCTACGGAGACATCAGCAAAAGTTCATATTTCCTCCTGCATGAGGCACATGAGGGATGGGGGAGCAAATTATAAAACTCAACTGACTGTATATCTCATGCATACCCATATAACTCCAGCTTAAATCCTGGGTTATGGGTCATATTTCTTCGTCAGTCATTTGGTTGCCAAGTATCATCTTTGGACATTGTATATCTGATATATGCCTTTGCATAGTCCATTCAAGGTTTAACCCTTCTTCTTTAATTATCCGGCCTTAACCTTTCGCCCCAGGAATTGTTCCATTATGGATTCTGCCCTACAGTTCGATCCTACTACATCAGGAAAATGTCGTAGGGTGGTCCACGGTGGTCCTGAACGCTCCTGGTCCACCAAGGGGGGTCGTGGTCCCCATGGTCCACCTGGTCCACACCGATCCGCTCTGATCCACACTTTTTGAAAATTTACCAAAAATGTGGCCCAGGGTGGATCAGGGTGGACCAGGAGGACCAGGGGGACCATAACCCCCCTTGGTGGACCAGGAGTGGTTTTTACATTTTGCTGATGTACCCAACAGTGCAAACGCAGTGTTGCACGGTCTATTCAACCTTTGACTCTTTCTCTCTAGTTTTATCCGGTCTTAACATCGCGTGCCAGGAATTGTTCTGTTATGGATTTCTGCCTCACGGTTCAATCATGCTTCCCAACAACCGAAATGCATCGTTGTCACCTCTTATCTAAATATCCTAGTTCTGTACCTACCCTTCATGAAGCTTTCGCGCCTCTGCATATCCCAAATGCATTGTTTCCCTTTGTTCCCCTGCTTTTGGTTACCCTCACTTGTTTCTCCCCTTTCTCCTCCTCATTACCCCTTGACCAAATTCCACTCCAACCAGGGTTGTGCACGAGCTGAGTGGACTCGAGTCCAGGTCTGGACAAGGCTCGAGCAGACGCGATTCCCTTGGCATCAGGCTCGAGCACGGGGCCACGTTTGGACTCGAGTCCCTTGGTGGCTTGAGTCGGTTCGAGAAGGGGTCCATGAGCCGGCTTGATTCCCTTGGCAGCATGAGTCCAAGTCTGGGCTCGGCTCGTGAACAACACTAACCCCAACACTTTTCTTGCACATGCAATACCTTTTTGGAAAATCCTCGTTTCTTTTGCATGACAGACTGTCTGTCAGCTGATGATGCCTGTTCTTGTCTATTTCTCGACCAATCCACCCTGCTCTAAGAATGCTTGACTCTTGGTCTTTTGGTAACATTATTCTGTTCTCATATTGCCTTTGGCCCAAGCCCATTGCCCTTGGGCATTCCTTTGCGGTTCTGCTCTGCCCCAGCTCCTCTCGTGCCTCAACTGGATATTCACTCGGCTCAACGCAACTTTCCCCTGATGTTTTGTTTCACAAACTGGGCTGAAGTCTAACTCTAAGTAGTATATAAATAATAAATAATACTTTAATCAATTTTTTTAAAAAGTAGTACATCTCGTCCCCAATCAGACGTTAAGCGGCTTGATCACGCTCCTCTTCATGTTCCCCAACTGCATCCTCCTCTTCTAGAGCCCCAACTGCCTCCTCCACCTCTGGATCTCTATCATCGTCGTCCTCCACCTCACTTCCATCATTCCCTGAAACCTCCAAATCCAGATAACCTACGGCTCCTTTGTCCTCCAGTGGGACGCAAGACTCTTGGTTCTCAATATATCCACTCTCCTGCAGCACTTTCTTAATAGTTTTTTTTGTATACTCAATCAGTGTCTCTTTCACCTGTGATGGTGGTCTTTGCCAGTTTGCACGCTGTTGAAGATAAACATCTAAGTTTGCTGTATAGTAAGATAGGCTTTTGAACAGTGGATTTGGACCTTAAAAAGGTAATATCTTTGTACTGTCAGAACTGAGATGTCTCAAGATTGAACAAAGGATCCAGAACTCCATGCTTTCAACGCATGATGGATACATGCTCTGGTAAGATATATCAGGACGTTATTAGTGTAATTGAGGAAGGGTTTATGAGTGCTCTCCCGCATTCTTGAACCCCGGTACCAGTTATGAAACAAGAGTTTTGCTATCTTGGGGGTAGCAATGCGCCAACCAACATTCCTGTTCAGGTAAGCCTTGCACTGTCCCCTCAAGGACAATCTGAGTTTACTAACATGTTGTAAACTTAGATAGCACATAAAGTGATTCTTTTCGAGCAAATGGGTAACTCGCGTCTTTATTTTGCTCAGTCCTTTATGTGAGAAGTCAGAAAGCTTTTGGACCAGGTTCTTGGTCTCAGAAACTAGGTGTGGCCTGGTACTTGACTGCCTCATTTTCAACTCAATGTTTATCATTCGCGGTGATTAGTCTCCAATAGGACCTTCTTTGTTAATGAGAAGACTTACAAAAGTAATTGCAGTCTTTTTCATCTCCACATGCCTCCAACCTAGCTTGGGAACTGCCTTAACCCAAGGGCATTCCAGAAGCGAATCGTTTTTGGCAAGCTTTACAAAAGGATTAACAAACCATGTATGATAGCAGACCATATTTGCTACATTCTCGCAGGCTATCATCTCATCACAATGTGACGTATTGCAATTTGTCGATAGTGCGATCAGGATTAGAATATTGGAGGCTGGAAAGTTCAGAATAGGTGTACAATATTGCGAAGTGAATGGCACAGTTTGTTCTTCTTTAAGAATATCAGGAATATAAGGTGAGAAATGTGATGAATGGGCTCTGAGATAACCAGAATGTAATTGTACTGCCAGCTTTTATGATGCAAGTCTTTGCGAAAGACCATTTACAGCTGATATTAGGGCGTCTTCCGCATCCCTCCTAATAAGCCTGTTGTTTTAAAAGTTATTAGATTCAGTTACCTATTTCCATCGGCTCCTGATATTCCGTGGCAGTGGTAGAAGTGAATTGAGAGAACTTCTTTCGCCCCTTTGGCCACTTTCAAGAGGAATATGATTGTTGTCAATTTCTGTGAGTTCCTCTTCCTCACCTAATGAATTGATTTGTTATTGTATTTCCGGTGCTGGCATTACGAAGGCTAGTGAAGATCTCAATGATGTTGCCTGAGCTTGGGGGGCTACTTGTACTGTGTTCAAGAAGGTTATATTTAAGTCTCAGCAGAGGTCGTTTTGGCTTTGAGGGGGCTTGACTAACCTCTGCTCGTATTTGCATACATGATTGCATGTTTATATGAAACATAACATAGGGAATAAGGGATTAGATGTATGGATAAAAGCTCTGCAAAAGGATTTATGAACTCACAGTGTCATATTTGGGACAAAGAAGCTTTAGAATAATATATGGATTGTAGGTATAACATGTGGTCTGTGTGAATTATTAGCAAGCCAGTGTACCTTGACCAGGCTATTCCTTTTGGCCTCCGGGCTTCTCAATAGCTACGTGCACAGATGGGCTCTGGGTCGCGTAGAGAGTGCCGACTTGGAATTGCGAGGATAGGATTTGATATATTGGATCACTTGGCTAGATGAATATAACTTAGGATTTTTCAAAGATTGAATTAGACATACTAGGATCAGTTCTAGGATAAAAGAGATATTTGGCGACTCAGAAAAGCTGTCCATTTGATCCGCCTAATTCTAAAAAACAGAAGAAGACTACTAAAAATATCAAAAACTAAGACACTGGTTAAGATATAGGAAAGCGGTATAACAGGGTATAACAGTGAAGACAGGATTAAGAAAACAATTAACGGATAGAAGTAAAGCAAAGGAGAAGCAAAGAAGAAAGTCTATAAAACAAAAGAACAGCTACATAAAGGCTCAAAGTAGACGCAGCCATACTCAAAAACAAGTACCAGAAACTCTGGCACATGGAGAGAAACGAGAGCAAAACAAGTAAATAAAACTCATGAAAGGAAAGAAACCCCACCTGAAAGTCCAAGAGGAGACAAACTGGCACAAAGATGTCCCAGAAACCCTCTTCGGCCTGAATTAATGAGTAGAAATAAAAGCAAAAACTAAGAAAACCTGTAAAACAAAAGAAAAAAACTACCAGAAAGCCCAAAGAAGACACAGCACAGCATAAACAAGCTTTAGGGAGCCCCCAAATCCATTCCATTGATGGTGCCTCACACCCAGGAGGTGGGATCCTTGGGGGAAGAGTCAGATTTATGACATGTTGCCTTAGGAAACACCTCATGTACGCCGCTTCCTGCGTAACATGGGTGCGGGGGACAAGTTCCCCTGAGTGGTAGAGCAGCTTAATGATCTGACAATCATTGCTATGGATTTGCCTCTGCCAGCTGCCTTGGGACCAGGGAAAGACCTTTCTGCACTCTACCTGGGAATCAATATCCTCCTTCAAGTCCGAGTTGGATTCTGGCTCGGTGTAGAATGTGCTGACATGGAATGGCCAGGTCGGAGATAGTTCAGGTAGTACCCAACAAGAGGTGTATTGGGAGAAACAGGGTTCCCACACTCAGGAGGTGTGACAGCTGCTTGGTGGAAGAAGCAAGTAAGAGTGAAAATAGTGCAGTTCGGGTGATGAAGCCAGGTATTGACCTGATTATCATGCATAAATTCGATCTGGTCAGCGGCATTCGGAGTGGGATACCTGGGTTAAATATCGCGGAAAATACAAATAAACCATCAGGGGTGTTGGCCGTCCACAATGATTCGACAACAAGCTTTACTGATCTCCCATAAGGTGTAATACTAGAGAACAGCCAGCCAGGTCTGGTTAGGTGTTTGCTCGCCATGGATAATGAATGGGAGCCCGCAAGCGTGACCAGGGTTGGCAGCTGTAATCTCGATGGATATTAGTATATCAGTCTCTCCTGAGAAATGGTAGGTTCACGACAAGCAACAGAATCCCTGGATCCGGATATCTATGCACAGAGTCCATCCTCTTCCTCCTCTTTCCCAGTATATGAATTGAGTCTGGTATACCTGCGAGACTTGGGTGCCTAGATTAGCACGTCGGTGATGGCGGTGTTGAGTGCATGTTACAAACCCTTCAGGTCTCTTAACATCAAGGATCAACGCCACTATTCATGCCCATCTTGCTAACATGATATCATGTCCCACACACTCTTAGGCTGGATAGCCTGACTGGCTATTATCATACCTTTGTAACTCTAGTAGAATCGCTTCCTTGTAGGCATCTTGTCTTGTGAAGAATGATAGTTTGACATGTAAAAAACAATAGATTGTATTTCGACTGTTTCCTAAGCCGACTATTTCAGGCCCCTAGTCTCTACCCCAAAGGGTGTGCTGGGTTGTAGCTTATATGCTTGCATGGGGAACTAACTACACTGTCCTGTGTTTTTCATTTTTTTAATTTTTTCACTTTTTCACTTTTTCATTTTTTCATGTGCTTGGTTTCATCATCAACTTGAACTAAGTACAAGGACTTCATGCAGCACTAGCTATGGAAGGGAAAAACCTTCGATAACAAATCAAACAGGGCCAGGGCAATCACCATCAAGGCAAGTCCCTCTGGTCAGGGACCAATAGCACACGAGCTAGATGAAATTAGAAATGGTGATACTCAGGTGCAGGTTACAGTTTTTGACCAAGACTTTAGTACAACCTTTGATCTTGGGCAGAGGACTGATCACCCTTTGCCTCCCTTGAACCTCCAGTACCAGTACCCCTCCTTGTTCCTTGAAAGGCCTAGAGCAGACTCCTGGCGAGACCTGCTCACCACAGATTGCAACTACTACGCTTCCAAGGGACAAACAAGGACGCTTCACCAAAGCTCCTGCAGCGCCATTAGGATCATGATCCAAGCCCAAACCTAGGCCCCAGCAAAACAGGCAGCCCCACCACCAGAACCAGCGCCACCTCCAGTGTCACACACGGTGACTAAGCAAGGCCGACTTCCTTATGACTAATAGTTATTAGTCATTGGGTTGTTATTTTTCACGCTATGAGATCAGTTGACTCATAGGTTTTCAGATGACGACGCAATAGCGTGTCATTGATTGATTGTTATTGGTTACATAGTGACATGACGCAGGATTGTGGTCATGTGGTTTATGTATTGTGCACATGACTCATAGTTATGAGTCATGAGTTTCACGCATGTGACCCCGTTAAAGGAACATGACATGTTTTATGGAATTTGATTGGTTGTGAGATATGGCGCAGCTGACTCGTACGAGTCAGCTGATGGATTTCACACTATGATTCACTATGAGTCATGAGTCGTGTGACGTGAGGGCATGAGTCCTGCAGGTTTAGGGTTGAGGGAAGAACTCCTATATAAGGACACCCTTGGGACAGAGGATTTGGGTCACGAACCATCACCTCTACACACCCGGCGATTGAAAT
>Ga0307507_10008796_pt1 | contig 13782 bp, 10 predicted proteins | sample 7_EM_MG_FD_207223 | JGI IMG/M metagenome (GOLD analysis project Ga0307507, IMG submission 207223) | Populus trichocarpa ectomycorrhiza microbial communities from riparian zone in the Pacific Northwest, United States - 7_EM | ecosystem: Host-associated > Plants > Roots > Unclassified | place...
TCATCCTTCAAATTTCACAAGTTGTAGGTTTTAGAGATTAAACCAAGTTCAGGAGGTTCACCCGAGTTCTCTTGGTTTTTTTTTCCTTTTTTTTCTTTTATTTATTTATTTTTGTTTTCTTATTTTTTGGGTTTAATTCTATTGGGTTAGCCCTCTATAATATTTTTCAATATCACTCCTTACCATTTTTAATCTATAAATAATCTATCAAATTATAATTTCTTTTAATTTCATCCACTATGATTTTTTAATTTTTCAAATTTGATACTCATTCTTTTAGTTTAATTGCTATTTATTTTATTTGAGATTATTTTAGTTTTATTGTTTCAAATTTAAATTTCTCTCAAATTTTTGGCTTTTGCAAAAAAAACATTATTAATATTTTTTAAACAATTTCATCCTTTAAAATTAAATTAGTTGACAATTAAACTTCTTAATTGAAATGAAATCTGAGATTTAACAAGTTACAAGATTTTAAGATTAAATCAGATTTAGAAAGTTCACATGAATTTTCTTGATTTTTTTTTAAGCTAATGTTTTTTCTTTTAAGTTTAACTTTTTTTTTATTTTTTATAATTGTTCTTCTATTAAGTTAGCATTGAGTTTTGACTTAACTATAGTTCTTTTTATCTTCTTTTTTTATTGTTTTTTTGTCAATTTATTTTTTGTTATTATTTTATATTATTTAAATTACAACTTAGACCAATAACTCAGGACTTAGATTTTTTTTAGCCTCAAACTATTTTTTAAAAAGAAATTGCTCACCAGCGGGCGGGAAACATATCTAATTACTTCTAAGCAAAATAGCGGTAGGGCAATCATTCTGTCAACCAAATTTTGGTTTTCGCAGTCACCTTTACATCTAAAGCATATTTTCTTTTCCAAGCAAAGAAACTTTTGGACTAATATTTCAACTGGAACTTCAGAAAATTGGTCATTAGTGGATGTCAGATGAACAGACAAATCACCGTTAAATGCCTCTCAAGTTGAGGACCAAAACCGTGAGATACAAGTTAATCCCAATTAAGAGCAATATGATCTTACACTTTTGAGAGCAACAAGAGCAGTCTTTGATCATCTAAAGCTTTTATTCGCCATATGTAAGCTTAAACCGCTCTTCCAAATAGGCCCCACTGCGAATGGGGGGGAATCTGCAAACATAATCAAAAGAAATTTATTTCCATTTTTCGATCCAAAACAATGATAATATAATTATTTTTACATGAGTAAACAGGAGTCTGTTTCCACCATTGTACGCAATTTCGCAATTTTGGAAAGCAAATGTCCAAGCACCTTGTAGAATTCTCAAGGCCTTTTCGAAGCTCCCTTCATTTATACATAGTTTGATTTCTATACACTACATCTTTGTAAGCAAGTAATCAACCTCCATGTCAAACTAGTATTTCAAAATTCTCAGCAAGTTCCCAGTAGAACTTCACGTTAGTGATTAGAAACTAAGGACATACCAGTGCGCTTTTATCGAAGTGGCTAGCAAAAATAGAATGCAGTATTTTCTAGCTTAACCACTAAGACAACTTGTTAAAAATTACGGACTCCAATAGTAAAATCTATCAAGTTTCAAGAGCGTTTGGAAACGCAGGTCAACCCGCGTTTCCAAAAAAACCAAAAAAAAATTTTATGTTCTGAATCGTTTTGATGTGCTGATCTCAAAAATGATTTTTTAAAAATAAAAAAACATCATTTTGATGTATTTTAGCATGAAAAACACTTTGAAAAGCAGCCGCAATCACACTCCCAAACAGGCTCAAAGATATGGGTTCTTTCAGGGCCAACTTTACAAGTTAGATATTCTCATAATGTATACTGCTAGTTTGTTGATGAAAATTAAATACCCTATTATGGAGATAATCGTAAACACTAACTATTGATTACTAGGTAAACAACACTGAACTAATAAGAAAACTTTACAAGGAAAACAGATTTAATTTACCTTGCAGGGCATGATGGACTGCAACAACTTTCCAAACATTCCACAACACAATCTGGGTTGGGATCTAAGAAGAATGCCAACTGTCACATTGTATCACAAAAAGAGTCAGCAACAAAACAAAAATCCAATCACAGAAGACATGGCATATGCATAAAAAATCAATATGTTAGCACATGGCATAAAAAAAGCACGTAGTTCAATTTCGACAACATTAATTTCTTCAGTCATTTGCATTTCTTTTTATCACCATTACCATGTTAGTAGACTTTATATTTCTATTAATAGCCATTATCATGTTGAACCATTTTATGACTTTCAAGACTGTTCCACCATATAGGATGCATTTTAGTTCTGAGATATTTATAAACTACAATTCGATTTATAAAGCACCCACTATTATTTTTCATTCCCTATATATGATGCAAAGGTTTCAATTTAAAGCTATTTTGAATTACACTGTATCATATACTAGTTGAGCTGGCAACTTTCTCGTTATAAAATCTTCCCCCAAGTAACCATTTAATAGCTAATCCATCCTATTGGATTATATAGTAATTTTTCAACTTGTCATAAAAGTAATTCCAAACTGACCAATGTGCAAAATCTGCAGGTCCGCGTGTAAACAAGAAGTTTGGTATCACAATATCAAAACTCCTATACACAGGTTCAAAAACATGAATATTTCACATGTCTAAAGAAGAGGCTTTTGACTAGAATTTAGAGTTGAAACTATTAGAAGTATAAGTCCACAAAAGATAACCCAAAAAAATAGAGAAGTGAATAGATGGTTACAGAGTAGCGTTCTTGTCCCACTGGCATCACTCTATGCAGTGTTGACCTACATGTAATGGATTTAGGATTAAAACAAAAATCACCAAAGGGAGGGACAGAAAAACTTTTAAAAAATATGATAAAACTCTCCAAAGAAGGAAATATGTAAAGATTGAATGCCTCAAATTAGAGGAATGGTAAATTACCGGAACAAACAATTAGTCCACCTCTCCATCATGTCCCCAATGTTAACTATGAAAGCCCTGCAGATTCATATTTATGTAGTCATGTAAATTTGAACGTGCAAGTAAAATGCTGATAAAGATGTTTCCTTAAGATTATAGGATTTATGGTTTTCCAACAGCAATCCACAACACAAATTCATTTCAACAAAAATGGTGGGGCAAAAATTGCACTGACTGGTGTACTTAGCTGGACAGCTCACATTTCATTAATCATATGATCATATCAAAGTCATCATGTCTCATTTGATTTCAAAGAAGAAAAAAACACGAGTTTCCATAGGATTAAATCATTATTAAGGTTAATTGTTCTGTTTGAACATACTAAAAACACTGCATCTTCTTACACCAGTTATTCTTTCAATAAAGTACAACTACTTCAAACTCACCCATTTATGTGTGGCACATCTTCCCACAGCCGTGGTTGCTTAAATTTCTCCCGACAAACCTATTAAAATTATAAATCAAGATAAGATGGCCAAATATTTTGCACTTGAAACTTTGAAGGGTGAGGATAGCATTCAAGCATCATGAAACACTAATAAAGTCCCTGAGATTTTAAAAAACAGCAAGCGGAGAAATATGCACATGCCTGAAGTCCTGGAACACCATCGCTAACTAGAAGAGTAATCATTCCATAATCTGAATGTTCAGAAGCGCCATATATTTGCTCATTAAAACACCCCAGTTCACCTGAGATAACAATTAGGTGGCCAGATTTTTATAAGAAATCAAAGGGACCAGCCAACTATCAATGCATGACCACGTTTTCCACACCTCTATCTTCAGTTTTGCATCAAGCTGACAAATGCTGACATGTATATTACCCAAAAAAAGGGGGAAACTAAGCCAGCATACCTGGATAATGTAAGAGACGAAGGAAGCCGCTCGGTGTGTCCAAGGCTCCTACTTTCTCAAAGTAATCTTCATCCAGATTTAAAGCCATAGCAATCAAATAGATTAATTTTTTCCCAGCAGACCTGAAACAATAGGAGTAACACCATAGAGGACTTTGTATTTTGTTGCTATTTTCTACTAAAGTAAAATTTCCAAACAACCACTTAATAAGCATGCTTGAAGATTAAACTCCAGATAATCAACAATAAGATAGCTATGCTCAAACATACAACTGCCACTTTAAGCTGATTTTCCTGGAGATATATAATCAAGACATAAATACCAAGTTAGAGTTTCCTAACTAGAGAATAATTTTCCATGAAAGGGACAAGACTCTGTCGAATTTAAAAACCTCTACTTCCACACTTTCCACAGATACAATCTCAAAATACTCAAAAATAATTACTAGGAAATCAAATTGAAAGACAGCCTATAACCAACCAAGATCATAAATACTCAGCTTTGCAAACCCATTTAAAAACATATAATCAATGTAAAAAACTACAAGGATCATGACTTGCATAAGTTTTTTTTATGGCAAGACTCTTTAAAAACATACAATCAATATAAAAAACTACAAGGACCATGACTTACATAAGTTTTTTATGGTAAGACTCCATTGTCAATCTCCAAGATGGGAATATTTCTGAAATTCCCCAGCCAAAAGAACAAATTAAGCAATGATCAAAGTAGCAACATACATGTTATACACAAACGAGGAATATTCAGGAAAGGTATGCCATGGTTTTCAAGGTAAGATTCAAACCATAAGATAAAATGTAATGGAAAAAAATTCTAACAACAGCGAAAGAAAAATATATGTCTGAAAGAAAATACCTTGTGAAGGCCATTGATTAAGATTAGTTTGAGCCATATCCCCCTCCACAGGACCAACATAGAAGCTTTCCTTTGAGTCACCTATATCCAGATTTATGAATAAGACAATCAAGTTCTAATTTTTATTACATTGCCTAAACAACTAGCAACAAAAATCCGTGTTCAAATAATTGAAAAGGGTCAAATAACATTGTGTACTTAAATGAAAAGCAAGAAAGAAGAGGAAAAAAAACCTTCGGATCTTGAAAGGGGGTCAAGATTCTCCGCATACAATGGAGAGTAACCTCTGTGGTGTTTGCGAGACAGCTTCATCTTCTCGTTCAAGGGGAGGGAGAAAAATTTCTTACTCTCTTCCAAAACTTTGCTAAGAAGTTGTCCTTCCACTCTATGGTTCACTAGGTAAAAGAAGCCATAGTCCACGCATGCCTGTGTGAGAGAGAGAATGAAATAACATGGCATGAAAGAAAACAAGAGTTGTTAGAGAGAAGAGAGTGAAATGAAGACCTGACGGATTGACTTGGCTGTAGATATGCGATCGGGCGAGGAGAGGTCTATGATTGGGAGTTTCACAGTTTCTGCCATTTCTCACGTCTGCCTGACCAAAGCCCCCTTTTGTGTCATTTCCTTTTATTTGGATGGCCAAAGTAGTTGTTAGATAAAAAGGAAGTCAGTGGTGATGGCCTGTTGTATTGGGTTCTGTTCGGTCAGAGTGAAAGTCCAAGCCCTTTTTAGCAATTTCTTTGAAAAATGATTCGGTGTTATAATAGCTGTTTTTATATATATATATATAATATATTTTTTTATTTTTTAAAATATAATTTTAATATCAGAACATTAAAATATTTAAAAATATAAAAAATTATTTAAAAAAAAAACAGCCACATTTCCAAATACTTACTAAAGTAAAAATAGGAAGAGAAAAAAATAAAATATGATGATATAAACTTTGTTTTTTATACATTCACTGTCATTAAAAAAATATCAACAAAATAATTTTGGAAAAAAAATTGATTTTAACCATATTATTAGGTGTGTCAAATATAAAATTCTAGTTTCCCTGATAAATTTTTTTCGTTTTTTTTTATTCACTCATTTCATGTCAGCTTATCTTATTTCTTTATTGGATTTTAAATCTCATATCAAGCACTTTAACAATAACACAAGTTACAGAAAATGAAACTGTCTAGAAAAGAAAAGACTGGTTCAAGACCTGAATTACTTCACGATACAAAAACGAGGCGAAAATCAAAAATCATTTTTGATCAACATAACGGAGAAAAAAGAGATGGCTTGAATTTCATATTCCATGTCCAAAAACTATAAATCAGTATACATTATGCTTATATACCTCTCATCGAAACCAGTAAATCTTAGCAGGGCAGCCCTCTCAAGAAAAAAAAAATCATGGCTTCATTTCACTGCTAGCTCGTGCACTTCCTGCTTGTCACTGATCCTGAGAGAAGCGACCATAGAATGTCAGAGGCACCTATAGGTTACAGAAAGGAAACAATGTTCATCTTCTAGCAAATCTACTTCTCCTAACTCTCCTACTGGTTGCTGCATACGAATCAACTCCAACAATTCTCTCTGGAATATGCTCTTCTTCTTCATCACTAGTTTCATCACTTCTCCATCTCAGCCCATCATTCACCTCCCTTTCATCAACAATGAACTCCTCTCTATCACTGAAATATCACGGAATCACAAGTACAAACAGAATATAAGAGCACTATATTGCCATTAAGCAAACAAAAAGCTTTTCTTAACAATTAAAATGGGTTTTTTTTGCTCTAGAATGATTTCATAAGGAAGCCTTGGAAGAAAACAGAAGAGGCTAAAGGAAAAGAAATTTTGTTTTACCTCCAAGCTATGTCCTTTGGATCACCTATAGAACCCTTATTCCTAGATCTATCATTTTTATCATTAGGAAGACCATTGTTGCTGCCAGACATAGCCACTGGATTAGCAGTAATCCTATGGGAATATGGAGGAGTTGTGTTTCGTAATTGCTTAGGAAACCCATTTTGTTCCCTTTCTGGAGAGATTTCATCGAATAGACTGTGGTGCAGGTTGCTGTTCGGAAGCACTTCTAATGAAGTTCTGCTGGTCTCCTTTAATGGCGTGGTTTTCATGTGACTACCTTGATGAATTCCAGGAGTTGAGATGCCATCAAATTTGAAATTTTTGTTGAAACTAACTTGATACTTTTGAGTTCTTTCTGGAGTTCTAAATAACCTTTGATGAAGAACAGATGAAGAGTCACAGTTACCCATTTCCAGGTGAGGACTCTTGATAGATGCACCAAATCTTGGTGGAGTTTTAAGAGCTGCTGGTTTAACAGTAACATTATTATTTGTCTGAGAAACCAGAGAAGAATCTGCGGGCAGGGAAATTAATAAACTGCTTGACTTTGGCTCTTGTGCCAAGGGAAGATCAGCCCTTTCTTGAATTTCAACTTCTTCACCAGAGGTATTACGGATCTCGGGTGACAATTTTCCAGTCTTAAGCTGTTCCTGTTGAATTTTTGGAAGCAACTTAATGGATTGAACCTGTTTAAAGAAGGTATAGTTTGGTCAGTACTTTAATCCAATTTCTTCCCAAAGATACTTATTATGAAATGCAGAGGAAGTGATGTTCCAACAAAGATGCTCTAACTTGCATCAATAGACAATGATTTCGCTCTAAGAAACCTACTGACAGTTAAGCACTGTGCTAGTTGGACCAGCACTGTAGCACCCAAAAACTTACAGACTATTTGAAACTCTTGGAATTGAATTCACTTCACAGAGTTAAATCAATTCATGTGTTTGGAACCTTTTTGAGGGTATTGATTTGAAATCCATTTGGAATTCAATTTATAAAAATTGACCAAAAGCAAATCAGAAGGGGGGCCTAGTCCATAAGATTTCCCACAGGATTGATTTAATTTTTTTTCTTGTTAATTAGTTAATCACTATTCTATTTTGGGAGATTAGATTAAAGAAAATCAGACTTAAAATTCATAACACCCCCATGTTTAAGGCTCCATTTTCGGTAAAGATGCACACAAAAATTCTACAAGGTTTTAACACTTACAGCAAGTTCTCCTCTGTGGTGACTAGCTGATCTCATTCTGGATAAAACTTCTTCACTGAGAGAATTCTTAGAAATGAACTCCTGCTCCACACCCTGAAGTTTGGAATGAACATGGTATGCCTCCACATATCTGTAGCGCTGGAACAGAGAAAAATATGTCACAGAAAGTTACCGAGTAATCTAGAAGTAAAATGAAATTCAGAACTTGATTAAATAAAAATAACAGCACATAACTGTAATATAATCATTCACAAGATTACAAGTTTCAACATCAAATTATTTGATGTAGCAGTCCCGGTGGAGTCTTGCTCTGGTGACAGTAAAAAACACCAACCGCTAGCATTCCAGGTTTTCAAAATGCACATCTTAATCAAACATTAGATGAGATATATAGGCTTGTCTCAATCATTATTTGATTAATTTTCAACCTTACCCCTGTGTTCAATTTAGTACGTGAGGTCATTGGCAATTATATAGTAGTGGCCAATAGCAAATATTTTTATTTTTGCAAAGTCTTCATTTTAAAAACTAAAAGGATATAGAGATGAATTTGTCAAATCATTTGCAAAAGTGACTCTGCTTGCTTCATATGCTGTAGAAGGAATTTTGCTTCAATTTATAGCCAAAACTTCACTGTGAGTGCATTTTAACTAAAAATGAACATGAAAAAAGGAAAATGGTAACTTTAGAACTGTACCTAACATGGAGTTTGGTGAGCCAGTGTCATTATTAGGGCTATACAGCACAACTGATTGCAATATGACGACTTAGGAAACATGCAGTTAATGTTACATCAACTGTCCAACCAAACAAAAATATCATTGATCCCAGAATTGCTACCAACCTAACATCATAATTAAGCATGAATAAAAGGGAAAGTTTAGGGAATATTGAAACCTAACCAAGTTAGTCACATAACTAAAAATATTGAAAATTTCAGTTTGACATTTCTTTTCATTTATTTCCCTTTTTAAGTGGTAAATTCATCAAAGAGCCAAATTTTCTTCAAACCCTGAGTCAAAGTTTATTAAGATCTGTGCTCGAAGTTACCTGGAGATAAAATACGACAAGAAGACTTCCAATAGTTGTTGAAGGGTCATGGAAAGCATAATCTAAGAGACAGTTATGAAGATATTTCTCTTCATCCAAATTCCATGGCAATGATATCATTCGATCTACCAGATTGTTCTTGATACAAAGATAACAAATTTCATTCACCAGTATCTCCACCCAGTTTTCCCAGGTCCTGCATTCGCCTTTAAGATCATCAGAAGCATCTCGAGGTGGTCTAGCCTTGAACTTATTTTCCCTAACTTTGGTGCAGAGCATTCTCTGATGCATAAATGCTTCAGTCAAAAGCGCACACTGCACCCTAATCCGAACAGCAGTAACAGCATCATTGAGAGAAACCATTTGAGATCCATCATGCCCAGACCATCTTAAGACCATCAGTGCTGTTTCAGGATTCTTCCTTTCTAATAGCACTTGAGCAATCTTAGGATGAGTTGATGGGCCTGAAATCTCAGGAAGAAGGTTGCAAGCTTCCTGTGAAAAGTACATCAGTGAACAGCTGTCAGCATATAAAAGGTCATGGAAAGTACGGAGTTCACTATATTATGAGAGGATTAGAAACAGTGTCACAGCCATTCTCAAAATGTAGCTACAGATACACTAGTATCCTCAATACAGAATATATTTCCACCACAACACATTGAATATGAAGAATTTTATGCACTTTAAGCATAGCATAAAGAATGCAAGAATTCTAAGCACTTTAAACATAGAATAAAGAATGTAACGATGGATCTAGATAGGATATTTTCATACTCAAGAGAGTATAATTTTCTCACAAAGGAGTTTTTACCCGTTAGTAATAAAATCTCTGGATCTTTTACTTAAGGAGAATACGTACTAAAAACTTTGACCAGAGTAGGATAGAAATAGAACCTCATTCAGTTACGTTTAGCTTGACAAGCAGTATTATTAACTACACATTGAGTGAGAAATATATGTATTTTAGTACTTAAATTAAAAGATTTCACTTGTATGTTATATTTCTGTATCATTAAACTTTCAGACTCCATAGTTCATATACAAATAACAAGAACTACTAACAAAAAATGTAGCTTGACAAAAATTTGTACTGTTGTATGCATTGCCTTGATCGAAGGTAAACTTGGTGACAAGATTAATCGACTATTCAGCATCAGAATAAGTAGAAATCCCGTTACCTGCAGAGCTGCTTCTGTGTGATCATCCAGAAGATAGAAAGTAAGTGATTCCAATAATGAATGCCTGGTTATACCAAATGTAGCTGAAAAGTCATCTGCAATATGTCGCCAACTTTCATCTGGCATTGCCCAATGTCGATCAAAAAGATAATAAAGAAACTAATTCTATGTTAAGAAAACAAAGGATAACATAATGCTCAGCAAAATGAGAATATATAATCATCAGAAATATATTTAAGAAAAATAAAATAGATAAAGGATACAATTGCCTGCTTTGCAAGCAACAAATCAGAACTTCCATGTAAAAAAAGTACATCAGCAGCAGCTCGGAGATTTTCAAATGGATAGCATACTGCCAAACCCTCTAGCTTAGACCTGAAAAACAACCTTCCATCCTTCAGCAATAATGCAAGTTCTGACTCTTCTCCCTTTTCTTGCATATGGCCCTGATCTATTTCAAGATTGGCGAGAGCATCTTCAATGAACAGGGAACCAGCCTGCATGCTGGACTCAGCAGATTGATTTGGTACATCAGGCCATGAACGCTTAATTGCAGCTGATTTCCTTTCAAGGACAACACTACGCCATGATGATAAATTGCTGTAACGAGACCCCACATTCTCCAGAAAGTGATGTCTTACACACCATGCTATAATCTCCATATGCTGAAAATCAAGAACTAACAATAAGAAAGGATTATGAATTGCATGCAGCTATAGAAGACATGATATTGCAAAGGTTTCTACGACACTTGCGGAACTTGAACAAGCTATTCCAAGTTCAATAGAACACACGGTCCAAATCATTATTACAGCAACGGTGACAGAGATAAAAGTACATGCATTAAAAATTTGAATGTGCAGGATATTTTTGAATTCCATGCTAGTTTCTTGTTTAGTGGGCTTTTCAAAAATCAGCTAAAAAATCATGTCCACAATAGGATCTAAACGTACTAGAAGAGAATATCACAAAAGATTTGCAAGGGGAAATGAAAAGGGATGGAACCGGATGACATTCTGTGCTGTAGAGTAAAAACATATAGGAAAGCAAGAACTACAGAAAAAAGAAAGAAAGAAAGAAAGAAGTTTAGAGCTTATAAACAATTGAATGTAGCATTCTGTTAACAACTCAATCCTGTAAGCAACCAAACCTGCTTCGCCTTTAATATGTTCTCTTGAAGGAGCTGCAAGTCATGAAGCTGTGCTGAAAGACTATCCTTAAATGACAATTCCAAAACTTCAAGAACATTGGATATTCCAACCAGATGCACAGAAAGTTTAAGAAGTAAACTCAACCTAGTTTTCATTTCTTCTGTTTCAAGGTTATCTAACAAAGTGTTAAGAATATTACACTAAGGCGATCAACCAAATAACATACATGCAGTTGCACAAAGTAATAACAGGCCATAGAATATCAAATTTCAAAAAAAAAATAAGGATACATATCCCTTGAAGTTCTGCTATGATGTTTTTAAACGTCCGCTTGCACCAATCCTTGACAACCACTTCATCCAACAAGAAAGCAATGACAGGATCACTGGACACAGCACTTTCATCCATACAAACATCTGTAACATCTGTTAAATTTATGTTAAGGCTGTTCATAAGTTTCAGCAAAGGGAGACTTTATCTTTTTTTTCAATTTCCTTCAGAAACGAGAGTACATTTCTATAAAGCATGAATGCCCAGACAATCACACAATAACAGAAGTACTAGGCTGTCCATGTTTCAAATGTCACTTTTACAGTTTTCTTAGTTTGTCCAAATGCTTCCATGTAGAAAAAAAAGGAACAAAAGTGAAGAAATAATATTTTAGGGAATTGCCTCTGTAAGAATGTTAAGAGAAGATTTCATTTAGAAATATTAGAAATGATTCCAATGCACCAATTTTCAATGCGATTAAACATAGATGCAGAGAAGGGATACAGTGACAAATCAAAGAAACCAAGTTATTTTCCAAGGCAACATCAAATAAAGAATAGAGCCGCTGGACATCAGTAGTTAATTCATTGTCTGCATCTTCTTTCTCTTGAAATCTTTCATCGCATCTTTTGGAAACAAGGCCAGACTCTATGCATTCATAGTAAAGGCGAGGACGGAGCCTAATTCCAGTCTTTGGGATAGGGATTCTACAAATGGGGCAAATATCACACCGCTGACTACACTCAGAGCATAAGGAAGCATGGCTGCATGAGTTCAACACATACTGAACATAGCGCCCACAACTTCTCAAATCTCTAGTTGCTCGACAACGCTCAACTTTTGCTTCACTGCATAATTCAATTAAATCAATAGATGCCAAGTGTTCCAATGCTTCCTGTAATAAGAATCAGCAACAAGATATAATTCCTCATAAAACAAGTAAACGATGAACATACAGAACGAGATGTGCCGTATCCCTGTACTGAAGTGCAAAAAACAAAACCATGAATGCTTGAATCCTCAAGTATGGATAGGTGACAATTGGATGAGAACAGAACTTTAACTCCAAACATTCAATACACCATGAGTTAGGTATAAAACCAGTTAGATGAAGCTCATGAAAGAAAAATTGGGTCCCCACAATACCTCCTTTGAAAAGGAGTAATGGGTTCTAACCTTACCAGCTTTGTCAACACAAACAGCCAGCATATCACCTCTCTGTCAGCAGCTCAGACGAGTGCTATCAAACCCAGTCTCAAGAAGCATGGCCATTAAGTAAAATAAAAACAACTAGAGGCGCAATGTATGAAGTAGCAACACATTAAAAATCTGACTCCCCAACTACATCATACTACAAACTTCGCTTTTTACTCATTGTATGTATTATCAATACATCTAAATACACAAATTAACTACCACGTATCAGAATTTTTATTTTATTTTTCTCTAATCCTACTAAGGAAAGATCAGTTCATAATCATGGTTCAAAACCTATATTCAGCTATTTTCTCCATCCCACATTCTACAGAAAAAATGACAAAACCCTGATCGGATGATCCCATATATACTTGAGATTACCGCGGGAGGTCGTTCCAATGAACTAATAACTATAAGCAGATAGATTCATAATAGCAAGCAGCTGCTGCTGCTTAAATAAAAAGGCTAAATTGACTTCAAACAACAATACCATCAAAATAAAGAGTTCCGCTTCAAAATTTAAACCAAACTTAAGACTTAAGTTACTTCTGTCACTCACGGTGAATGAGACAATAAGGGTCCTAAAACCCTAAAAAACAGCAGTGGCATGATAGCTAGCGACAGCATTTAGGGTTTACAAAATGATTAAGAGATAGATTTTTACGAACTTGAACTGCTCGGCTGCTGTAGTTAGGTTGAGAAAGGGAAGCCGTGAATCTTGCCGTGCCGCCGCAGTCGGTGGAGCTAGAAGGTGAAACACGACCGTTCATTTGGTTTCGCTCCATATTTTCAGCCGGAATCGCGATTAAAGGAACAGAATTAAAGGAGCATTAACCTTAATGGGAGAGAAGGGTGCCATTCCTCCTGTGCTACTTGGTGACTGGCACGGCAAGGGAAATAATTAAAACTTTTTTGCCACTAATTTTGTCGGTGTTCTGTTCGGAAGGGAGGTGCGTTTTCGTTTCCAAAAATGAGGGGCCCAGTCCGGGTCAAGTCCAGTGGGAAACCTGGGCCTCTTCGACCAATCAATCATCGACAGTAATATTATTTTACTTTACACCAGTTATTAGGCGCTCGTGTCATGGGCCTATAGTCTTAAAGCCTAATGGGCAAGTTCGTATGTTACGAGGCCGGTCAAATTATTTGGACCTGTCCTCCTC
>Ga0307507_10008797_pt1 | contig 13781 bp, 8 predicted proteins | sample 7_EM_MG_FD_207223 | JGI IMG/M metagenome (GOLD analysis project Ga0307507, IMG submission 207223) | Populus trichocarpa ectomycorrhiza microbial communities from riparian zone in the Pacific Northwest, United States - 7_EM | ecosystem: Host-associated > Plants > Roots > Unclassified | place...
ACGCTATTGCGTCGTCATGTGAAAACCTATGAGTCAACTGATCTCATAGTGTGAAAGATAACAAACCGATGACTAATAACTATTAGTCATGTGAGAGTCTGCCTTGCTTAGTCACCGTTTGTGACAAACAGGCCAACACGTTTCCGCAGCCATAGAGGGAGGAATCCTGGGGCGACTAAAGAAAGATACCATGGGCGCTTCCGTTTGTACCTTGGGGGGCGAAAGGGTGATCGAAAAGTTTGTTTTATTTTAGGCGAGTAACTCTAAGGTTACATGATCGGGACCAGGTGACGCATCTAGTGGACACGCAGGTCTTAGGTGTGGGTATGTTCTTTTTGTACTAACTAGGTTCCGGCTATTGGTTGGTGTGAGAGGGATTCTGGTTGATTTGTACCCTGGAGGGAAAGGCGGGCTAGTTGTTCGTGGGTTGGAAGAGGCTGAGGCCGGAGAGTTAGGGCAGACAGATTAAATACTATAGAAAGCCCGAAGTTTTCTAGATAGCTCGTAGTTATAGTAGCTAATAAGAATCGAAAAGTTTGAAAAAAAAAACAAAAAAAGTTCTTGCACATCCACCGTCTCTCTTACACCTCCAGTAAAAGAAATAACAACAACAGTGACACGTCACATTTTGAGTTTTGACCAATACAATCCTTGGATTTTATCTCACGATATACCCAAGTCTTTATTTTCCTTCACGAAGGTTAATAATATTTCATCAGGTTTAAGAGAAAAATCCATCTCTTTTATCTATCTTTTTATCTTTTATTGCTTTATTACATCAAGGTCTTTCAAAATCATATCGTTAGTGATGGTTAATGCTAAGAAGACTTCGTTTACGGCAACCCAGGTTGCAAACAACAGCATGGCGATGGGTGCTGCTTTTATGTGCATCCTAGAGTTGGAAAAGGAGGTTTCGAGGCTCCGGCATCATGTGTCAGTCTTATCGAAACGGTTGCACGAGAAAGGGGAGGAAAAGAGGGTTGAGGAGAAAGAGGAGGTGGCGGAGGTAGTGGCTGAGGCTGAGGCTGAGGCTGAGGCTGAGGTTGCGGCTGTTGGGGTGCCACCTATTACAAGTGGCGTTTACAAAGTTGTGGCCGAGGGAGTGGATGTGGCGGAGGAGATTGTGGCTGGAGTTGAGTCGATGAGTGTTGGCTCGAGAGATGATGAGGATGAGATTGTCGACGGCAGGATAGTTGTTAGACTGCCGGGTGATAGGAAGAGGAGGATAGCGGAAACAGGGGGGGATGAGAGGGTGGACGAGAAAGCTTTGGTTAGGGCGATTCCGGTTGGCCCTAGATCTGGTGAAAAGAAGAGTGTTGTGGGTGTGAGGGTGCCGAGTGGGCCCTCGAGTATGTTCGTGGGTAGGGGGAGAGGAGGTATGGGTAGGGGTTTTGGTTTTGGAATGGAGGGTTACGGGTATAGGGATAGAGGTCGGGGGAGAGGAGGGTACTATTATTAGTACTGTTACATTCTTTAAGCCTTGCGGGGTTGGGAGTTTATGTCAGAAATTATGTGCTGTCAGCTCCCATACCCGGAAGAGGGGAAGAGATATGGGTTGAGATTGGGCCAGAGGGGAGTTTTGGGGAAAGGAAGGGAGAAGCCGATGAACCTTCAGACGACACGGACATCAACGACTCGATATTTCAGACACCTGACTAGTTAAACCGGCCACGATTTTAGCTATGAGGGAGGAATCCTGGGGAGTTAAAAGAGTTACCACGGACACTTATGTTTGGATCTCAGGGAATGAAAGGGAGATCGAAAAGTTTGTTTTATTTTTACGCGAGTAACTTTGGGTTACATGATCGGGACCAGGTGACGTATCTAGTGGACACGCAGGTCTTAGGTATGGGTATATCTTTTTTGTACTAACTAGGTTCCGGCTATTGGTTGGTATGGGAGGGATTCCGGTTGATTTGTACCCTAGAGGGAAAGGCGGGTTAGAGTTCGTGGGTTGGATGGAGCCGAGGCTGGAGAGTTAGGGCAGACAGATATAAATACTACAGAAAGCCCCAAGTGTTCTAGATAGTTGTTATATAGCTAATAAGAATCGAAAAGTTTGATAAAAAATAAAAATAAAAATAAAAAAAAAGTTCTCGCACAGTTCAGAACTCGTAACCTGGTGAAACCCGAGTGTAGCCTTGTCTGTCGGTTCCCCCGTGGTCTAGACCACTCCGCTGGCCATCCGCGTTCATCCATGTTTGAATTTATCTCCTCCCCATTCCCTACGGCCGGTATTTCTCTCCTTCACCGCCCGATGCGGCGATGGGAGGTTGGTGGGTTTATTATTTAAGGTCTTTATCCGTCCGGTGATTGGGGATGCCATGATGATGATTGAAATCCTTGGACGAGTTAACCTGTGGAAACTTATTCACAGAGCGGAGTGGTGTGAGAAAAGAGAAAAAGATACTTTAGTGAGGGGTTTTTACCTTACATTCTTGAAATCTATCCACCCTTACATCCCTATCCTCTCATTCCTACGATTGTATGCTGCTTGACTACGATAATCGAGGAGTTCTCTACCCCCCCTACTCCAGCCTAACCAGCAACAATACAGCAACTGTACCATACCTACAGCACTGCACTCGACGGCGAAACGTCCTCCACCTACCCACCCATCATCATCTCCCCATATCCTCCCCGCCTCACAGAGTACTAGTACCTGTGCCGGCAGAGTTGGTACAACACAAATCTCCCTTCCCTTTCTGCCTTCCCTCCCCGTATCCAAGTCACAATCTACATGTAACCTTTTACAATAACCAACCAAAGCGCACGTGTACGCAACCGATCCTACCGGTGTCCTAATTCAGCCAAATGGACTGCATCTAGACCGTGTCGGCGGCACACGACGGCGTCATCGTGCACCCGCCTCTCACGCGGATGGGAGTTTAACTTTGCTATTTTGGCTAATACCAAGGTGTTGGATGTGCGCGGTGGACTCGCAGTTGCCCAGTCTGGTCTGGCCCTGCGGCACAGGAACACCAGGGGATTGCTAGTGTCATACCGGTACCACACGAACTCTGCCCTGTATGGCAACCTTTTTATGCGTTGGGGAAGATGGATGAAAAGGGAAGGGAGTAAGGAGAGGGAAACAGAAAAGGAAAAAAAGAAGAGGAAAGAAAAAAGAAAAGAAGAAAGAAAGAAAGAAAGAAAGAAAGAAAGAAAGAAAGAAAGAAAGAAAAGGCTCTCCTATCGTCTTGTCAGGACTCAGGCACTTTTATGTTTCTTGTTGATGCTGATGCCTAGGCACGGTACTAGTACTCGCGCGCGGTGTGTGTGCCTGCCATACCGTCCCCAAGCACTGTATCACGAACTGCCGACTTAGAATTCGGCCATTGTTGATGCAAATGTGGTAAATTTGCTGGACAAATTGCGATACGACGGCCTCAATCGCATGCGCATCAGTTATCAAATTCCAAATGACATACCAAAGAGATAAAATACGTCGTCCGTAAACCCCCGACAATATGAAAATTCTAAATTGTTCCCCCCCCTCCATTTTTTTCAACCCCTAACTTCGGTTATCTTCTGGGCTGCAAAGTGTCTAAGATATTTTCTTTTTCTCGTGTCACCGAAGCGTTCTAGACCGATGCGGGGTATTGACGGTATGGGATTGGTCCGGTGGTGGGGTGGGGGGGGAAACCTGGTTGTGGTAAAAATTGTGGAAATGTGATCTCCGAGAAGAAAGTTTTTGAGCATGGTTTTTAATTTTTTTTAATTTTTTTATCAGGATCAGATCGTCCCCCGTTCCTTAAAAGAAAGGGTATCATCTCGTTTGCAATATTACCGTATTTGCCGTTTTCAAAATTACCCTTGGCAAGAGTATTGTTATTCCCGGAGAGTCAGGCGATCATCCCCTTCCCTTCCCTTCCTCGCATGCAACTGTAGACTACCGGTACCGGTATTCTTCAGGGGAAAAAAATAAAAAGGATGATCAACTTTGCACCTTATATCGTATCATCCATACCGGCACTAACTGTACTCGAGTACGCCTTCGAAACTTCCATTCGCTAATACCCCCAGCAAAGATACCAGCAATGTGTGACAAAAAACTCAAAGAAACTCATTATTCCCTTCGACAATATTATGATAACCTGTAGGTTATGCACGTGCATATAACACGGTTTAGTTTAGCATTAGGGCTTACTCCACGATCACGGAATGCACCTCGGGATCTCTCCTCCAGGGAGGGCTATCTGTCTGTCCATCTGCCCCCATGACATGACATTTCCAAGCGAGTTATTACTATTGTACAGTACAGCGGAACGGACAACAACGAACGGCCGAGATCGAGTATCGAGTCACAAAAGCAGAAAACAGTTTTCCGGCCAATCAGCGCCCGATTGCCCCCCCGTTCAGCTCTCCTATCAGCTCCAAACTTCACTATATATAGTACTCGTAAGGAGAAAAACAGCCCCAAGGTGTGGAGTTCTTTCGCCTTTTTCGGAGAGCCCGACCGGCCGAGAGAACTATCCTTGAAGGGATGAATCACTAAGGTATTGTGTCTTTCCGGATGGAGTGTGCAATGTTGAATGTATTGCTTTCTCTGGTGCGAGGAGCACTGTACCGTACTGTATATACCGTATGAAGGTCCGTTGAGCTGCGCTGCATCTTTAGTTGTCTGCATAGTGAATGTGCTGTAGCCTGAAAGGCGCGCAGCAAGTTGAATAGAAATAGTCCTTCCTTCCACCCTCCGAGTTCGTTCATTCGTTCGTCCCTGCCTACGGCGCCCCACTCACCTGATGTATGATGGGTTGGCGCCCTAATAAAACGAAAATCCCACGGCCTGGTACATCTAGCATATTGCTTTTCCCCGACCTTACTTTGCTACTGTACTAGCTACAAGACAGCAGGCGTAACTAACTACCGGCCTTACAAAGTACTTTGACCGCGTAGATGTGAACTATGTCACTGTACATGTACCCCAAAATCTCTTGAAATCCACCATCTCCGTCAGCCCAGAATGGGTTTAGTTTGACAAGTTGACAGAATCGCCAATACTTGCTAATGAGATCTAACACACCTAGTAGAACTAATTTTATACCACGTCAGGGAAACGCTAATCCTTCCCAGGAACTTTTAACTTGGACTAGAATCCGGAGATCACAGTGCTGACGGAGATGGTGGATTTCGAGAGATTTTATGGTAACCTACTACACCTCTCATTACCTCCAAGAAACATGACAATACGGTATTCTAATCCCTAGTTATCTATTACCCTTTTCTTTCCAACTCTTCAGCAAATCGAAACCTCACATGCCCTAGCTAAACACGATAGACAATACTGGTATGTAGCACAGTATTGCACAGTACAGTTACAAAACAAGGAAATCCCCCAAACGTCAAAACATGGGATGGATGCAATAATAATAATTCCACCCTTTCCAACAAAAATCACATCCACAGCCCAAACAAGCTAGACAGAAATAAAAGAAAAAAATGAAATTGCGAAAGAAAAAAAAGAAAAAAAGAAAATCGGTAGCCTACGGTACTCCCCCGCCTTTTAAGAGGGCCCATGACGGTCTAGACCTTATACGAGTATCATAAATTCCCTCGAATTAGGATACTGTACGGGGTGTGGTTGGTAGGGTTTCGCTTCCAGCTACCTATCAAAAGGACGGGCACACCTCATATTATCATGTGTGTTGTGGAACTATTATACATTTATCTCGTGAAGTTTACTCGTGTGGTACTCTAATGATATTATACAGTAACTACGGTAGTAGGATAGGATCGGACTTGACGCCCACCTCGTATAAGCTTACCCTGAAGATACAGCATCGATAGCTAGAGAGATAGATCTTCGAAAGAGAGAAGAAAGAAAAAGAAAAAGAAAGAAAGAAAGAAAGAAAAGGAGGCACCTCCCCTCCCCTTGTGATGGAATTTCCGGAAGGAAAGGGGAAGCGGGCTCGCCTGGCCTGCTACGTACAGTACTCGAGTAGGCTTTGTGCAAGTATGAGTGATATCATTCCTGCAGTGATACGGCGGCTTGGGTTGGGCGTGAACAAAAGCCTTCTCCTTCCTTCCTTCCTTCCTGCCATCCTCTAGTATTTGCCGCACTAATTAAGTTTTGATGCTACGGAAGCTACGTTCGGAGCTGTGAATGGACGCATGTAAAGGAAATTTGTTTTTTTAAACAGGCGTTACGAGTGATGGTCTGTGCAAATGAGTCTAGCCCCCTCCACCGCACGGGGTCGAACGATGTTCCCCACTATCGCCAAGAATGTATGATCGTGAGATCATGGGTAAAAAGAAAAAAGAAAAAGAAAAAATAGAGAAAGAAAAAAAGGAAAAATGAAAAAGAGGTTAGGCCTAGAACTGACTGTCAATGGAAAGCATCTGAAACAATGGAATCGCGTATGTGTTCTCCTGAGGGAAATAAACCTGCCAATTGTAATACGGAGACGAAATAGCTGACTAGACCAGTGATTGGGAAATGAGGTAGGGGTTGGGTGGGTGGGGTAAGGATGAAAGGATTATGTTTACGGTAACGATGATACGTAAGTTATGCGGTAGAATTTTTCCCACATCACGCGTCGGTGAGGATCGCCTTCCTTCCTTCCTTCCTTCAAGTGGTTCTATATACTGGGCGGAAGGAATATTTCCCCCGCACACCGGTATAATTGTGGGCGCAGTTTAGGCGATTAGTGATATCGAACGGAAGCCCCCGGTGGATGTGGAATGCTCGAGTGATGATGGGTGATTTTGTGAAGATTTGAGATGGGGAAGGGTAATTTGAATGGCGCCATGGCTCCCCGGGGGGTTACCGGCCCATTGGATGGACTACTTCGGAATGACCAACTCTCTGGGCTCTGGATTGGAAAAGACTGGTCGAGAGATTGGGTTAATGGATGTCGACCGGGACCGAGTTTTCTCGAGGCGACGGCGGTGGGGGGGGTTCTGGAGTTTGTGTGAACATGAGCTTGAACGTTACCATGTGTGAGAAAAGGACTGGCCTGTTTGTGAGTGAGGGAGGGTTTTGTGTTCTAGTATGTAAAGCAATTTATTTACGCACGAACTACAGTGCGCGTGATGCTTATTAAAATTGGATATAGAACGAGTATACATGAAACTTGACATCGAGTAGCAAGCAACATAAGCTAACTATTGTACCTTCAATAAAACACACTCTTAGCACTCCGGCTAGTAGACAGCATGGGAATAGAAAGAAAGAAAGGATAAACCGGACATATTGACTGTGTACGGACAAGAAATACTTTCCAACAGTTAGAGAATATGAAGAACAGAATAGCTTTCCTGCCTTTCCTTTCTATACTACTAGTGAAGCATAGTAGAGGTCGTCATCAATATCCAATTAAATGCTTTGTTTACATTCTGAAGTTTACACTAGAACGTGAACTAAACAAGTTCACGACATAGACCAGGTCCCTTGTCTTCACTTGAATTAGCTTGCCCACCAGACCGTATTTGCAAAGTGAGAACTGTGTTTGTGCGACGGGAGCATGTTCACGTTCATGACTGCTCACGGAGGGTTTCTAGCAGGTATCATACCACAAACAATGATTCGTTTCACGGTAAATCACTCGATATGGGCGATGTGAGAGGCCTTATCCTGAACACACATTGTCGCGCTAGTGAAGCCGAAACACGTCCGTGTCCTCCCTGCCTCGTTCTCTCCTCTTTTAATACCCTCTATTCGCTCTAAAACACACCTCTTGACCGAAAACCACTTGGTTCTTATCATTTTTACTGACCCCACCGCATCGGCTTACAAAAACCGAAAAACTATACCCCCAACCCCGGACTTAGAGGTGGGAAAATATTACTCGGGAATAGTTTATCTATAAAGAGGAGTGGAGCCTACGAATGGACTGTCCGTTTGAAGAATTATCCTAGCGTTGAAACTTAGTGTTAGATATTTACTAGTGAGGAAATGATTTCTCTCAGAGGATGAGAAACCTGAACGCATTTTATAGATATTTGCTTAGGAGGGATGCTATCTCTTTTAGGAAGAGAACGGGACTTAGGCAAGTCTCTATTACTACTACATTTAGATTTTTAGCGCATCGTAATAGTCTATATAAAGTGGCCTCATGCTGCCATAGGTTCCCTTGTGAATCGGATTGGAGCTAAGGATTGCCGAGGGAATGTTGCCGTCATCGGGTCAACCAGACGGCGGCAGAGGGCTGTGTAATGTAGAGACTGATTAAACCTCAGTTTTGAGACTTGATAATGCTCTTCTGCATTGGTTTATCCATGCGCTCAGTATCATGAGTATGATACTAAGTTAACTGTTGGATCGAGAGAGTGTGGAGGGTAGATTTAGTGGTAAGGGGGTACTGTGTGTTAATTGTGATTAAAAAAAAGATAGGGAGTAGAGGGTTTTCATGTCTTTAGTACTAATAAGAAGAAAGCTCTATCTCACTATATGATAAACAGGTGAGCGGCGAAGGCTAGGGGGCAGAAAAAGAGTGGGGGGGAGTTAGAGAAAAGAGAACCTAGTCCGGATTCTTTGGATCGAGAACCGTAGACTCTTCTTAGTTGATTGGTACGGTGCGCGAGCTCCCATGTGTACCTGTGTGTCGATATCTCATCCTATGAAGCTTCAGTCTATCCGCGTTATAATACAACATGGCTGCTGTCTAAGTTATGCAATGAGGCAAGTATACGCGAGGCTAATCATCAGTGGACATGGAATAATTTAACCCAATGGGCACGATGAGCAAGGGACAAATAAAAATCCCGTATATATAAAGAGAGGGGGGGTATGGAGAAGCACTAATAAGCCTCGGGTATGTACGGAATTTTTAAACAAACCCCCGAAAATACGGCGGAAGAGGTGAAAGGAGAGAAGGTAATCAGAGGGAGCGATACCAAGCACTACGGGTTCTTTTGAAAGGGGGTTCAGATGGTTCGGACAGCTTGGGCTCTATTGGCTGCGGAATCGCTGCATATCTGGGAATGAAATCCGTCCGCCCCTATAGAAGCTTTGCGATTATTTCATGCCCATTCGGCCGCGGACCACGAGAGCGGTGTTTAGCCATTTTGATCAACTGTGCTGGGACTAACTTCGTTCTGTTCCAGCAGTATCATCACGACCCCTCACTCCCTTCTCGGAAACCCGCGAGGGCGGTGTGGCCATATTTACCGGTAGCAGTTGTGCTAGGGTTGACGTGGCTTTGCTCTAGCTCTATACTCGAGCACTCACAACCGCCTAATGCCCCTCATGACAGCTCAGATGATGCTGTTTTATCATGGAAATAAGTTGCCTGCGCATCCCATTCATCCATCTCCAATAAATCAACTGCTATCTCCACGCACCTGGGGCATGCGATACTGCGAAGCCCTGTAAATCCCCTAGGACTGCCTCTCCCATCAAGAGGTTGGTCCCAAAAGCCCATCCCATAAAACAACAGTACGTTTGAAGATATGTGTTCTCGTGTCTATTGAGTAGTTTCAGCATCACCATTTTCACAGTTTCTGTGGTTTCCCGTCTAGCCTGTGTGCCCCAGCGGCAAGAAGCATTTGCATCAAAAGGCAAGGTTGGTAGGACAGAACAAAGAATAGGCGTAATGCCCTTCACCTACCGAACGTTGAGGTATGTCCGGCAGCCCTTGGCGTCACTCGGGTGGGGTTCAAAGAACGGGTTTTAGTTTAGCTATACTCCAGATACTCTTGCAGAATGTGGCGGACGATAGAGGAGGACTTCCTCCATCATGACAAACCCCAGAGAGCACACTTGCTAGCAGTATATCTATCACAGGAATATTCCGAATGTTCAAGTCGGTGGATCCTTCTTTGACCCCTAGGGCGTGAAATAACTCATCGACATGTAACCCCGCTCCGAATGGGACACCCACACTAGAACTTGTATGCGGGGTTCTGATCTACTTCGATGTTGCTCCTTAATTCGTACTAAAGTTACTGCATAAGCATCTCCTAGACCCTCCCTTTGGTTATCTGGTCTATCTTTTTTCTTCCCCATGGAGAGAGAACACGCTCGGGCTTGCACTCATGCTGAGAGAAACGAGAAGGAAATTAGACATTTCTTTGTTAGTGAATGATAGCTCACTTGTATTGGGAATGTGCTTGATATTCTTGCTTGCGCTTCTGAGATCTTCTCTAGAACTACTCTCGGGATATCTGCTCGCAAGTGGTCGTTACATCAAGATCAGTGTCACAGTCTGCTTCATCTCTGGATTTCTCTTTGAGTCACTGGACAGAAATCGTTCTGGTGTCACCAAAAGTGAGAATATTCCTTACCGAGAGGCCCATACCGAGGAGGAAATCATGAAATGTCCGAGTAAGGTAGTTATGGTACCTGTTAGTCCTACCTAGCACGATATCAAAAGCTTTCCATCGGTGCTTCGGAGCGGACTCTTCTAAAGTGTTGGTGCATATGAGTACCTGTGCCCACCTGTGCTGGCAATGTAATAGTCTCCTTCATAGTATTTATCAGATCTGGAATTCGGGGATCTCAACCGCCGAAACTCCTTTTTGGCTTTCTGAAATGCCTCCTGTATATGCTCCTGGACTCCTCCTCTACTGACGGATTGCTTGAGGATGACGCCCAGCGTACTTGTGGCGGACTGCTCCTGCTGCGCAAGGAAATCGCATTAAAGTCCCACCACAGCAATCCCCTTTCCCCTGGCCTGATCGCGCAGGATATCAATCACCAAGGAGCTATTATTTGCTGATCGTCAGTGAGGTCCGAATTCTCTTTCTCCGGACAAGAAGCTTTCCTACCTTAGATAAGCCTTCATCATTCCTAGATTCCCGGAACAGAACGCATTGGCTCGACACAACCATCCTCCTCACCCCTCTATCTTCTGAACTCGTTAGTTCTAGCACCCAGTTTCCTATGTCATCGAGTTGGTCGGTTCACGCCTTGGTGCCTTTGCTATAGTTCAAGGGCAATGGACACTGCGGAGTCTGACGCCCCTCGGCGTCTATCTCCGTAATAGAGTCTATGGTATTGTTGTAGCACCTTAACACGTTAAACGAGTTGATATTACCGGTGACCTACTAGTGCTCCAACGACATCTATGCAATAGTCTATTATTTGAACTTTTTTTGTGAGACAAGGAGATAATTGTTTGTAATGAGAACCTTGCTTCTCTCGGAGTTCTAGGGGTTGAAGAGAGATGGGGTGGTAACTTATATGGCTCTGGGGTTGCAAAAGTGTTCGCTGGTCCATTCGTTATGCCTGTACGAGTAGCTCTGACAGACTCCCGTTTACCAATGAATCTTGCTTGAAGGGCAGCCCCCGATCCCACAGCGAAAGAAAGGCTAACCAGCTTTAAATTTTTGGGTTAAAAAGATACTTTTATTTACCAGCATCACACTGGGCACTCGTAATTTACAGTACTGTTGAGTAAGGTATATGTTGCTTACAATACTTTATAGTAACATATTTACCATATTATCGTAAGAATTGAGAATCTCGCTAGCACGTTGGAGTTGCCCCTCTTGGTAAGGTTTGTCAGATTTTCTTTTTTATCTGTCCCAACGGAGGACTGGAAGAGAATCTTCTCGGTGGTTCTCTATCTTAACCCAAACGGATATTCCAGACGTCCTAGCGGGTTTCCCAATCACTCCGGTTTTTACAGTATTTGAACACAACTGCAAATAGATAGGTATTTTGATAAAGCCGGCACCCGGCCTCTTTCTGCCTTTCTGAAGTGCTGGTAGATTAAACTTAGACAGCTTGGCTCATAGTGGACTATTGGACGAAATCAGAACTCATTCAGTGTTCCCAACGGGCTAGGTAGGCCAGGCTTCGGTAAAGCCGGGCCTGGCCTATCATAATTCTCTGGGGCCTGGTAAGACCTGGGCCTGGCCGGGCTGGGCTCGCCTATAGGCCGTATAGGCTTAGTGCCGGCTGCCTAATTGGCTGGCCTACCCTTGGCGAGTCGTCATGTAGTGTCCAAGGCAAAATTCATAGTTAGTGTTCCCCGATTACTGGGTAGCATCAAAAATACAACAATTTCGCTTTATTAGCAAAAATACTAGAGATACAGTAGTTAATTAATTATCCAAATTAATTATAGAAAATAATCAAGGACGCGGAAGTTGAAAGAGGCGGGTGAATCAAGATACCCTTAAAGCAATCTGTTCTCAATGCTAATCACACGGCCTATGAGGGGCCAGGCCCGTTTGGAACACGGAGCTCATCTCCGTTATCCTACTAGTTTAAATGAATTATTGGTGTAATCAAGAATTCTGACAATGCTCTTACTCTAGGTGCTTGAAAAACTGAAGGTATAATACCAAATTTCTCATCCCCCCGGCGCGCCCTAGTACCAGAGGGCAATCACACCCCATCACTCGAGTTAGGTACTGTCCGGAGGGGTTTGGAAAGTAGGTTTACGCAACGTATGATACAGTACAAGACAAGGCAACAAAGCGCTGTAACCAGCCTTGAACTCGTTAGATTCCGTTAGCCGGCCGAGTGTAAGAAAAACACCTTAGATCCAAGGGGAATAGTAGGGGGGGGGGTGAAGGGGAGGAAAAAAAAATCAAATTAAGCCTTCCAGATAAGCATTCAACCCCCAAAGGTGCGGATAAGGATATATTGGGCCTGACTGGGTTGTTCCTGAGCAGTGCCCACCTGCAAACGATCCTCCCAAAGCCCATCTTTAAGTCATTTGTCTAACTATCTACAATCCCGCCATATTGGCTATCTAAGATACACTTGTCACCAAGGGGATCAATTTTTCTCCACTTTCTGCAGGGTGGGCTCCTACAAGAAAGGGCATTATTGCTGAAGATGAAAGGGTGGAGCATGAGATTTCATCTTCCAGTATTGTACATTACAGCTGTAATTTGTGGTGTGATCAATTGTTTACAATCCGGTAATGTATGGTAGTCCGAGCACTACCGGGAGATGGGGTTTGAGCTGCTGATGTATATCAGATAAGAGGCAGAATTAAAACATATGATATTGGTATGTCAGATTTCTGCTCTAGGAGGTAGCTAAGGTTCCAGCGCATGGCACTCGACCCCTGCCCCAGGTACCGTAGGTACGATACTAATCTCACTTTTGGAGCGGGTTCTTAACCTAGCTCCCCACTGGAAGGTCCCCGTTCTGTTGAGTTTACGATACAGCACCCATAGAAAAGCTTTTGTGACGCTTTTAGGTAGCAGTAGATTTGGCAACAAGAATAGGGCTTGTTGTGAAAAGTGACGTTTAAAAAGATAGCAAGAGAAAAAAGGTAAATATCTCTTGTAATAGCAGGGAGGGGGGATTATCTCACTATCCGGTGGAAAGGTGGGTGGCGAGGGATGGATGGTAGAGAGAAAGGAGAAAGGAGTGAGGGAAATGGGGGAAAATAGAAGGAACTCGGTAAATTACTCAGCATAAACTCTTCTCCCTTGGTTCCCGCTATGGGCTCACTTTCGTGTGCACAAGATGTATTTATGTCTAACTTTGTCCATTTCTATGAAGCTTCCATCCACCCTCCCTATAACACAATATGGTTGCTGCTAAGCTATGCAGTAATATAAGGAATGCGGAATTAGCATGGATAGATATTGAATAACTTAACCTAATGGGTGTGAGAAACGAAGGACAAATCAAAAAGGTGAATAATAGAGAGAAGGGGGCATGGAAAAGCACTGATGGACTATCAATGAAGATAAATTGATTAAGTAAGGCCCTGTTCGGCATGTACCAATAAAAATATATTGTAATAAAAGTTGAAAATGGCATATATGCTAATAAAAAATTCGGTGGTGAAAAAATATATAGGTGTTCGGCAAATATACAACAGTGGTGGGAAAAAATAAGAAATAGGGTTTCTCCCTGGTGGAATGTTTGT
>Ga0307507_10008798_pt1 | contig 13780 bp, 10 predicted proteins | sample 7_EM_MG_FD_207223 | JGI IMG/M metagenome (GOLD analysis project Ga0307507, IMG submission 207223) | Populus trichocarpa ectomycorrhiza microbial communities from riparian zone in the Pacific Northwest, United States - 7_EM | ecosystem: Host-associated > Plants > Roots > Unclassified | place...
TGATAAAAAGGTGAGGTAGGCATAATAATCTTATTATTATCTTTCGTCTGTCTACTAATAATATATTCTTCTATTTATTAATACGTCAAGCATTTTATAAAAAGAAATTCATAAAAAAAAATAAAGAAAAACACCTTCTTAATAATTACTTGGATATTAATTATTATTATTAAGAAGTTTCCCTTAATTTTAATCCAAGACCACCTGAAGACTGAACCCTGTATAAAACTAATAATATTTAATGATTGAGATTGTAGTAGGGTTGTGTTTTAAAGTATTTTTTATTTAGAAATGTATTAAAATAATATTTTTTATTTTTAAAAAATTATTTTTGATATTAACATATTAAAATACTCTAAAAACATATAAAAAATATTTTTTAATAAAAATAATTTAAAATTTAAAAAAATATAATTTACTCTGTGTTTCCAAACAAACTTTTAAAAGCGAAAGCCGTGAACCCTGGGTTCTATATTGCCGACTCAAGTGGGCATTTTCTCATCCTAAAAAATGGTTTTCGTTAGACCAAATTGTGAGGGCTACGACCCAAATATAACAATACATATTTCAAGGAAGAAGCTATGAACCATCGAGCCCACAGTGAGGAGACTCCAAGCCAGGCCCAAGGATTTATAGCCATTGACCTTGTGTGCATGAAGCTGTGTATCATATAATAACTGCTTCAAGTGACTAGCCATTTGATCGGATAGTTTTTTCTACCGATACAAATTTTGAACATGCACCCCTTTTTTATATGTTTTTTAAAATATATATATAAATTAAAAAACTCATGCACGGATCTAATTAAATAAATCAGGAATTATTTATATAAATAAATAAATAAAATCATTAATGATAAATAAAAATAAATTTGAGAGACACACATAAATCAACATATTTAATCTCGTAAAAATGATCATTTAGTCGGTTGTTTTTAATGAATTTTTTTATTAAAATCATGTGATAATAGAAACTGATAAGCATATAAAATTAATTAAAATAAAAGAAAAGAAAAAATTATTATGCAAGCCTGCACATATTAAAAATATTATCAAGAAATATTTTTTTATTTGTAAAAATAAATCTAATTTATATAAAATGCAAAAAAATATATTTATGAATCATATTAACCTCTTAAAAACTTAAAAATACATGATATAATTAAAAAATAATTGCTATTTAAAAAAGGCTAAATAGGCAGAAAACAAAACGTAATCACGTAGAAGGGATATTAATTAAATACAAATTAAAAATTATATTTTTAAAAATATAAAAAAAAGTATTAATTAAAAACAAAAAATCAAAATTAAAAAAAAAAACATGTCACATGTTATTGGGTCTAGTAAGCCAGGCTAGGTGTCTGGCCCATAACGAATGGGCCCGCATGTGGGCTCCTAATAATTTTTTAAGAAATTGTGTTGTCCTTCCCACTTATTTTTTTTTAAAAAAAACTTGAAACCAACATGAAACAAAAACTCTTCTAGAGCTTAGATTTAGTGTTTTTAGCATAGTTATTAAACCCGACCCGGGGGTTGACCCGACCAAGGGGCTGGGTCCCGGGTTTCATGGGTCAACCCAGGTCAACCCGGATTAACCCGGAAAAATTTTAAAAAAAATTAAAGTTTTAATATTTTATATGAAAAAATTAAAAAAAAAATTCATGTAAATATAGACTATACATATTGTAAATAATGAAGTTTAAAAGAATATTTAAAAAAAAAATTATCCAACATTCAAAAGATATTATGTTAAACTTTTAAGTTAAAGTATTTAAACCAAAAAAGTTCCTTATCCCACATTGAAAAAACATAGCTTTTAACTTGTGAACATAAAGTATATATACTAATTGGTTTCAAATCCCACATTGAAAAAACATAGTTTTTTTCTTGTGAACATAGAGTATATATACTAATGTGTTTCAAATCCCACATTGAAAAAACATAACTTTTTTCTTGTGAACATAGAGTATATATACTAATAAGTTTCAAACCCCACATTGAAAAAACATAGTTTTTTTCTTGTGAACATAGAATATATATACTAATGTGTTTCAAATCCCACATTGAAAAAACATAATTTTTTTCTTGTGAACATAGAGTATATATACTAATGTGTTTCAAATCCCACATTGAAAAAACATAACTTTTTTCTTGGAAACATAGAATATATATACTAATAAGTTTCAAATCTCACATTAAAAAAACATAGTTTTTTTCTTGTGGACATAGAGTGTATGTATATATATACTAATGAGTTTTCAATCCCACATTGAAAAAAGATAACTTTTTTCTTGGGAACATAGAGTATATATACTAATGACTTTTCAATCCCACATTGAAAAAACATAGTTTTTTTTCTTGTGAACATAGAGTATATATACTAATGGGTTTCAAATCTCACATTAAAAAGATACTATGTTATTCTTTTAAGTTGAAGTATTTAAACCAAAATGTTTTTTATCTCACATTGAAAAAACATAATATTTTTCTTGGGAATATAGAGTATATATACTAATGGGTTTCAAATCTCACATTTGAAAAAAAAAAAAAAACTCGGTCTTGGTCGGGTCTCACCCGGGTCACGGGTTGACCCGCCGGGTCGACCGGGTTTGATCGATCATTGCATTGACCGGTCTTTTGAGAAACCCGGACCGGTCCAGCCCCCGTGTCGGCCGGGTCCTGGGTCAACCCGTCGGGCCGGTCCGGGTTTAATAACTATGGTTTTTAGGCAATTTTAAGGTTTAAAAACACATAAGTGGGACCACTCTCAATGAATGCAACCTGCTAGTACTAATATAGACAATTTTGGCTGCTGGAATAATTGCAACACCAATTTTCTCTCTCTAATAACGGAATCCAAGAAGTCTCTCTCTTTTCTCTTTCTATATAGGTACTAAATTATAAATAAAATAAAGTTTTGAACTAAAATAGAATCTTAGATGTTTAAAGGGACCTAAATTATTTTATCCTTAAAGCTTAAGGACCAGAGTGTATTTAAAAAAACCTTTGAACACATCACTCATTTTAGCTGCTTTTTTTCATTTAGGGCCTCCTTATTTCTATATTGCCCTCGTCTAAGAAATCATAAGCAATTAACCTTCAATTTAGGGGTAAATAGCCCAATAATAAAAAGTTTAAGGACTAAAATAAAAAAAATAAAAATATACAGTAAGTTAACAATAATATGTGAGTGTGTAAACAATGCAACACAATGTTTTGTCTATAGTAAAAAGACCATATACTTTAGTGTTAACGATAACTAAAAATAAAAATGGAAAAATTGAGAGAATATATTTAATATCACATGATGGAATATTTTTCTAGTTGTGTTTGCTAAATTTATTTATTAAAATTAATGTTTTTTCAATCAAATGATAATAGAAATAGATAAATATATACTAAATTAATTAAATAAAAGAAAAACAAATATTATGCAAGACTACACATATTAGAAATATTATTTGAAAATAATATTTTTTATTTTCAAAAATAAATTCCATTAAAATAAAAGATAAAAAAAATTATAGATAAATTAAAATAATCTTTTCAAAAATTAAACGCACACAACACCAATAAAAAATATCTCTATCTAAAAAGGTTAAACAAGAAGAAACAATTCACAGCAAATGGATATCAATTGAAATATAAATTTAAAAATTATTTAAAAAAGACATATAAAAAAAAGATAAAGAAATCAATTGAAAAAAAGCAACATTGAAAAAAAAATAATAGTCCAGATGTTGTGACTTAACTTGTTAAACCTGTGATCCGGGACATGAACTCAACTAGGTTCAATAATATATTTCTTAAAATTTATATAAAAAAAAAGGGCCAAAAAAGTGCCTATAAACCAACACGTCTTAGCCACTTTAATGAATATCCCAAACACGTAGGTGGACCTTCAAGCTCGGGCCTACAAGCCTAAACTAGGTTTTATTTTTTAAAGAAGTGGATGACTTGTTACACGGTTTTATTGTTTTAGAAAAAAAAAATATGCAACGTGTTGTCTGCAAATCTAGATTCTTGTCACCACCGTGACAATAAAAAAATGAGACCAATGTTTTTTTTTATAAAAAAAACTAATTTTTAATTCATTTTAACCCAAAAGCATATTACTAACACCTTTAGAGCACCTACAAACAAACTTATCAACCCAAAATACCTAAAATGTCCTGAAAATCTAAAATCAAATTGGGTTAGTTTTGACTTCCACAATTTAAATTTGTTTTTCAAGCAACGTTGAGGCTTTTAAAAAACCACCATTAATCCCCTTTCATCGCATGAAGCACGTGGATATCAAGAAAAACTATTTTAGTGCCTGAAAATGACGTGATTGACGATTTTCTTTTTCATCGCAGAATCTAGTGACCCATCTCTCTTTTACCTCTCTAACCATTGACTGAAAATTAATACATATGAATTTTTGTATCAAAAATGAATTTTAGAAATTTGAAGGGACCTAAATATATAAATTATATTATTTTTAAAAATTAAAGACCTAAGTGTTTTTTTTTTTTGCAAAATCTCTTGCATGCCACCAGTATTTGGTATCTTTTTTATTTCAGTATCTCTTCTTCTAATTTTATAATTGCATAAAAAATAAAAAATAACTGAGTTTAAATTACGATCAAATCGCAAAAAACTTTTGATGAAGAGAATGAATTATTATAAAAATGAATAGTAACTCCATTGTTTTGTAAGTACACGAAATATGTCAATCTACAGTGATATTCATCCACACACCTTTAGTTTATTCTATAATATTTGTAAAACATGATGTTACAAGTAATTTAACAATTGTAAAGTAAAATACAACGCTTGTAATTTAATTTTGATTCTTCATTTCCGCATTTTAGTAATAACAAAATCCTTTAAAAAAAAAAACATACGTTGAGTTTGAGTTCTATTTTCGAGTTCAAACTTCTTATCCCATTTTCAAAATCCTATAATCCACATCAGCATAAAAACATACACAAATTAGTCTATAATCGAATATTTTATCCTTATATTTGAAGTTGATTAACCTTATAGTATTTTTTTAGTTTAAAAAAAATGAAAAGAAAGAAAAATATAATTATAAACTTATAATTTTTTAGTTGACTTAGTGTGTGCTTGATAATGCAGTGCATATTGCTTTTCAAATATGTTTTTCAATAAAAAATATATTAAAATAATATTTTTCTTTATTTTTTACGTTAACATATTAAAACTATCAAAAACACTTAAAAAAACATCAATTTAAAATTTTTTAGATAAAAAATACTTTGAAAAACAAGTCAAGCAAAAAAAAAAAAAAAACCCTAATCCTTGCAAAGTAAGGTGGATTGACCTAAATTAATTTAATTATTTTTTTAAACAAACCTTAAAATGATATCATTTTATTAAAAAAATCATGTTTTTTCACAAACACGACGTGAGCCAGGCTCTGAATCCAAGTATAATTAAATTTATGTAACTTTTGTGGTTGCGATTTAAAAAAACAGGTTTAAGAAAAACATTTTAATTGCATTTATAAAAAGTAGGCTTTAAAAAATATGTTTCGTCAAATTTTTATGAGATAAATTTTTATTTGAAAAATAGATAAAAGACAATTTTTTATAAATAAAAAATAGACTATTTTAGTTACTACAAAATTAAATTTTAAAATATAATTACATTTAAGATCTAGTAAAAAAAACTATATCTAACCAAATGATTTTTTATTGGTTTATAATTATACTAATCCCCATAACAATATTTATTTGATTAAAAATCTTACTTCTTTATTTTTTAAGGTTTGTATTTAATGGGATCACCCCAATCCTATTACCCAGGTAATAGATCTGGAAGATTAGCCCGAATTGACTTTCATTTTATTTAAAGCATTTTTTTCAAATGTTTTTTTCTGCTATTTTTTTCTTTCATATTTATAGGTTTAACCCAATTTCATATCCTAGGTTATGTGTTTGATTTGTTGACTATTGGGTTCACCTTAAAACTTTTTTGCTATCTTTTTTTTGCTTTGATAATTTTTTTAAATTTATATATTTAAATTAACTTATAATAAATTTCATGATAAGACTCGGATCCAGAGTTTTATATATTGTAAATTTTTTAAGATTTGACCATGTTTAGGATGTTTGTCTTGTTTGCTTGGTTTTTACAGATGTTTTCAATTTCACCCTATAATTTTTTTAATTTTTAAAATTTGGTACTTATTTTTTTATTGATATTTATTTTATTTAGGGTTATTTTTTATTGTTTTTCATTAAATTTCATTCTCTTTAGGTTTTTTTTTTCTATCAAATTTTATCCTTAATGTTTTTGTTGCTTTAATAGTTTTATTAATATTTTTTTACCAATCTTATACTTCAAAATTAAATTGATTAAGAATTATGCTCTTGATTGAATCTGGGTAAATAATTTCATAAAATGATTTTTAGAAATTAAACTAGATTTAAGAGGTTTGTCTTATTTTTTTTCCTTTTTATAAATTGATGTTGTCTTATTTTTTTTTTATTTTTTTTAACTTTTGTTTTGTTATTTGTTTTCGGTTTGATTCTATTAGGTTAGTTCTCAACAATTGTTTTTTCTATTTCACCCTTGTAATTTTTTAATCTATAAATAATATATTATATTACAAATAATTTTCAATTTCATCACCTATGATTTTTTAATCTTTCAAGTTTGGTTATAATTATTTTAATTATATATTTTTTTGTTTTTGATATAATGTTTTTTTTTAGATTTCATCATTAATAGGTTTTTTCATGTCAGATTTTTACTCTATTATTTCTTTTTGTTGTTTTTTTATTAATAGTTTTTTCAAATTTTTTATCATTTGAAATTAAATTGGAAGACATTTAAGCTTCTTGATTTAACTCAGGTTTAAGATTTAACAAGTTGAGAGTTTTTTAGATTAGATCAGGTTTAAAAGGTTCATTTGATTTCCTCTATTTTTTTTAAGCTAATGTTTTTTTTTTGGAAATTTGACTTTTGTTTCCGGTTTTCTTTAAGTTAGATTAACATTGAGTTGTTTGATAATTCGAATAGATCCGAGTGTAATTATTTTTAAAAACTTTATATCAATTTTTTTATTATTGTTTTTTATAAAATATTTAAATTGTCAATTTAACAACATTGAAACTTAATTTTTTTTAACCTATTATGTTTTTACACGTGTAAAAATGTTTATCAAGCCCCCCGCAAGCCGCGGGCAACGCATAGTAGTCAACAAAGGATGGCAAGTACAAGTTGGCAATTCTTATCCACAAAGCATGCTCATTTTCATAAAAATATACTTGTCACTCCAACCCTACCAGATTTTTACACGTTTCACCTCCACCCAATCACGTCTCTTCCTTTTCTAGGAAATATCGCTAAAACGACAAAAGACAACTCGCGTAGAGCTTTCATGAACCGGGTCCACATTTATCAAAAACAAAAATAGCAGCGCACGTGTCCATCAGGTGACAGAGGCACCACATGATGCATCTCCTCCCACCCAAACAATGCGAATTACGAACCAACCCTCCATGTACTTCTCATTTGAAGGGTACAGTAGTCATTCTTGTAGCCACCCAGTTCCCATTTAACCGGAATGAACACGTGCCGATCCTATTCGGGCACGTAACTGCCACAACAGTATAAAAAAGAAACCGAAATTATTGTTGTTTCAGCATAGAGTTTTGGATGAAGAAACGAGAGAGCTTTCGTTTCTGTTAGTTAAAGAAGAATCAGAGTTAACCCACTGAGTTTATAAAAGGGTAGGATTCAGATGGTTCAGTCAATGAGTTCCTTAAGCAGAAAAGCATCAGTGAAGCTGGAAGCTGATGATTCCTTGGAGGATCAACTCAGTCCACTTCACAAACGTTCAAAACTTGATCCTTGTTTACAGGTTTCTATCTATCTCTCTCTTTCACTTTCTCAATAACCAAACACAACTAAATTTGTTGTCTTTTTTGGTGTGTTTGAGTTTCTGTGATTGGATTAATTATGAGGTTTTGTTTTCTTGGTTGGTTGATTGATTTGTTTGAGGGCAGGTGATAATCCCAGATGCAGTACTGTATAATCCACTTCAAGAGCCAAGTCCAATTGGCTTGACACTGAAAAAGAGTCCATCTTTTTTGGATTTGATTCAAATGAAGTTATCTCAGCAAAACACTAGTAATACTATGTTGTCAAAGAAACCTAGTAGTGCTGCTGCTGATAAGCTTAAAGCTTCAAACTTTACTGCTTCACTTCTAAAAATAGGGAGTTGGGAGGTATGCAAATTGATCTCTTTACTTTTTTAATTGAGTATTCGGTGTTTATACGTTTCGTATTTTTAAATTCTGATTTTTTTTTTAATTAGTGTAAGTCAAGATACGAAGGGGATTTGGTGGCAAAGTGTTATTTTGCTAAGCATAAACTTGTTTGGGAAGTGCTTGATGGTGGTCTTAAGAATAAGATTGAAATTCAGTGGTCAGATATTGTGGCTATCAAGGCAAATTTTCCTGATGATGGACCAGAAACCTTGGATGTAGTGGTATTTTTCTTCTCTTTTGATCAAAATCATATGCTTTTATAATACATGCCCCTTCTTACGGCTCAAACACACATGTAATCTTAATAATGATGGTGGTGATGGAGGGTTGTATGTGTTTGGCGCAGCTGGCTAGACAACCCCTTTTCTTTAGAGAGACAAATCCACAGCCTAGGAAGCATACTTTGTGGCAGGCAACATCAGATTTTACTGGTGGACAAGCTAGCACACACAGGTACTGATACTATGCTTAAGCTGTCAATTTGAGGGGGATTTACTTATTCTCATTGCCTCATGGATTGAAATATCTGGTGGTTACAGTATTGGTGCTTTTAATTATAACATCTAGTGTCTACTTTCTTTTCCCTTTTATCTTTCTTGGCAAAAACGCTAGTCTATAAAATGAACACGTTGTCATACATGGCTTTAAATATTCATCACGATTCTGCTATTCTGTAAAGGGGTTTCAAGGTTTCAATGTTTTTCTTTGTTAGGACTATAAATTAATTTCGTCTTATAGTCTGGGGATTTATGGTTCTATTCTTTCATGTTTTATGTTCATTTCCACGACATGTGGCAGGGGTTTGTTTAGGGGGTGCTTTTCACCCTAAGAAGCAACAAAACGAACCCTCACGATGAGGCTTCTCAATAAGGTGCTCTTGAAAATGAGCTTGACCTTATGTCTTTTTTTTTTTTTTTACAAATTGTTTTTTTTTTTGTCACAGCCACCTGAATTTGTTTCTCCATTTCAATAATGTTATGGGAGGTGCTAGAAATTTTCAACATTCGACTGAATAGGATGAGCTTGGTTCAGGCTATTGGAAATCTAGCATCATGTAAGGCTATTGGATCTGGAGCATTGATGGGTCCATCTAGTAAATTGATTTCTTGGTTATATTTTGGATGGTTTCTTAGTGTTCTAAGATGATTTGAAATCCAGTCAGATGGCAATGCACATTGTGTAAGAGATTTTATAATTTTCTTCAAACCTCTGTTTGACTCCTCGTGTTGGTTAAAGTAGACTTCTATGCCCGTCTGATGTGGAGGGATCACCCCTTCTGTTTGAGACTTCTGACATACTGTAAACATGATCAAGTCTTCCCCTCTGTACACCACATGGTGTGGCTTCGACCATGAAGTGTCTTTTTCTTACTACGACATTGCCTAGATGTGAACTAGAGCTTTATTACTTCATTGTTGGAAGATTCAATTTGTTTATGATGTGTAGAAGACACTACTAATGATTAATTCCTTAACTTTTTGCTCTTTCATTTGATTCAAACCTTGAATGCTGATTTTCTGACTTCTTACTTAGGCGGCATTTTCTCCAGTTCCAGCAAGGCTTCATGGGCAAGCATTATGAAAAACTTATTCAATGTGATCCTCGTCTCAGCTTTCTTAGTCAACAACTAGAAATTATATTAGAATCTCCATATTTTGCGCAAAGAGTTTCTGCATTCAGTGACTTGCATGAATCTGGCAAGGGGCTTGATTCAGAAGTTGAGGATAGAACAGCTGTTTTTGCTCTGCAGGAAGCAGGGCCACCATCTGGAGTTCTTTCATCTTCCTTGAATAATGAATGCCAAGGTTTAACGTGTCAGTCTCCTGAAAATATTTCCCAGCAAACTTCTTCAACTACCTTAGGTAAGATATAATCCTAAATCTGAATAAATTGATGAAAATGATGGTAAAAGCTTTTCTGCTCTTGTCATCTCTTGTCATTACTGTTCTTAATCCTAAGAACCCTTATATGTTTGCTTTAGAAGCAATCGGATGTATCTGATCTGATTTAATGTCTATTGTTTAACAATTAATGGTGGACTGCAACCGCCAATATATCTTTTGCAGTTTGAATGAACAATGATCACTAACTGATACAGTTCCAGCAGTGCATTGATAACTGTGAGGAGCCAGAGTTGCCTCACAGTCAGTAGTTCAGAATCTGGACTAGTTGGGAATAATATGCGTATTGTTGATGGAAAAATTGATCACGTATCATGTGAATCTATAGCTGTAAACTCTGAAGGAACTAAGGCGCTTTAGTTATACTAGCTGCTACAATTAGTTACTTGTTGGACAAAGGTTCCAAATAATCAGTCAATCAACTATATATGATCTAGCTTTTATAGAAGCTGGGAGTAATTCATCTGTCAAACTAAAGTGAAGTTTTCACAAAAAGTTTGTGGTCCATCATAGTATGAAATGACATACTCCTAGTACAGGCATGTAAGCTACTCAGGCAACCTTTTTGCTAAGCCTAGCTCATATTAAGCATCATTGGTATCTTCAAGAACCATCTTTTAATCTTGTTTAGCTGTGTGATAAAATTGCTTTCTGCTCTGTCAAATCTTTTGATCTATATTGCCGTTAAACCTTCATGGCTGACATTATTAAGATCAGTATCTGGAATGGAACACTTGTGGATTTATTTGCAATGTTTTTAAACTCTTTATCTTGCCTACTGTAATCTTTCTAACTTGCCTCTCATTTCTAGTAATGGAAACCCATGCATTTGAAGAAACCAGGAGCAACAGAACAGGAGAACAGCAGTTGCCAAGCAATTGTGATCAAATTAAAGTGCCCGGACTTCATCCATCCATTTCAATGAGCGACCTTGTGAACCACATTGGACATTGCATTTCAGAACAGATGACCTCTGGAAATTCTATCCTCTCTGGTGGTGACATAAAGAGCAGTGACATTCTAGATGAAATTACTCAATACTTGCTTGGAGACTCTCAAGTTATGTCAGCCTCGGATGAGCAATCCGTTGTGTCAACGGTCAATTCTCTTTGCTGCCTACTGCAGAAGGATCCTGCAACAGCTCGGGACTTGCAGGCAAAGAGTCTCAGCGATCTTGATGTGGATCATGATAGGAGAATAAACGAAACTAATTCCACTGCATCTGCGTGTCAAAGCAAATTTATAGAGAGTTTTCCCGCACCTGAGGGAGAGGCCAGTAATGTTTCCATTTGCAAGCAGGCACCAGCCATGTCAAGGAAGGACTCGGTTGGAGAGCTACTTCTTAATCTTCCAAGTATTGCTTCTCTGCCACAATTTTTATTCAATATATAGGAAGATTGTGAAAATGAAGCGGTATAGTGATATAATTTGCCTCTTTCAACTTGTACAGCTCGGGGATTCAGAAATGGATATTGATGAAGAATCCTCGGATGTTCATATGGGGATACTGGTGTCCATAGTGTTTGAACTAGTGTTTTCTTTGTTCAACCTTTTGCAATCTTAACAGTTTATGTAAAGCTTGGTGTTTGTAGGGGATCACAACCTTTTGTAGCCCTAATAGTGCACGTGGAATGTGGTGTTGGCAGCGTTTTCAATCGTAGAGCACTTTCTATGCAACCTTGTCCAAGGGGCACATAAATCAGGATAACAATTTCTTGCTCATTTTTCTAGGACTTTGAGAAAAAACATCCTTGATGGCGGCTATAGTGGCAGCATGCCTTTTACTGGAAACCAGGAGATAAAAATATGCCACATGAAACCACACAGAGCGCATGCCAAAATGGGTAGGACAGGATTTGCTGTCAAAGTAACCAGCGAAAGATGAATCAGAATTGCGAGCGCAACAAAAGGGCAGAAGAATTGCTAGCCACATAATTGATCTAAATATTGTTAGCCACGAGGCATCAACACATGAACAAATTACCAGAGGCCTGTATGCATTTACAAGATAGGAAGGAGACACGACTACAAACAGCAACAAGCGTGCACAAGGTGCGCCCATTTCAACAGATACAGTAACATGACCTCCAACAAATATTTGGACAAAACCGCGTGTATGTTCATGTATGAATTCTTCTAACTTTCCCCAACAAACCTACAAAAAGAATAAATAATCAAAACATATTTAAGGTTCATCAGGACCTTCATTCCCCAGATCTTCATCGCCCATTGGCTCATTTTCCTGTAGCACGTTCATAAGCATTGATATCTGGTCTTGCAGCATAGCATTCTCTCTCTCTACCTCAGCACGTTTACTTTTTTCTTGCAGAAGTTGGAGTTGGAGATGTTCTAGACACCGTGCATCTTCTTCCAACTGCTCATTTAGGCCATCAATTTCTCGGTCCTGCAAGAATCATCCAATGCTAGTTCAATCTGCACATGCTGCTGTGTAAGCGATGCATAAGAGGTTAGGTTTATGAAGCCAATACCTTTCTGTTCATTTCCTGCACGGCAATCCTCCTCATGCTCTCAACAACATCTACATTAACAAGCTTTCGCTTCTTTCCAATTAGCCAGCCCTTGGGATAGCTTGCAGCATCAAAATCTGGAGGAGGGAGTAGGGATTCTGCAGATGATCTCTTGCCATTGATATTTGTTACAGGTTCCAACGGTTCAAAGAGGGCCTTTCGACGCTCAGAAAGCTCTGGAGTTAGATTTTGGTCCTGCATCTTTTCATCATTGGAAGATTCCTCCTGTTTGTTGGGTGTTTCATTAACATTGTCCTCGGTTACCTTGTCTAAATTCCTCCCGCTAGCTGTTGGAAAGAAGTTACCATTCTAGTTCCAAATAGTTTTAGAAGCATGGAAGATCTATATTATACATACATGGCCACTAAAAGATGTAACAAGTCACATATAAACTACAACTATCTGCAGTGCTCATCATTTTAACCTTGAAAGAGAGCCATAAACAATGAAACATTTATGCTTTTATGTTCATTGACCGTACAAAACTGTAAACCTATGTGGCCAAACCATGTATGGTGGAATATATCACATTTTTTTATGCTCTATAGGAGCATAGGCAAACATAAAGAGAAATGCATGGAATCTACAATCCACACTTGCTCTTTTGCAACCAACTAAAACCAAGTTTTAAGTAAATTGGATTTTACTCGGGCATAAGGATGTTTTTCCTTTTTGGCATTGATATACTCGAGCAACGGGCATTGCAATTTACCAAACTAATCAAAGAAGAAACAAAATGGGATAGCATCAATGTCTCAACGCTGTTTACATGTCCATCATTAAAAAAGTGTTTGATAGTGGATTTTAACTTGTTTTTTTTATTAAAATTTGATTTTTTTTTGCTTGGAATTAATTTTTTTTAAATGTTTTCATGCTGATATAAAAAATAAATTTTAAAAAATAAAAAGATATTATTTCCAAGAAAAAACACTTTAAAAATAATAATAATCAGTTCTACATTCTCAAACTTACTTTAAAACAACTATTCATTTCCTAAGAGCCATTTCTTCTAGAACAGTTACCTTCTGCGAATTACTGACCTATTTGCCAAGAACTCAATTCATCTT
>Ga0307507_10008799_pt1 | contig 13780 bp, 10 predicted proteins | sample 7_EM_MG_FD_207223 | JGI IMG/M metagenome (GOLD analysis project Ga0307507, IMG submission 207223) | Populus trichocarpa ectomycorrhiza microbial communities from riparian zone in the Pacific Northwest, United States - 7_EM | ecosystem: Host-associated > Plants > Roots > Unclassified | place...
AACCCCTAATTCGCAACGAATCACAATTTTGAGTGTGCCGGTAACGAATTTTAGTGTCTCAGACCGCCCAAGGGATAGCATGACCTTGACTTATACTGACAAATTTTAATGTCTAATGATATGCTACTTTGCTTGAAACTGTAATTTGATTATACTATTTTTAGTTTTGTTTATTTGTTGAATTTATGTTTGGGATTGGTTGCAGGATGAATGCTCCTGTATTTAGGATGAGTTACAGAACACTCTAGCAGGTTTTAGAGGGTAAGTTAGGACTTGATAAGCCCATTGGAGGTTGCCAGATTCTGCCTTCATAATATTAGGAAGGATAGGGTTGGAGGACTTGGAGTTCATTCTCAAGTTACATATCAGGTTTGAATAAGTAATATAATAAGGGTATGATATAAAATACCGGGGCCATTTCTTTAATTTATCTATGAAGGTCACAAAATGTAAAGATGGAGAAGAAGCAGAAGGAAAGGCATTCAAGCTGAAAATGAGAGGCAAAATGATGAACAGAAAGCAAAAGATAATCCCTAAGTATAGTACTGTACAAGTTTGGCTGTATCATCAATCCAAGGGCTAATCAGAGTCAAAATGAAGGTCCGAAGTGGCAACAGGACGCACCCTACCAAGTATGTCGTTAGCGTTAGGGTTATAGAGAATTACCGGTACTAGGAATTGATCCTTGTTCACTATCTGCCTAGTTTCGTCGTGGGTAGGGTAGAGACTGTAAAGATATGTGGAATATCTTGCTCCTGATGTGGTAAACACAGCAGAGTGTTGTTGACCAAAACTTTGGGGGACATTGATTGGACGGTCATGAGGTATTCTGAAGGTTCCACCAAGACCCCGTTTTTCCTCAGCCCGAGAAATTCTACGACCAGTTGCCGACTTCCTCCCTCATCCATCATCTGCAATACTCTAAGCAGCAAAGAACTGAAAATGGCTCCATCGTTCAATAATAATATCAACTCTTTGAATACGGTTATTAATAACTTTGCTGCTGCTGATGACCGATCTAATATCCTAGCCTGGTTATCACCACTCGAGCCTCGGCTACGGCACGGGGACATTCAAGGGGGCCGGGTCGAAAATATAGGGGAATGGGCCTTAGAGACTGAGGAGTTTAAAAGCTGGTACGCTAGTAGTGGGGGAAGTAGATCCAATAACACGGTTTTGTTTTGCTATGGAGATCCCGGGGTCGGAAAGACTTTTATCAGGTAATCGGGACTAGTCGTGACGAATGGAAGAAGGGCAAGTGCTAACAAGCTGTGATGTTAGCTCATCAGCGATAGACTGGTTGGGCGATCGGGCTAGAGGCCAGGGGGTCACGGTTGCATGTTTTTACTTTGACTTCGCAGCTCAACAGGAGCAGTCCCCGGCAAATATGCTGGGCGCCGTGCTCAAACAAATTGTGAGTGGGCTGGGAGACGTGCCCAGGGAAATCGTACAAGCGTATGAAGACCAGAAAGAGGTTATTGGTGGACGGGGACCGCAGCTTGCCGATATTGTGAAGATGCTGCAGAATACGGCTTCCATAAAGCGCACATTCATATGTATTGATGCGCTAGATGAATGTGTGGCGAGACATCGTGTCAAGATTCTTGATTCGCTTAACCGGGTTCTACAAAGCTCTCCGGGCACTCGGGTCTTCATGACAGGAAGACCGCACATCCAGGCAGAGGTCGCGAAGCGTCTTTCAGGAAGGGTAACGACTATGCACATCGCTCCTCGGAGACATGATATCATCAGTTATCTTCATAACACCCAGACGCGATGGACAGTAGTCTTAGGGGAGATATCCTGAAGAAAATTCCGGAAGGAGTTTCAGAAATGTAGGTAGAAGCAACACCGGAGAGCTGCCTTAAGCTGTCCTCTGACGTACATATTTAGATTCTTGCTAGTTTCGCTGAACGTCGATGCGATCCTGCAAGAAACCACAATTAGTCGCAGGCGACAAAAGCTCAACGCTATGACTGACGGGTTGGAGTTGGGGGGTGTTTATGGTGAGACGTTGAGTCGGATAAAGGGACAGGATGGGAACAAATCGAGGCTCGGCATGGCCGCTTTAATGTGGGTCTCTCACTCGGAGCGGCCCTTGAAGGTCGATGAACTGCGTCACGCTCTCGGAGTCGAAATTGGATCGGCAGATTTTGATGGCGACAATGTTCCTTCAATAGGGACACTACTAGCCTGTTGTCAAGGGCTTATTGCCGTAGACAAGAAGGCTTCCACGGTCCGGCTAATTCACTTTACGCTTCAAGAGTACCTCCGGAGTGATCCTGATCATTTTGGCGCAGCTCACGCCGCGATAGCAGAGACCTGCTTAAGTTATCTGAATTCCTATCAGGTTAAGGCTCTTCCGACCGGTCCCTCTCGTGATCCCCGGGGCACACCCTTTCTGGAATATGCTTCACTGTTTTGGGGAGTGCACGCAAAAAGAGATATTTCAGGTAGTGCGAAGCAGCTTGCGTTGAATCTATTTGACGACTACAGCAACCACATTTCCATTGAAATCCTCTTGAAAAACGAGAGACCGAGTTACTTCGATCTTTACTTCGATAAACGCTTCCTGTCTAGTGGCCTACACTGTGCATCCTTCTTTGGGATTGTTGAGATTGTAACTTTTTTGGTCGAGGTGGAGGGCTGCGATGTCAACCAGAGAGACTGCACAGGTAGCACACCTCTGGCGTGGGCTGCTTTGAATGGGCACGAGGAAGTGGTGAACATACTCCTCAAGCGGGACGACATCAACCCCGACCAACCCGATTTGTACGGCGAAGCACCGCTCCGGCGGGCTTCTATAAACGGGCATGAGAGAGTGGTGAAAATACTAGTCGTGCGGGACGACGTCAACCTCGAGGCTTGTGCTAGATCCCATTGGACACTGCTCTGCTGGGCTGCATGGAATGGGGACGTGGGAATGGTGAAGATGCTACTTGAACGGGACGGTATCAAGCCCGACACATCTGATTATTGGGAAAACAAAACACCGCTCTGGCATGCTGCTTCTAATGGGCACGAGGAGGTTGTGGAAATGCTACTCGGACGAGGCGACGTCAGCCCCGACAATCCAAATTGCCATGGTCAAACACCACTTTGGTGTGCTGCTAAGAACGGGCACGAGGGAGTGGTTAAAATACTACTCGGGCGGGGCGACGTCAACCCCGACAAGCCGAATAATTCTGGCGGAACACCGCTCTCGTGTGCTGCCGGCAACGGGCGTGGGGGGGTAGTGGAAATACTGCTCAGACGAGGCGACGTCAACCCCGGAATATCAAATAAGTACGACCAAACACCGCTCTGGCGGGCTGCTAAGAATGGTCACGTGGGAGTAGTTAAAATACTGCTCGGGAGGGACGACGTCAACCCCGACAAGCCGGATGAGTACGACCGAACACCACTCTGGTGCGCTGCTGAGAGCGGGCATGAGGGAGTAGTGGAAATACTACTCGGACGAGGCGACGTCAGCCCCAACAAGCCGGATAAATACGATCGAACACCACTCTGGTGCGCTGCTAAGAATGGTCACGTGGGAGTGGTGAAAACACTACTCGGACGGGGTGACGTTAACACCGACAAGCTTAATCAGTACAGCCAACTACGGCTCTGGGGTGCTGCTAAGAATGGGGACGAGGGATTGGTGAAAATCCTCCTCAGACGGGACGACATCAACCCCAACGAACATAATGAGTACGGCCAAACACTGCTCTGGTGGGCTGCTTCGAATGGGTACGAGGGAGTGGTGAAAATACTACTCGGACGGGACGACGTCAACCCCGACAAGCCGGATAAGTACGACCGAACACCACTCTGGTGCGCTGCAGAGAACGGGCATAAGGGAGTAGTGGAAATACTACTCGGACGAGGTGGCGTCAACCCCGAAACCCCAAATGAGTACGGCCAAACACCGTTCTGGCGGGCTGCTAAGAATGGTCACGAGGGAGTGGTGAAAATGCTAATCGGACTGGACGGCGTCAACCTGACAAGCCAAGTCAGTCTGGTGAAACGCCGCTCTGGTGGGCTGCCAAGAATGGGCACGAGGGAGTGGTGAAAATATTACTCGGGCGGGAAGACGTCGACCCCGACAAACTAAGTCAGTCCGGCGAAACACCGCTCTGGTGGGCTGCCGTGAATGGGCACGAGGGAGTAGTTGAAGTACTGCTCCGACGGGACGGCGTCAACCCCAACAAACCGAATAAATATGGTCAAACATCGCTCTGGTGTGCTACTAGGCGTGGCCATGCAGGAGTGGTAGCACTACTATACCCCCTAGTATCTGCGGCCCCCAGCACCGGATAAGGCTATTGGAGCATCGCCCCCTCACCCCTTTTCACTATGGATAACCTATGTCCCAATTACCTAGCGACCGTAACAGTTCCATAAGCGTGCCTGCCCCGCTAGCTCCTCACTCCTCTCATCCACCCCCTACCTCCTCCCGCGGTTCGAAGCATCGTCTTGGTAATCGCCGTCTTTCCTTTCCTTCCGGAGTACGCCTACCGCTTAAAGTCATTTTAAATAATTATGTCCTTCTTTTGGTCGTATGAAGCTATGTGCGATCGGGATGGATAGATCCATCACTCATCCCCCTAAAGCCCTATATGGATTTTCTTAAATTATGCGGTCGAGTCAGTATTTGTCTGTCTCTTTATAATCTGGAGTTTGGTATTAGTAGGGGGCTATTTCCATCGTCTTGAGGTAGGATGGTGTGGTTTGGAATTTCGATTGCACATGCTTCCCTTGTTCTCTAGTTGCAAGTCTGCTTTGCACTCTTATTGTTCACTTATTTCTCCTCTAGTCTCCCCCCTTTCTCCCCTCCCCTTTGAAGTGTATACATAAGGGTTGTTTAGATACAAGTATTGAGAACAAAAGCTATAATGCGCAAGTAATTTCTGACATTCATGTAAAGCAGCCGGAGAGCTAGCTGTTAACTGTGGTATCGTGATGATTCGTGTCAATTGTGAATATGGATCATGCTTCCCTCTCGTTTTGAGCTCAAAGGTAAGGTTAGGAGGTTGTCCTCTTTTTAGTCTCGCTCACCATAGAAAATTCGTACAGTAAGGATTCTCTTTAACAACGGGGTTGGTTTCTACTCTACAATCACCGGTATCCCACTCCACTTATCTAGAGTAATTAAACGGCCTACAGCACTGTTCAACCTCGACCTGCAAGCGAGTTGAGATGGATCTTCCATCCTGCCCTAATCTCCTTTCGCCCACTACGACCTTTTTTATTTTTCCTTCCTCAGGGCATTCTATACGATATCCGGGCCGGGCGTCACGAACCCATATTTCTCCCCAGCAAGGTGGGGAAATTTTTGTCATATCCGCGACGTTGGCGTCCCGATAATACGGTAGATTTCTGGTGCAGCGCAGTATTTATGCCACATAGTAAATTACAGCTTCAAGGTATAATACTGAAGTATCTTATCCCGCGACGACAAAACTCGATTCCGGGTAGTGTCTCTTTAATCCATGTCGCAGGACGGGCTGATAGATTGAGTATCCTTATACACGAGTACCGAGCAGATTTTATATTACCAACCTATGAGTTAAACTAGGCGATTTTTAGACAAGACTAAAAGATGAGGCTTTGGCTAGCATATGAGGAAGGCTGCGTGCAAGGGTGCTGCTGGGCTAGAGGAAAGTTGGATCCGTAGTATCTATTCGCGATGCCGGGGGTTGGCTTTTTATTTAAAAACCAGCATTGGGGGTTTTTTTTCCTCGCATGCATGTCATGGGGAAACCCTCCCCTACTCCCCCTCCTACATCTCGGTTAGTGTTTTTTATATGATACTGGCCTGGTTAAGAGTGTCTGGTGGGGTTACGGGAGGTTACGGCGTTTATTAGGGCTTGGGTGCTGTATACTACAGTAGGTAGATTTAGCCTTCAGCCCCTTTAGAATTTATTGAAAATAATCGATGCAGAAGCAATGATCGGCAATGAGGGTTTTACGCAGAGGAGCGGAGTGGCTCAAGTAGAGACACTGAGCTTGTATTATCCCTTCGTTTGATTTCGCGACTCACCCTTAGTAGTGTGGCAACGGCACTTTGGTGAACGGGATGCCACATAGAGTATCGTTAGCCATGCAATTGACCATTATCCCCTAAACCTCTGGCGCCCTCCCAGGTTTAAAATGGTGGAGACTAGACTATTTGAGTGACCATGAGCAAATATACATAGAAAATGTTTAAGCATTGATTACCCGTAGGTGTGACTAAGTGGAATTAAACGATCCTGAGCTGGTGAAGGCGTCTAGTGCCATATGGTCTGAACAACCGAAAAAACAGGGAGCAAACGGGTGATGATGAGGGAAAGAAGGCTACCCTAGTGGGAAAGTGAGCCGGTAAGAATTATGTCTCAGTATAATAGATTTCACTACTGATTGGTCCGGCAATGGTTTCACGTCACAAAGGGAGAGGTGTTCCCCGTTGTTTTTTACTTTTGCATGATGTCCATACACTTGCTGTTTCCCGGACATTCTCTGTTTGTTTTGCTTTTTTGTGGATACCTTCAAGTTAAAGGTATCTTTATGCAGAAATACCTCCAATTAATGAGGTTCTTCCTGGGCATACACCTCGCCTGCTAGACAAAGCTGGAATACCCATCGGTAAATGTAACCAGTGTTCCCAATCCACCCGTTTGTTCGCTATCATGCGACACAAAGCGACCAATGAACAATTTTTAGGACGGTATCAGGAATGCCGTAAAATCTTGTGAAATCCACTATCTCCACTAGCTATGTAATATGCCGATTCTTAGTCAGAAGCTTCTAAGCAGGGTATAACCTCGGCCCATTGGACCGGTTGGATCTCATTAACTGGTTTTCGCAATTCTGTTAACTTGTCAAACTAAGCTTATCGGGGGCTGACGGGCCCACTTCCTGATTTAGGTAGCCTGCAGATATCTGGGAACGGCCCGTAGGCTTTTCATAGCTAATAGCGTAGAACATGAGAATCGAGCTTACACTCACAAACTATACTAAATAAAATTTCATCTCTGGTACGCGCGAAGTCGTCATGCTCGAGCGCGATCCATGAGCATTCACATGATCAGGGTCCCACTATTGCATTGATCATGGGACGGGGTGTTCTCCACCATATCATGCTCGAATAACATCTGTGATCTGCTTGATTATGCTTGTATCCGTCACTGAGACTATTTGGGGTGGAATCTCGTTTGTGTTTCAAAGTAGGCAACCTCTACGTTTAACCTATATTAACATTTTATCATCCGCGGTAGGCTCTCAAAAACCTAGCGTTAATTGACAACTTTTGTGTCACCAGTTAAACGAATTCATGGTTCAGTTTCAAGCGCTTAAAATAACGCTAGTTCTACTATACTGGTCTCTTTTATTTAAATAAGATAACAACCATAGGGTATTTAGAAGCATTTCAATTTTAGTTTTTGTTTAAAATTAAACCCACGAGATTGTCTGATTGCTAAGAGAATTGATGAACCATCATGGGTGCTATGCTTAGTTTCTATTGGAAATGTTATCGTACACCAAAGAAACATTCCGTCTCCGGCTACCATTACATCTCCGGCTACCATTGCATCAGGCGCAATCCCCCATTGCATTAAAAAGGCTAAACAGCTCAAAAGCTATTATCTGAGTCGGAAGAGGAGTCGGAAGAGGAGTCGCCCTCGGAACGAGGATCTCTAGGCCTCAGATTAGTAATAACAGCCTCGCGAAAGTGCCAGCGGAGGAGATCATCGGGGGGGCGAAGGGGATCAGCCAGAAACTCTTGATCCAGATAGCGACCAGCGATCTGATCGAGGCCAGGTACAAAGGATATGATCTTGTGGTTATCCTACCTAATTATTAGCCACGAATACCTGAAGATCGGGGCATTCATACATCTACGTCAATTGACCAACAGTAACTATTGAAGGCAAATTGCATTTCGCGTGTGAGAAGTATCCCATTCTGGACGGAGTTGATGGTTCCATGGGACAGATCGGCGGGCGGAACGGTGATCCAACGACTGTAGTTAGAATCATTCCAGTGCTGTTCATAGTCCAACGGAAAGACATGAGTGCTTTCGAAGTTGCTCCACCACCCAAGGTGCCCTAGTGGTGCTGGCCTGCCGGTAGCAATGCATCGCCTATCTCGCTCGCGCACAGCCTGACGGAATGCCTCAACATGGGTTCCCGAAGGGATTGAATCTGTACGAGTTAGTGAGACTTCGTCGGTGATACCCATAATGTCTGAGCTGGAAGGGGACTCGCTCTCGAAACAAGGCTCTCCAAGACCTTTCATATTAACAAGAACCGCCTGGCGAAAGTGCCAGCGGAGGAGCTCATCCGAGGGGCGAAGGGGATTAGCTAGAAACTCTTGATCTAGATGGCGGCCGGCGATCTGATAATAATCGAGATCAGGTGTGAAGCACACGATCTTGTGGTTATCCTGCCTACTTATTAGCCACGAATACCTGAAGATTGGGGCATTCATACATCTGGGTTAATCGACCAAGAGTAATTATTGAACGAAAAATGCATTTCGCGTGTGAGCAGTATCCCGTTTTGCATTGAGTTGATGGTTCCATGGGACGGATCAGCGGGCGGAACGGTGATCCAACGACTGTAGTTAGAATCGTTCCACTGCTGTTCATACTCCAACGGAAAGATATGAGTGCTTTTGAAGTTCATCCACCACCCAAGATGCCTTAGTGATGCTGGCCTGCCGGTAGCAATGCATCGCCTATCTCGCTCGCGCACAGCCTGACGAAATGGCTCAACACAAGTTCCCGAAGGGATTGAATCAGTACGAGTTAGTGCAACTTCGTCGGTGATAGTAATCGAACCTAATCTGAGTCAGTAGTGCCTAATGATGGAAGTACAGCCATGTTCCAAAAGTTCTAATACCCCTCCTGGTACAAGTACCGCGACAAAATTTTATAGCCGACGTAATAGCCCTTTTACGTTGTGGTACCAGCCCCAGTACCAGAAATTTTGAAACTAGGCTGTGGGGAAAGAATTACCATTAGTGGTAATATAGTAATTGCCTGGTTGGAGCTTTTGCCCATCTCTTTCAACCAACTGTCCGCTATTGTTGTGTAGAGTGAAAGTATCGGTAAAGAAACAGAAGATCTCGATCATGGAATAAAGATTCTCATTTGTAATACCTTCTGTAGCGCAAAGGCCTCCGAGAACTTTATCACGATTGTCGGAAGCGTAGATGGCCGTGTCACGCCAGGCGGAGCGGTTAGAAGGGGGCATGTTTAATTGCCCTTCTTGGTCAGTCGCAGACATGCTGGGATGAAAAAGAGAAATGTTTGCGCCAATGAGAAAAGAGTAAGTGTTTGCGTTGATACCAAGCTTGCGGTTCTGGCGGCAGATGGAAGGCGGCAACTGAGAAAAGCAAAAATATATAAACCTTAGCTGGAGACCGGGTAATCCCTGCTTATATAAGCACAAAACCTCGGCCTGCGTACTCGAGTACTGTACATACCAGTCCGCCAATGTACGATGGATCCCCCAGAACACTCCATCTCTCGCAATCAAAGTCCATAAATACCATGTTCTCATCATGGCTATGACGAGTGCTACTGATTTTGCTCCATTCTGAGCATTGCACTGCCTCTCAAGCAAGAAGTTTTTCACATCACGATTACGGAAACAGGCCAAGTGTTCAGCACCGCAAATGGGTCCAAACAGCATGGCGGTGTAAGGCATACTTTGCTTATTACTAACTAGTCATTGCTGGTCGCAACTGTAGTGCGACCCTAAGAAGTTTGTGAATTTCGGAATTAAACGGGGAGGTGCGGTGAGGAAGTTCATGATTGATTGAGTTGAGTAGGTAATAGAAGGAAAAGTCTTGAGGAAAGTCGTGTACGAGAAGAAAGGAGGAAAGGACAAGGCGAAAAACAAATGGAGAAAGCTTTTCATAGCTTGCGCGTCCCTCCGCCGGCGCTACGTACAGTACATCTCCTAGAAAACACTACCGGTAGTGTTTACATTGTCCGTTGTGGTTACTTTAAAAACTCAAACATTCACCCAAGTTCACTGGTCCATTCCTGCGCCGGGACAAGAATTCAGCTTCCGTTTTCGCATACCACGTTCTGAAGATACCAAAAGCAAATAGAAGGCTTAATCTTCACTATAAAATAACTAAAAGAAAACACATGAATCTCCCCCGAAATGAAGAAGACAAAAGCATCCCCCTTCCCTACTCAATAACTCAGTATCCCAACCCATTCATAAAAGACAGTCCCAAGTCTCCCCCGTCCCAGCCCATGCAGGATCACCCAATAACCTTCAAAGCCCCCGAATTTGCCGCATTCTTACACTTAGTCAAAGCCCTCGCATACTTATCATCATTGTTCCCACCCCCGCTCTTCGCCTCCTCCCCAAACTGCCTTCCGGAAGCATTATTCGCCAAGTCCATATCCTTCTCCGCCTGAGGTCCATCACCGCCCTCTTCATGCAGGTCGGCGAAAGTCTTGGCGGTATCCTTCCCCATATCGACGGTCATGCGGGCGTTCCAGTAGCAGTGGCGGAATGCATCGCCCTTGCCGTTGTGCAGGGTGTTGGCGGGGAAGTTTTGTTCGGCGGCGGTGAGGGCTTCGGTGGCGTGGCCTTTGGCCTTGTTACAGACGTTCCAGCGGGAGGGCCATAGGCAGTAGCGGGTCTCGGGGCCGCTGGCGGAGTAGCCGCGTGCAGCGAGGGTGGAGGTGGAATCGGTTGTGGTTGGGAGTGCGCTTGTGTAGGTGGCGGTGGTGATAAGGAAGAAGGAGACGCTTGAGAGGAACTTCATTGTTGCTATGGACTTAAAGTGGTTTTTGATATTGGGGGTGTAGAAAAGAGTGGTTTTCTTTCGAAGAAGTGAAAAAGAGTGCAGAGTAGTGATCGTGTGGAAAGGTGCTGATTAGCAATGAGGTGAAGGAGAGCGCTTTGCTGTTGTTGATGATTCCTGGTGGGTAGTTTGACCCATATTTATACTCCACCTTGCTATTAAATACCAATGGCTGCTACCAAGAGTTCTTCACTGGTCTCTCGTGTGTTTTGTGGATACTCGTATCTCTTCCATAGATCTGTAGTACTGCCAAGAAGTCTGTACGACCTTCGTATTCTACTCTCTCTCTAATTCTTGGCCATCTTATGCGACGAATCTGCTCTAACTTAACTTTAAGCGACCAATAAAAATAGTCTAATAAATCTTTGTGTAACAGAACCCAAACAACCGCTCTTGGCCTACAAAATCTACTCGAGTAGTATGCAGGTGGAGCCAAGATATTTCATCAGGAAACAATTCACTAGGCCAAGCTTTCAATACGAGCTTTTATTTACCGGAGGGTGCTCGTTTCGAATTTTATGCAGAAGACCTGCTTTCTTGGCGTTTTTGAAATCGAAGGTTTTGTAGGGATGCTCGGCCAGCCTGGTGCCAAGTTACCGGTAGTAGTTCTGGTTACTGCGGGATTGTACTCGAGTAAGTGTAATACTGTACGAGTACTTAATTACGGGGTATGAAGGCCTTACTACAAGAGTAGAAGTAGGGCTCACAAATGCTTGGCTTTCTATTTCGCTCGGGGCGGGGGTACCGGATCCAATCCCAGAAGCAGAATTCCTCGTATTGCCGATATTTATATCACACTTACACTAATAGGAGATGTAGCCTCACAGCCACTTCCTTTATCACCCGCTGGCTGTAAAGTGAGCGCTATTGTCAATTCTTCAATAGAGCACTACCGGTATACTAGTATAATAATGATAAGCGCCTCTCTCTGCATCATCGCTCATGATATAAGGATAATCTCAGAATTATCGTATATATTTCCTAGGTATCGTGTGCTAGCACTAAGGATTGATTTTAATCTTGAGAGGAACCCGGAAATTCGCTTGCCAATGCTGTGGTGGGTGATCACCCACGTCACCTTCTCTATCTGTGCCCCCCTGCCAGGAGATGTGCGCAAAACTTGTGTTTTCCCTGGGTGCCTGCACCCTGCCGACCCCGATAATTTTGTAGTCCTAACGAGGCCCAATTGGAATCCTAGTGTTTTTTTTTTTGGGTGTTGTATCATAATATTTGAACTGCTCACTTTCTGTTGCCCACGCGCAACTTTTGATTCAGGGGAATACCGGGATACCCTCTGCACAGAAATCACAACTTTTGGGAACACCAAGGAGGTGGCAGTATGCTGTCCTATATTATTTCCTTATATCTAAACATCTCTCAGGTCCATGGTTGGGGGGGAGGAGGAAGGAAAGGAAATAATAGAACTGTAGAAAAAAAGAGGGTGAACATCGACCGTGCAAAGAGGATTTACAACCGGAAAACAAACAAAAAAGCAAAACGCGATGGAAACCCTGAGCCGCACTAGCTTATCTTAGTTCAAGAGAAACAGCCCCAACCAACGCTAAACTCTAGATTATAGACAGAGACTAAGACCCTAGCTCGCCCACAGGAGAAAATCGATATAGAGGTTTAGATGCGCATGTGGCAGATATAAGCATTCCTATCACATGCGATTTCCTTCGACCAAGAGAAGATATTTAAGCTAAGCTAATAGCATGCTTGCGGCGGGGAAAAGCAAACACAACAATTACCGCAAAGCGGCATTACGCACTCCAAGTTGAGATTGTGCAGGAATGAGGGGAGAGGAATGGCGACAAAGGACATATTTACAGAATTTTGTAGTCTTTGCAGAAATAGCGCATAGGTGAAGATGGTAAGGAGGGCGATGCCTCCTCAGCTTTAGACGGTGCTAGGGATGTCAAATCCTGAGGGCTGCAGTAGTCTCACCACCACCTCATGCCCATTTCAAGAAGCCCACCAGAGTGGTGTTCGACCATCGTTGTCTAGCTTGTTGGGATTGACATCATCTCGTCCGAGCAGTATTTTCATCACTCCCTCGTGCCCGTTCTTAGCAGCATAGTAGAGAGGGGTTCGGCCGCCGTTGGTTGGTTTGTCGGCGTCGATATCGCTCCGTCCGAGCAGTGTTTCCCAGTGTTCGCAACGGGGCAGTCCGTCCGTCCTGAGGGTAGGACGAGGACGGACTACGAATCGTAGTCTGTCCAGTCCTGGAGAGAATTTTGCCCGGGGCTAATAGCTGTAGGACGGGGGAAGACGCCGGGCCCCACAACCAGATTTCAGAGTGTCTCAGAGTGTGAGGCCAGACAGATCCCTGCAGATCCCCACAAATACCGGCAGGTTCCGACAGGTCCCCACAGATGCCTGCAGGCCCAGACAGATCCCCACTCTTCTCCACCATTCAAGCAGAGAATCTGTAGTCCACCATAATCACTAATCGTCTTCAGATCCGGAAGCGAAGACAACAACTACAGTGTGATTGTGACACACTCTAGAAGGAAAGATAGAAGATGGAAGAACTGTAATCTGGGTCACTATGCCTTGTTTAGACTTTATCTACAAACAGGCGTGGTGATATCACAATTGAAGACAATTTGAGGTCAACTTTTCCCAAAGGCTGTTTCCAGTAAGAGTTGACCTCGTCCAAGTGCCGCATCAATGGGGCCATATTTGCCTATACGGTACATATCATGAAGGTGTTAAATCATATTCTTTGTTGATGAATCTGAAATAAAAAATAGAAAGAAGAGAGCATGTGAATCCCTCCTTGTGTTAAATTTCCAAATAAAGGAGCACTATCGACCGGTTCTCATAGCTTAATGGTAATGAGACCGGTCACTGCTAGCCCTTACAGGGAAGGTTGGGAGTTCAACTCCCGGCCGGGGTGGATGTAGCAAGCAGGCCTTTAATAAATAAAAGGTAAAGTAAGCCCTGGCGAACCACCTTTTTGCCATCAGGGCTATCAAGT
>Ga0307507_10008800_pt1 | contig 13780 bp, 14 predicted proteins | sample 7_EM_MG_FD_207223 | JGI IMG/M metagenome (GOLD analysis project Ga0307507, IMG submission 207223) | Populus trichocarpa ectomycorrhiza microbial communities from riparian zone in the Pacific Northwest, United States - 7_EM | ecosystem: Host-associated > Plants > Roots > Unclassified | place...
TCTAATTTTCCAATACTTTGTAATATACTTCAATAAAGTGATTCAAGATATTGTATAACTCTTCAAGGAGGTTGGTTATGTTTTGGAAATTTTATTCCACTGTTGTTGTAAAGTAATTGAGAGTGAAATTCTACCCTTCAGCTTCAACCATGTAAGCTACACATGCTAGATAAGACTAAAAGCTGTGCGATATGGTCTACTCATATAGCTAAAGCTATTCAATAACCTTTAGTAGAGTTTGGGCATTTGAATTTAGAGATTTCAAATTTGAACTCTTACAAGCGGGAAATCATTAGCAAAATTCAGTGTCTTTCACCTTCAGTTGTGAAATCTCTAAAAGCAAATGCCCAAACTCTACTAAGGGTTATTGAATAGCTTTAGCTATATGAGCAGACCATATCGCACAGCTTTTAGTCTTATCCAACATGTGTAGCTTACATGGTTGAAGCTGAAGGGTAGAATTTCACTCTCAATTACTTTACAATAACAGTGGAATAAAATTTCCAAAACATAACCAACCTCCTTGAAGAGTTATACAATATCTTGAATCACTTTATTGAAGTATATTACAAAGTATTGGAAAATTAGATGGACTTGTTAAGTAGATATCATCTAATCTAGTTTATATGATTGAGATTTTATTCTACCTGTTTTTACAGTTACAATTCCTTCCAAGGTGGCCACTAATAGGGACCAAAGCAGTTCATATAATCAAATACAAGACCTAGGAGCACTTACTAGTTGCTTAAACAATTGTTTTTGTGGTTGGTTTCAACTTTCTTGACTAGTATTTTAAGCAAGATGCATTTTGAACCATTTTTGAATAAATTGAGTATATTGTACGTTAACAAAAATAACCGTACATCAAGGACTGGCAACAATGCAACCCTCCTCACCTCCCCTCACTTTGAACACCCCATAAAGAAATTCCCTTACATCCACCAAAACTCAACCAATTTTCCTAATTCTTTTGTTTTAAGAAACTAGGCCTCCTATTTTTCACAGTCATGCCAAAAAGCCTATTCCCTCCAAGCACCTCTCTGAGTTTACCAGGGAAAAAATTCTTAGGTTCCACAAGCCTTAAATGAGCTATCGCTAAAATGCCCTCCACCTTAACATCTCACTCAACACTGTTAAAAATACTATCCAGAAAGGATATCAAGAGGGTCAGGAGAGAAAGGGGAGAGAAAGATATCCTAAAACTACCAAGTTACAGGATGATTCTATGGTGGAGGAAGTTCGCAGCAATCGAAATACTAGCTATTCTGAGATTCAAGTTGTTAAAAAAGTTGCTCCCAATGTCTCTGCTATGACAGTGAGGAGAAGACTTCAACAAAAGTATTTGAAAAAGTGATTGGCCCAGGAAAAGGCTCATTGGGATCAAGATCTAGCTCAAGAGATATTGGAATGGGCAGTAGCTCATAGGTATTGGACAGGTGAGATGTGGAGAAGGAAGGCAATGTGGGGAAATGTGATAGCTGTATAGAGGGAAGGGAGAAGGAGGAGAAAATGGGTATTTAGATACCCAAATGACAAGTAGAATAAGGATTGTGTTGTACCTGCTGCTAGGAGAGGAGAGAGGGGCATTAGTCAGATGATGACTGGTTTTATTTATGGTCAAACTCAGGGTCTTTTTTTACGTGTTTTGCTTGATCCTTCCTCTGCTAAGGGAAGAGTTACTAGAAAGTCAATTATTGATGTTTATGAGCATTATGACTTTCTAGAAATATGGGAGGCTATTAGGAAAAAGGTTCGAGATGAAGAGGTATTTTTTATCATTGACAATGCTAAGACTCACTTGTCTATTAGGAGATGGCTCAGAGGTCAGGGGATTCCTCTTCTGGAAATTCCTGCCTGTTTACCTGATCTCAATCCCATTGAATATGTTTGGTCTCTGGTGAATGATAAAGTTGACAAGAACTATCCTGAGCTCTATCTCATGAAGGGTGCTCTTGATGTGGTCAAAAAAGCAATAGAGAAGTCTATTAGTGGTTGTTGGAAACCTCTTGACCCAAAGGTTTTTGATACTTTGGCAGGGACAATGGCCAATAGGGTGAAAGTAATTATTAAGGCCGATGGATGATATAATAAACATTAATTTCTACTATGTATTTACGCTTTTGCATTTTCTTTTAGTTGTCATGAGGGTGGGGTTGGTAAGGTAGTGGGGTTGCCATGAGCGAGTATTTCCTTCCATTGATATAAGGTTATTTTTGTTAATGTACAATACCAGAGGAAACATTTTTTATTATTATTAAATCAAGCCTCCAGATTCTGATTCTCCATATTTAAAAGTACATTCTAGCAATTTTTCAATATAGTATCTCTACTATTTATGTAGATAATAAATTTAATATTTGATTTTCTAGTGGTTGCCATGGTGAGCTGCATTCGGATACCGAGCCGTTAATGGGTAAGGTATGTTATAAGCGGGAAATAGGGAATAAGTAAAACATTAATACTGTATCGGTATATAAGGGAACAAACTAAAATGTGGAGTGGAGATTCCCACCGCAAGAACTGTACATCCACACCTGATACCGAACTGTTCAGGAATGGGATGGGAAATGAGGACAGGGTAGAAAGGGGGGAGAAGAAGGAAAAGTGGTATCTACAAAATTGTTCTGCACTCGAGGGAGGGAGGTAAAAGAGATCTTCAGCAGACGGAAGCGACCGGCATTATACAATATATAGGTGTGTCTATTGAGATGTAAGGAAAGCTGCGAATGGGGATTTTTGAGGGCGGTTGTAACGGAATCTACTATTATCGCTATTATTCCTTAATATGACCTTGGATATTGCCAATTTGGATTTCCCCAGTAACAAATTATTCCTTACCTTCTAGCTTCCCTATTGTTATAGTTTCCTGTTAGGTAGTATTTTCCTTAGTTCGCTTATTACTACCTTTTGTTCCTGGTACCGAATTGGGAAACTCCATGTATTACTGGTTTAGTACATTAGTGGCGATCCCTTACTTGTTTGATTCCATTGCTTGTTTTGTTAGTTATATCCTGTCACATCTACACCTTTGTTTTAGTACTTAGTTGTTTTCGCTTCTACCTTAGGGTAGCATAGCATTCGCGTTTGGACAGGATATTGGTTCTGATTTATTTGTATTTAAAGAGTTCGAGATCCCTTAAGGATTCGGATTCTCAAGCCTCACAGAAAGCCTCACTTTAAATATACAAAGTTGAACAGTCACTCTACTAGTTCCTAACCTTTATTATATCCCTTGTAGAGATTTCCATCGACGCTTCTCCTCCCTGTCCTTACCGTATCGCTGGATATGCCACTGGGAATCTCGCGATTCTCAGGACCAAGTTCCATTTTTTGACCAAGACTTAAGTACAATCTTTGATTTTCAGCAGAGGACTGATCACCCTTTGCCTCCCTTGACCCTGCACTACCGGTATCCCTCCTTGTTCCTTGAAAGGCCTAGAGCAGACTCCAAGTGAGACCTGCTTACCACAGATTCCAACGATTTCGCTCCCAAGAGACAAACAAGAACGCTTCGCCAAAGCTCCTGTAGCGCCATCAGGATACTCATCCAACCCCAAACCTGCCGCTCCAGCAAACAAGGCAGCCCCACCACTAGAACTAGCACCACCTCTAGCCCAAGACCAAGACGAAGACTCCTCAGAATACGAATCAAGTCGTGAAGATGAGAACCTGGGACAGAATCCACAAAATTCCCAAGACTTAGAAGAAAGTGAAACTACAGAATATCCAGATATCGAAGAAACACCAGACCAAGAACAACTGGATCATGAAGAAGCACCCAAGCCTGACTGTGACCAAGATTCTGACTCAGACAGCCATAATCAACCAGGGCCAGCAACACCAGCTTCTCCAAGTCCACCGCCTTCAAGAAACACAGGTCCAGACCGAGCGCCACCGCCGCCTCCTACTCCCTCTCCACCACCAAGCCCACAACGAGCCGCTATGTCAGTCCCACCAGATGGCACTAGCCATCCCAAATGGGCAGCACCATTCTTCTACACTGGAGAATGAAAAGACTGAGATCTATTAAGGATCAACTCATGGTTCAACATAGTCCATCTATACATATCCAGCTTTGGAATCCAAGATACAGACCCCAAAGCATTGCAGTACTATGGAGCATACTGCAGAGAAAAGCCCCTTGAAAAACTCACTCAATATGACAATAGCCAAGGAGCCAAAACCGTTAACGGACTCAAGCGCAAATTCGAAGGATATTTCCTACCTTCTATATCCACTAATACAATCTATGAACAATGGCTGGCAGTAAAACAAACTACCAATGGGAAAACAGTGCAGATAACAGACACAGTTATCACTCTTGAAATGCTCAGAGACAGCTTACCCCCAGGAATGATCTCAGACTACTCAGGAAGACAAAGACTTTTAGACACCATAGACATCAAACTGAAGCGAGATGTCAAAGCCCATATCACCTAAGATTCATCCTTCGATGAGTTAGTTGAGATTGCTGACAAAAGAGACGCTATCGCTTACTCCACAAAACTCTATGGTACCAGGAATCAACACCCCAATGCAGTATCGAATACAGTCACCCAGCCCAGACCCAAAGACATAAGAAACAACACCCAAGGACACCACCAACGATCCTCCAACAATACCTCCCAGTCCAATAAAGTACCACCCCATGAGAAAGAAAGACGCAAAAGAGAAGGAGCATGTTACTATTGTGGAAAGATAGGACACTTCTCCAGCGATTGTTACCAAAAGCCAATGAACCAAAATCAGCATCAAGGGTACAACCAAAGGGGAAACAGAAGAGGAGGAGGAACTGAGGGAAGAGGAAAACCTCGCAGTTCCTAACATACCTAGAATGAAACGAACCATACCACCGAAGTCATGAATACATCCAACCATGTAGGACCATCTGGAAACGAAAACAAATCCCTCGAAGTCTACATTACACTAGATGGACAGAAAGCAAAAGCCCTGTTCGACACAGGAACCATGAGAGATAAACTCAGTTCAGGAACATTTGTATCAACCTTCCAAATCCCTACCAAAGACCTCGATACCCCTATCAGTCTAAAGATGGCTGTCAAAGGATCCCGCTCCACTATAAACTACAAATCCCAACCACTCATCCAAGTAGGTGATGATACCGGTGATATTACCGATACTCTAGTATCTTCTTTAGACAACTATGACATATTCCTAGGAATGCCATACCTTACCACCCATAACGCTATAACCGATTGTGGAAACTCCATTATTTCATTCCCGAAAAAGGAATGACCCTCACTTGCAGGAGAGGAAACAACGCTAGGTTCTCTGCTATGACAAACCCAGATACCCCTGACTTCATCTCCCAGTTTCCTGACATCTTCCCACCCATGGATATCACTGAACGACCGCCCTTGCGCCAGATTAACCACCACCTTAGTCTCATCAAAAGGAAATCGGCACCAAGTTCAAAAATGTTCACAGTTCTGGACAAGATCCTCCCTGCATTCAGACAAATCATTGCGGAATGGAAAGCGAAAATATCATCTACCCTTGTGAAGGCAATACCCCTGTCAACATGTTCCCTAAGCTCAAACCCAATTGCAAAATTAGACTCCTAGCAGACCTAGTACCCACAAACGATATCACAATCAAGAACGATAGCACTATTCCTAATCCGTCTATGATTCTCAGAACTGTGGCCAGAGCTAAATACCGATCTATTATCAATTTATCAAACTGGTACTTCCAAATTCGAGTAGCCCCTGCAGATGAAACCCGCAACACCATTAAAACGCCCTTCAGAACCTTTGCATGCAAGATAATAGAGCAAGGAGATACCAATGCACCCTCCACAGCTATGCGAGTTATGGAGTATATCCTTGATGGACTCATAGGAAAAACAGTTTGGGAATACCTAGATGATAGTATAATCTTCTCAGATTCTTTTGAAAATCATGTTCTTGATATCCGCCAGGTCCGAGTCTGTCAGAGATCACAAGACCACAACATTAGAGCCTCCCCATCCCAATGCAATTTCTTCGCCGATAAGCTACCCCTGTTAGGACATGTTATAGACGACCAAGGAATCCATGCAGATCCTGAGAAAATACCAGGAATCCAGGACTAGCACACCCCCAAATCGAAAAATGAGTTACAAACTTTTATTGGTGTTCTAATATATCATGCACAATTCCTACCAAACCTCGCTACTGCTAGAGCCCCACTATGCGATCTGCTTTCCCAAAACGAATTTGAAAGGAGACCCCTGCATGAAGAAACGTTCCAACAAGTCAAACACCTAGCAAAAAACATTACCACACTCCGCCCAATGGACTATCAATCACGCTACCCAATTTACCTCTTCACCGATACTTCTAAAGTTGGAGCAGGGGCATGGATAGGCCAAGGACCCTCACTTGAGAAAGCTCAACCTGCAGCATTCTATAGCCAAAAATTTGCAACAAGTCAGCTGCACTATCCTGTGCATGAACTGGAACTCCTCGCTAAGGAATGCAGTCCAGTCATTTCACCCCATGCTTTATGGTACCAGGTTCACTGTGGTAACGGACAACAAAGCGCTTTCATTCTTCCTATCCCAAACAACTCTCCCTAACCACCAGACAAGGTGGAGAATGTTCTACGAATCTTACGATTTCGACATCATTCACAGACCAGGAAAGGATAATTTCCTTGCGGATGCCCTTTTAAAGATATATGAGGAACGAGAAGCAAGTGCTGACATGATCCTAGTTGACTTCACTGAGAAGAAAGATATAAAAGAACCCTATTCCGCCATGACAAGTAGTGTTAAACACAACCTCCACCTCGCTCACACTCTGGATCCCGTTAAACAACCTTCCTTCTTCTTCCCTACACCTCTTGACCCATTTTCCATACCCCAACATCTATCAATGTGGAACGTTGAAGATGTTCCCATCCCAGATGCGCCCAAGGAGAAGGAAAACGATCCCCACCCTGGTTCTTTTGAACGAGGACTTGATAAGAGGGCAACCACCCTTGAAGAAGATATAAACGCCATGCAGAGCAACAAAGCCAGCACCCAAGGACAACCTCATGACCCTACCGAAACCACGATTCTCATTCAAGCAGCTCAGACACAGCTTGCTGCACTTGCGTCAAGAATTCACACACCTTCAAATCAGATTGAACAATCTTTATGTCTTAACGCTATCACCAACTACTTTGGCAGAATTTATGACTCCATTACCAAACTGGAATCGATTGCCCTCGCCACCTCAGGATACGAGACTAGGCCATCTGTTACCCCTTGCACTCCTCCCAGAGATGAGTTGGAACGATTTCTTCTATCTACAGGACATAGAGCCAAACCCTGGGCACAGTGTGTATGGGATGAATGTGAATGCCATATGGAAGGAAACGACTGCCACTACTACCCCTCTGGACCTCGCCATATCCCTGCCTCTAGCCCTCTCCATTCCACCTCATACTTTATTACTCTCCACCACCTAAAGCCAAAATATGAGGATCGATGGGCTATCCCTCCCGTCTTCACCGATGATGATGGATATCCAGTCTTCTACACCATAATCAACAAGGATGATGGACAATCCTCAAACCATGCCACTCAGGTAGAAGACTTACCGGTCCCTGATTCCCCTGTCGATTATAGTGACCCTTTCCCTGACCAGCCCCCCAGAGCCCTTGATATTCACGCCTTCCAGCTCTTCCAACACCTCAAAGTCAAGTGGTATAACAGCCTTCCCAAAGCCACAGCCTCTGATCCTCTCTATGACATCGTCAGCAAGAACCCCAACCATCCTAGTTGGATCCTTATAGACAGACTTCTACTTAAAAGAGGGGAGGATGACAATCGAGACTGTCCATATGTTCTCTATGAAGCAGCCTATGAAGGAACCAACATCAGGAGTGAGATCAAACGAATCACGCATGAACAAATAGCCTATATGGGAGCAGACAAATGCTTCAAATACGCCTCCAAACATTTCTATTGGATGTCTATAAGAAGTGATTTCAAAGACTATATTCACAGATGTCACTTTTGCCAGATGAACAAACAACCTACTACCCTTCCTGACAGAGTTGTGACCCCTCTTCCTGTCGCAAGAGTACCCTTCTCTTCAATTGCAATAGACTTGGCAGGACCCTTCGCTAGCGAGAAAAAGGAGGAACTAATCCGGGTTGTGTTGGATCGCTTCACCGGGTGTACCTACCTCATCCCGGTCTCCCAGAACATCACAGTATTCGAAAACTGCTAACCTCCTCATTGAACGGATCTTCTCAGTCCATGGTTTCCCTACTTCTAAAGTCTCCGATAGAGACCCCAAGTTCACCTCCCCCTTCTGTATACAATTCATGGCTAATATAAAAATTGATCGTAAGATGATTACTGCTTATCATCACCAGACCAATGGCCAAACAGAACGCAGAATTAGAACACTACGCCAATGTCTCCGCAACTTTGTTAACCCCCAAGAGACAAAGTGGACTGGCCATCCTCCCTATATTCAAACAGCGATCAATGCTGCTCCTGGCAATTCATCTGAACTCTCACCATTTGAAATTATCTTTGAAGGAATTATCATACTCCTCCCTAGTGTCAAAGTGCTCCCTACCGCCGTCCCTTCACCTGATGACATAGATTCTCAAATCATGAAAAACCAGCAGCTCACCAGAACCGCCCTCCAGAAAGGAAGAACTCGTCAGACAACTACTAGCCAGAAAAGACGCAAAGAAGGACTACCCATTACCCGAGGCACAACTGAAGTTACCCTCAGATCCGAACGCTATGTACACAAGATTGGACGAAACCACAAACTAGTTGGACCCTGGTTAGGACCTTTTTCATTCTCCGAAGGACCAGATCGACACGATAACTACAAACTCAACCTCCCTCCTATCATGCAAGGCATCCACCCTTGGATTCATTGCAGCCACCTTCGAATCTACTTCAGACCAGATCTCAAAGCTTTCCGAGGCCTCCCTGAACCCAGCTCCAAAGAACCAGTCACCATCGATGCCTCAGGACAAGAAGAATGAGAAGTTGAAAAGGTTCTCAAAGATCGAATCTATCCAAACAAACGCCAATTCCTAATCTATTGGAAAGCCTATGCCAAAAGAGAAGCTACTTGGGAGCCTCTTGATGTCCTTGAAGGAGCCAGTACTGCCCTTAGAACCTCCTGGTTTGACACATATAACGAAACCATTGCCTTCCACCTCCCCAGGACTCATAACCAATGTTGTTTAGCTTGGACAGTCTAGACACCTGAATACATTCCTCTATCGCCAGAGCTTGATCCTGACGGATTCTGGACACCTATCCAAGACTGTAACCACTCTGAACCCGAAACTTGTTACACCCTTCCTTCCCTTGACGAGTCTGAATTGGAAACCTAGCGGAATTTAACTACCTTTCATTTATTTATATTCCTGTTAGGGGGAATGTAACCAACTCTACTATTATCGCTATTATTCCTTAACATGACTTTGAATATTGCCTATTAGGATTTCCCTAGTAATGAATCATTCCTTACCTTGTACCTTCCCTATTGTTATAGTCTTTTGTTAGGTAGTACTTCCCTTAGTTTGCTTATTAATACCTTTTGTTCCTTGTACCCAATTGGGAAACTCCATGTATTACTGGTTTAGTACATTAGTAGCGATCTCTTACTTGTTTGATTCCATTACTTGTTTTGTTAGTTATATCCTGTCGCATCTACACCTTTGTTTTAGAACTTAGTTGTTTTCGCTTCTACCATAGCGTAGCTTAGTATTCTTATTTGGACAGGATATTGGTTATGATTTATTTGTAGTTAAATAGTTCAAGATCCCTTAAGCATTCGGACCCTCAGGTCTTACAGGAACCCTCACTTCAAATATACTGAGTTGAATGGTCACTCTACTAATTCCTAACCTTTGTTATATCCCTTGTAGAGATTTCGATCGACGCTTCTCCTCGCTGTCCTTACAGTATCAGCGGAGCTCCCTTTTGGAATCTCACAATACTCCGGAGCAGGTTACAGCGGTGGGAACACTTCGTATAAATGACGTCCAACGTTGTTGAGCTTGGCAGTAGGGTTTTCAAACCTATGTATATTATTATAACAGATTGTATTTTTCAAGTTGACAATAAACTTTATACCATACATACCATACATACATGTCCTAAAGTTTTTTAACCTAAATCTGAAACCCTAAGTCCTTACCAAATCATAATTAGTTGTAAATCAGATTTTGCCCTAAGAGTGGGGTAGAGAATTTGTCTCCTTATTAGCAGATCAAGTGTTTGAGAAAGAGTATTATCACTGGAAACAAACATCTCAGACCACCGACACAGTATTTCCCAATATGGGCTGTACGAAGAACCCCAACTGCACAGCGCTTTTGACACTGTCCCTCCTGAAACTGGAAAACAGGTAAGTTCTTCTACGATTAAATACAATTGATATTTGAATTTACTAAAGTTAATATAGCTTAAAATAGTTCGCTGTATCGCATGTGGAAAGATATTCGCCAAATGTCTGACAGGTCAATGTCAGCATCTATCTACATATGTGAAATACCAAGAGCAGATAGCCCTTCAGGGTAAAGCACGTATCGGAACATTGAACCTTGCTGCAGGTCAAACATGCATTACCAGCCGGGTTCAACGCCTTTCATCTGCAGAAAAGAATGACACCGATCTCACATTTACCAGAGCCGTTTACATAAACAACCTTCCGTTTAATCTTACTCAATCACCATACTTTCTTGCCCCATTTCAAAGGATTTCGCCTGCCTATAAGCCACCTAGCCCGTACCCCTTGTGTACCACCCTCTTCGATCAGCCCTATCTTCAGGTCACAGATGATGTTGAGAAAGTTATTCAATCGTCCTACTCTCTCAATATTATGAGTGAGGAAGGCAAAAACAAATCGAAGGATCGTATTATCAACATCACTGTCAACACTTCTAGGGGTACCTTTCCTTACTCCTCTGAGAATGCTGGATCAATGTCGTTCATGGCGGAGAATCTGGCTTCCTGGCTAATGGCAAGGCTTGGGGTGCTTGTTAAGGGTGACTCGAAGCGGATTAATAGCTTTGCTACCGATACGTATTCCACAATGCTTCTATTATGGCGAATTCTTGCTGCCGAGCAGAGATTACAACTCTCGAAGGCACTCTCAGTTCTCTGTGACTCCCACAGCCTCTAGCTACTTATCCAAGATGTGCTTGGACTCCCTCACAACAACGTAATCCTGTCCCAAATCATGTTGGCAATCAATATGTTTCGTCAGTTTCCTTTTCAACTCTCCATCCTTCGGGAGAACCAAATAGCGTGTTAGGGAAAAACTAGTGCCTTGGTCTTTGCTGTTATCACCCGCGTGGTACACAAGCACGCACCATTGAATCAGTTTACAAGGACAAGATGCGTTAAAGTCCTATTTACTTGATGACTGTATTCAACTTGAGCATGAGGTTACCCATCTTCTCTCCTCCGGTGATTTCTGGAACAACATTGAAGAGCTCTGTGATCTTTGTCTCCCAATTTACAAACTCCAAGTGCAATCAGAATTAACAAATGCGCATCTTGGATTAGTCGTTTCTCGCTGGCTAACTATTCAAAGCGACCTTGAGCGTATTGTCAATATGCAGCCCTCTTTACAGGAAATCTTAGGATTATTTGAGACGAGAATGGAGCATCAAGTCTTAGCTCTACATTGGACAGCCTACTTTCTTACACCAGCGAACATTGGGGCAACTACCACTGTTGAGCAACAGAACATGGTTATTGAATACCTTTGGAATGCACATACTGACCCTGCTATTCAGAACCATATTTAGGAACAATAGTACATGTACCGTGCTAAAGATAGACCTTTTAGTCCAAACAATCTTGCCTGGAATATTACTTTGCCAAATACCTTTTGGCATGCTCAACACACCTTTACTCCTGAGCTCTCCCTCATCAGCAGAAATATTACCTTGTGTCCTGGTGGGTCCTGTTGGCCCGGTGCGCCGGACGCTCCAGGCTCTTATAAAGTAAACTACAGTTCCTGATGCGAATGCCTGGGCTAGCTTCGTCTGGACGAGGCCCCTTTGTGTCCGGGGGCACAGGAGGCGGCCTGGCGCAGTTCTCTCTAGCAACCCTGCCTCCAGCCCATAACCTCTTCCTCCCCAAGCCCTGAATGCCCCTGTCTGCAGGCTCCTCTTCCCAGGCACCTTGTGGCTGAGACTTATCTACTCCCAACCCTCTCCCACAGACCACTGTCCGCCACCCTTCGTCCCATGATACCCCGTTCGGCCCTGATTTCATCCGCCGGATCCGGGAGAATACAGAAACAATAGAGGAGCTGCGGGGACAAGAACAGAGCTTGTGGGGGGGTTTGGACGAAAAGGGACCAGGAGAGTGACTGTAAACGTTCTCCCCACTTCTGCTTTTTCGTCTGAACCCTCCCACAAGCTCTGTTCTTCTCCACGCACCCCCTGAACCTTTTGCGTATTGTCCCGGATCCGGCGGACGGTCTCCCCTCTCAACCTTTCGCTCTGCTCCCGCCCCAAGACATCTCGTCCGCTCGATGCCCTACGGTCCGCTTCGGCCTCTCAACGTCCACCTCACACATCCCCTGCCTTCTGAACCTAAAATTGCCCCTGCCGGCTGCCAAGCTTATCTTCATCCGGCCGACGCCCTCCCATGCCGTTCATGACTACTATTGCCTGCCTGACGGCCTCCGACCGGCCTACACAGTTTAACGTTTTGTCAGCTCCGGACCCTATTGGCTTATATCATTTATTGTTCTTATTAGACTCTCATAATATCCATATACGATCATGGAATACTGATAGGGGCATTCCCCTCCTCTAGGTCAGTTTCTTCAACCTGTGATGGCGTGTCTGCCAGTTCTCGCAACAGAGCTACATCATTTAATACCCCCAGATTCGCCCTTGATCCCATTGCAGTCAGCGCCGACCTTGTCCTCTCCCTGCGTCTCGAAGGCCGCCAGCGGCATCTGATCCATCCACCTCTGGATTGAGTCCTAACTCCCACCTCAATGCGTCCTCATCATTTGAATATCACTCCGTTGTCGCAAAAGACTTTCCCCGCTCCTTCTCGATTCTAGCCTTTAAGGTTGTCCTGATCCGCACGATCATTCGTCTGCGCCGGACATCTCCCGTACCGTCCCATGTCTCTATTTGGCGTTCTAGCAGATCTATCATTTTCTTAGATGGCTTATCAGGCCTTTAGGTATTTGCGGCTTTCAAGAGTTTCCGGATGCCTTGGCGCCTTGGCACCAGGGGATCTGGACACTTCTGAAAACCGCAAGTCAGTGTCATTTGTCTTACCTGAAAAAAGTGTGTCACAAACGGTGACTAAGCAAGGCAGACTCTCACATGACTAATAGTAATTAGTCATCGGTTTGTTATCTTTCACGCTATGAGATCAGTTGACGCAGAGGATTTTAGATGACGACGCAATAGCCTGTCATTGGTTTATTATGATTGGTTGATATTTGACATGACTCACCATTGTGGTCATGTGGTGAATGTATTTCGCACATGACTCATAGTTATAAGTCGTGGGTTTGATGCATTGGACCCTGTTAGGGCACCTGATTTGTTTTATGGATTTTGATTGACAGCGAGATACGGCGCAGCTGACTCGAACTGGTCAGCTGATGGATTTCACACTATGACTCATGCAGGGTTAGGGTTGAGGGGAGAACCACTATATAAGGGCACCCTCGGGGCATGGGCTTTGGGGCACGAACCATCTCCCCTACACACCCGGCGATTGAAAACTCAACACCATGAGAATTCAGCGTCAACATCCACC
>Ga0307507_10008801_pt1 | contig 13778 bp, 9 predicted proteins | sample 7_EM_MG_FD_207223 | JGI IMG/M metagenome (GOLD analysis project Ga0307507, IMG submission 207223) | Populus trichocarpa ectomycorrhiza microbial communities from riparian zone in the Pacific Northwest, United States - 7_EM | ecosystem: Host-associated > Plants > Roots > Unclassified | place...
CTTCTCTTCTCTCATTCTTTTTATATCCTAGGAAACCCTAATCTTTATTTTACAAAATAGTCCTTCCTTAAGTAGATTGTTTACATTTAAGTACTTCAATAACTATTTTCCTAAAAAAAAAAAAAAATAGCCTTGCATGAAATCTTCAAGCTTTGACTTAGAGGAGCTAAATTGCTGAAATAAAAACTTGGATATCGGTTTAGATGCTTCAGAACGTAATTTGGACTCGTTTCTTCACGAAACCTGTTTGCTGGCAGAATTCAGTTGTCATCTTTGAAAAATCATATCTCCCTCATATGACATCATGTTTGGCTGAAATTTGGAGCGTTTATAGAAATTTGAGTCAGGAATAAAAACAAATTGAGTTTGCATCAATTGGACTTCTATAGCTCCAGATATTAAAGTCGGAATGGCCGAAGGTCAACATTGGCAGATGGCAAGATTTGACTTTGAAGGCTGTGATTTCCATGCTCTTCCTTATTTTATTTTCTTGCCTTAGATTTCCAGAAAGATATGGATGTTAGCTTTTTAATGCCGCTGGAATCACATCATTTCAACCTCTAGAGCTCACGCTCTGCACAAAACATTGACTGAAGGTCAAATCTGTCAATTATCTCCAATTTACTCCTTTTTGCATCTTTCATCCAAAAGTGCCTTCAAAACATAAAACAAAGAATATCAAGGCATTTTATATATAAAACATAGGCAATACACTAGTTAAATGTGGATGAAACTATGGAATAATATGGTTGCATCACTTACCAAGAATACCTGTCTAAACTGGCTGGAGAATTTGAGGAAATAGAGTTCACCCATCTGGGAAGGGAAGGAAACCAGTTTGCAGATGCTTTGGCCACACTAGCATCTATAGCCAAAATAGACTTTGGGCACAAGGTACAGCCATTACACATCAATATCAGAAATAACCCAGCTCATTGTTGCTCAGTCGAAAGAGAAGTGGATGGAAACCCTTGGTATTATGATATCAAGAATTTCATCCAAAACCAGGCATATCCCATGGGAGCATCCAAAATCGACAAGAAGACCTTGAGGAGATTGGCAATGGATTTTTATCTTGATGGGGAGATTTTGTTTTAGAAACCATCCGACAGGACTTTGTTGAGATGTTTGGAAGAATTTGAGGCAAAAAGCGTGTTACGGGAAGTTCATGAAAGGATTTGCTCAACCCATGCTAATGGACACGTGATGGCTAGGAAGATACAAAGAGCCAGTTACTTCTGGATGACATTAGAGAAGGATTGCATCGACTATGTCCGAAAATGTCATAAGTGCCAAGTATACAGTGACAAAATCAACGCCCCTCTAGCTCCTCTATTTAACTTGACATCTCCATGGCCCTTCACGATGTGGGGAATTGATGTGATTGGACCTGTAAACCCAAAAGCCAGCAATGGTCATAGGTTTATTCTTGTGGCTATCGACTACTTTACAAAATGGGTAGAAGCTAGGTCATTTGCTCATGTGACGCAAAAAGTGGTGAAGAAATTTACTGAGAGAGATTTGATTTGTCGGTATGGTCCACCAGAAAAGATAATAACTGATAATGCCTAGAATTTCAATGGCAAGATGATAATAGAACTCTGCGCTAAATGGAAAATCAAGCATTCCAACTCTTCCCCGTATAGACCAAAGATGAATGGTGCGGTAGAAGCTGCTAACAAGAATGTCAAAAAGATTATTCAGAAGATGGTAGTCACCTATAAGGATTGGTATGAGATATTGCCATTTGCCCTTCATGCGTATCGCACCGCAGTCCGAATCTCAACAAGAGCCACCCCGTACGCGTTGGTATATGGAATGGAGGCGGTTATGCCTTTAGAAGTGGAAATCCCCTCATTGAGAGTACTGGTAGACTCTGAGCTGGAAGAGGTAGAATGGGAAAAAGTTAGATATGAACAGCTGAATCTGATTAGTGAAAAAAGGATAGCCGCAATCTGTCATCATCAACTCTACCAAAGAAGGATGGCCAAATCATACGACAAGAAGGTTCGACCTCGAGGATTCCACGAAGAAGATCTTGTACTGAAGAAAGTATTGCCTTTACCAGGAGAAGATCAGAGTAAATGGGCGTCGAACTATGAGGGCCCTTACGTGGTGAAGAAAGCATTCTCGGGAGGAGCTTTGCTATTATCTAGAATGGATGGAGAAGATCTAGTTAGGCCAGTGAATTCTGACTCTGTAAGGAAATATTACGCTTGATGTATTTCGTAACTTCCCAATCAATAAAATAAAGTCCGGTCATGAATTTTCTCTGTAAAACACCTTTCTTCATAAAACACATGATCTCATAGCATTTGAAATCTTTTACTTAAACAAACTCTTTTCTTACACATGACTAAGGAAATGACTCCATCAATTGGAGGAAACCAAACCAATTTTAAAACTGATAGGTATTGCACACCATACTAGGGGCAAAAAGTGCACATAAGGGTCCATAGTGAACCAAAGCCCAAAGGGTTATCATCATAAAAACTTCTAAAAAGCATCTTTTATGAGATTTGCTAATTACATTGAAAGTTTTAGTTTTCATGAACAAAACCAAATCTTTTGAGTTTTCCTTTTAAAATAATAATAAAAGACAATACTCAATGGAGCAAGAAAGGGCCCCATAAGGAACTGGAGATCTCTTCATCAAGCATGAAAAAGATAGGAAATGCAGCACGTGGAGCACATATTGGTTAAAGAGGACAGGTCGGCCCAAACAAATGAAAACAAGAGCTCGAAGAAGGCAATAACAAAAAGGGGGACTTATGTTTCCAAAATAGGTAACAAAAAACATGCATGCTATATTGTCATAACACTAACTTGGCAGGAAAAAGGCGTGACGAAAGACAAAATAAGTTTCCAAGTTTTTTGGGAACTGCTGAGGTACAAAATCTCAAGTCAACGAAACTATGAAAAATGATAGGAATTGTGAACCAGCACAGCTTACCAGTAGCTAAGGAGGCACACGTGAGCTGTCTTTTGGTCTATGGTTATTATTTGCTGCAAACAGGATCTGCAGGTATAAGCCCCAATCTCTCCTCCTTTGTTATTTTTTTTTATACTAGGCATTCGTTGGTCATTCGGTTGTAAAACTTTTTCTTCCCTCTGAATAATTGATTTCTATGTAGACAAAACCAGCGCTTGTCCATTTCTTCCATGATGTTTGAGTTTAGTCGTTGTCCATGTAAAAAGGGTTTGTCTTCATGTTTAAGAACTTTTACGTTTAAGGACTTTCCTTTTGTTTTCCTTACACCCGCTGGATAAGAAATCAGCCGGCCATTGTTTTGTTTTTTTAGTGATTGCTCCCAGTTTTATTTTTTCCTTGCTGTTTGCGTGGGATGAGTTGGCTTTGAAATTTTTTTTAGTTGCTTTAAGCTTATTATAAATCTTAGAATATATGTGACGGCTGGTTAGCTTTTATTGCGATTTTTGTGTAATTGTGATGCTCGTGTTTCGATAAAAAAATTAAAATTTTTCTTATATGTTGCATACGACCAATACCCTAACATGTTTTGAACGCTTTTTTTTATATACAAAAAATATTGGAAGTTTCAAAAATGTGTTTTTGCATGGATTTCTTAAACACAACAAAAATTATTTTCTTGCATTTCTGGATTTTACAACATGTTTGTAAAACTCCAAAGGATATTGGCCAATATTCCAAAAAAAATAAAAAAAACCTTATTTGGAGGGGGGAATTCATCTATTATTCACCGTTAATGTTTGGATAAAGAAATCCCAAAGGGATGAATATCCTAAATATTTAATGGGAATAACTTGTTATTATTCACTGTTAATATTTGGATAAAGAAACGCTAAGTGGTAAATATCCAAAATAATTTTCTAGGGATAATAAGTCATCACACATCCTTGAAAGAAGCCTTGATTATAATCGAGGACATTTCAATTTTTACTCCACGATTTACGAGCCGTGAGAGTATAAAACACTAAGGCAAAAATAGGCTTTTAAAGCGCCCTAGATTTCTAAACTCTTGAAATACTAAGGGAAAAATGAGCTTTTAAAGCACACGGAATCTCCTTGGATTTCTATCTTAATAAATTTAGTTTGAATCAAACCTAGGAAAACTGATGGGATTAGAAAATACCAACACCATAGCAATTATAAAGCAAACCAAACACCAAGCAGCTTACCTTAGGTAGGGCGTACTAGGGGTGCTAATACCTTCCCTTTACGCAACCAGTCCCTTGCCTTAGAATCTCTGAAAGACCAGTTAGGGTTCCTAGTGACCAAATACTAGGTGGCCACTCCTTTACACAACACAAAAACAAAAAAAAAACCCAAAATCAATCGAGGGTCGCCGCTCCGCCGCGAGGGTGCGACAGGAATAGTGGAAGCACATGTATACATACACCACTACCAGCTTGGGGATTCATATGCTACTACTGCTAGAGGAAAGTGGGCTAATGGATCTGGTACTCCTCCTCGATCCTACACTTATAGTGATGCTTAACACTACTCGAGGAAAGAGATTTGGACACCTCAAGCTTCAACTTTCTCTCTCTTCCTCTTTCCTTATTTCTACTCCTTTTCTCTACTAATTTTCACCATAGTAAAGGTTGTGTTTCCTTGTTTATTTCCACCACGAGGAGGACCCAGAGCAGAGTTGATTGAGATGTGGAAGAGTTGCCATGTGTAAGGGCTATCTAAGGTTGTTGGTTATCGTTGGCTGGTTCAGTGGTGGAAGTCATTGTTTGTACTGATTGTGGTCTATTTTGAGAAGAAGCTAGTTGTTGAAGCTTTGTTGCTGCTATCGGCATGGCTAGAGGAGAAGAGGTAAAAATTATTTTCATCTATACAGGCTGCTGGTGTGGAGAGGGTGGTCACTAGCGTTTTGGGATGGCATTAGTAATTGTTGCTGGCTTGGGGAAACTCACCACCATTATCGGTGTTGAGGCCAGGAGAGGGACACAAGGCTATCGATTGGAAGGCTAGCCATGAAGAAGCCCAAAAGTAAGGGAAATTGAAAGTGATAATGAAATAAGAGAGTTAATCTCTGGTTTGCTTTTTTTTGGAATGAGAGAGCATGAGTGTCTCAGGTTTCTAATTGTGGGTAAATTGATTGTGTAAGAGAGAGATTGAGTTGTGGTTGTTAAGGCTAATTAAAGATGGGTTTTGTTTATATTGGTAAGGGCTTACAATCGAATGAAGAAGATGGTTGTTGTGGTTGTAATGGGACTAGGATGGTGATGCAGGTTTGTTTTGGTTTTAGTGGAGTTGATGGCTGGTCTCTTAAAAAAATGTGAAAAGGAAAGCTATTGAAAATGGTGGTTTTGGGTGCATTGTAATGAAAATAGAGAGCTTTGTTGTTCTTTCTCTTTCTTTTAACTAATGAGGAATGAGGGATTTGAAAGATGAAGCTTGGTTAAAAAAAAAAGGCTCTCTCGAAATGGTTGACTACTAGCTTAGTGATGTAAAGATAAGGTCTAGGTTTTCTTGCGTGTGTATATGAGAGTTGGAGAGAAGAGTGTGGAAAATCCTTTTTGGTTTTTTCCTTGTTTTTTGTTTTTAGTGATTTCTAGGAGAGAGGGTGTGATTATGTGTATGACTTCTTCTTTTTTGCTTTAACTAATTATTTTTTCTTTTGCTAATGTTTCTTCAAAATCCCCCCCTAAAAAAATCTATTTTTTTGTGTGAATTTCCCTTACTATTTATAGGTAAAATAATGTATCTTTTCCTCCTAATTGCTTAGTCCCCAAGAAAACTTAGTGACCAAGCAACTCAAAATCATTTTGATCTCTCATTTTGTTTTACACTTTTGATCATCTTGTCGAAATATTTTTTGTTTTTTTTTAAACAAGCAACGTTAATGTCTATTTACTGAGAAAAGTAAATCAATGATTTTGAAATGAACAAGTTAAAAGCTGAACGCGTTGAAAGGAAATGCATCACCATCTATTTAAACATTCCTAGTCAACCAAGACATCTAAAAGCAATCTTGAAAATATCTTCTTTAGCAATGAAGATCTGGTTATAATTAGAGTGGTCATCCATAAAACTGAGTATATTATTGCCAAATGTTGCATTGATCAGCATATAAACCATTAGCATAGGTTGTTCATTTTGATGGAGTAAAAAGATCTAGATTTCTAGAATATATGCATACTCTTAAGTTTCCATTTTTGTTGAAAACTAACATTATGTTGGATATTCATTCAACGTATCTTTCTAGCCTAAGAAATCAAACTTTAGTGAGCCATTTGATTTCTTCCTTCATGTGATTAACCATGTTTGGAGCCATTAATTTTAGAGGTTATCGGTATGGCATAAAATCAGGCTAGATTGGGAAAGGATGATCAGCCAAAACTTTATCTAAACCATACAATTTATAAGTGTGTAGTAATGCTACCAATTCTAGGTGAAATTTTTATTTCATACTTGCACTTATAAAGATTGATTTAAGCTCATCTTCAGTTTCAAAGTTAACTTTAATTAGCATATTCTAAACTTTAGCCTATCTATCAAACATATTTGGTGGTATTATAGGAAGACTTGTTATATTAAGTAGATTAATTTATGGTCTTGATCTAGTTCTATTAAATAAATCCTATTATATTCCCATTACACCTACAGGCTTCATCAAAAGCCTCAAAAAATGATATTAAGTCAAAATTACTCATTTAATCCTATGTTACATATTTTGGTCCATTTCTTTCCCATTGTAGGTTAGTTGGCCTAGCAAAATCTGTTATAAGTCACTTCATTCCTGTTATCTTCTTGCTAACAAAGAAGTCAATAGGGCAACCTATGTCATCTATGCCTATAAATTGGACTAGACCAACGTCATCATTATAAAACCATATGCTTGCCATCCTTATTCATTGTAAATGGTTTGTCATCTTCATAGGCTGTTTTAGTAGATCCGTTAGTAACCAACATCGAGGATGATGTAAATATAATGACATATATATATATTAACGTGTATCCAATCTCTTCTAAGTAGAGCATTATAACTTGTCTTTGCTTCCACTGTAAAAAACAAAGTTGTACTAAAAGTTTTGGACTCAAAAATTAGGTTTACCTATAATATCCTCATGATGTCTTTTACACCTTTTATAAAATATAACATGACTACTTTTGATAGGATTATATAAGCCTTATGATGACCAACCTTTGTGATCAATGATTGCGGTATAATATTGAGTGAGACATCATTTTCAACTAGGACCCTTTGTATTGGTGAACATTGAGATTGGCTAAAATGTATACATGTTTTAAATAGCAACTCATAACAAATATTAGCTTATGGAAAATAATTTCAAGTTATTGTTCAAACACTACTTCAGATTGGTTAACTTCAATATTCTCTACCTTTTCTTTTACATTGTCTTCATAGTCATTATTAAAATAAGGAAATTGGTCAGGTTTTGCTTTAAATGAACATGAAAAAGTAAATATCATATTCATTAATGTAAATTTTTCATGGTTACTTAACTCTTCCTTAAAAGATTATTCTAGTTCCTTTTTCTTTAATGCATTTTTTTCTCCCATCTACTATATTAGGATTGTGAACTTTAGTTGTTCCTCTTCGACAAGTTTTCTATGGTCATCTAGGAGAGTTTTCGAACAATTTTCCATCATGCCATCATCCAAAAAACTTCAACATTGTCAATCAAATCGTTTTCATCTTATAATTGGTCTTCTGTTTTGTAGAGGGTATTTGTTGAAGCCTTCTCACAACTTGAAAGTTCAACACTTTTACTTTCTTTGAGCATTGTTATTATGATTTCTTGTCTAATAGGCACTTTCATTATCTTTATTAGGGTAACTTTAACATCTGCTCGCTTTTGTTTAAGAGCTAACACCATCTTCTACTCTTATTATATGACAAACAAGGACTTACACCAATGTTATGGTATTTGTCTTAGTTTTTCAAGCTCTTAAGATATTGGCTTGGTATTGTCGACAACTTTTTCCTATTGTTTAATTTATTGATCAATCCTTGCTTTCACCTTTACAACATATATTACATTTTAAACCTAAGATTGACTATTTTTAGAGCTTTTTTCCACTATTTTGGAAATGGCCTTATCTACCTTTCTAAAGATTTCTTCTAACATTTATGTCCTGATTAGATCTTGGTCCATTACAACCTTCCTAGAGTGGTTTTGTAGAGATTGAAGCCCTTTGCACATCTTTTTCCAAAACCTATAGCTACTTAGTGATTTTGGTTATAACAGAAATTATAATGGGATCAATATTGCTAGCTTGTGTAGGAACTAGAGAAATCCTATCAAATATTGACCCTTTAAGTGTACCTTTTTTAAGTAACTTAAATGATGCTTGAGGTTATTTCTTTTCAACCAATCTATTGCTCTATGCAATTTCAATTGCTTATTTCATAGGTAAAATATATGGTTGAGCATCATTTCCCTTTACCAAGGTGTTTTAGACGTTACATCGTTCTAAACTAGGCTTTGGATAACTGCTCTTATTTCCTTCTCCTTTTCAATTCTAGTGATAAAATCATAACTATTCTAATTTTATTTTAGAATTTTAATAAAGAGATAATAGTGATAAAGAAAAGAAAAACCAAAGTAAAAAAGAAAGAATTATTAATGAAATATAAGATAGACATCATTGAATTAAAACACCAAAGCATCCAATCTCACCATAACTTATCAATAATAACCTCTACAATAATGCTAGTTAAAAATAATTACCATGTTGACTGTTGAGATTCCTATCTAACAATTCTTATAAGCATATTGATTTTACTTTTATATTTTAACCTATCATATCTCAACATGAATTTAAATATACAAAATCACATTAAGTTTTATTGTCATAACCTTGCAAAGTGCATTGTCTATCTTCAGATTTCACTTAATTTATGGCATCACATAAAGCATGCATATGCACCTCCCTAGACACACACACACACACACACACACACACACACACACATTGATGTCAATATAACCATTGAATCATTCAAATATTTCCTAGTTATTCAAAAGCATTAAGAATAATGATGAACACTCAACATTAGATAATTAAACTTAAAATAACATAATAGAATTAAAATATCATAGTTAGCCTACATCATAACCCTAGTAAAAGGATTTAGTTCATATAAAAAATAAACAAAAAACATGCTAGAAAATTCAACATTAAAACTGAAGAAAAAGAGATGAGGGAGAAACTAGGATGAAACTTGTCATTTCCAATGTCCTCTACACTTGGTGTTCATTGTTTTGCCTTTTTCTAGGCCTCTAATGTTGAGTTCTTGTTTAGTGAATGAATAATAAACGTCTTACTCCTATTGTTCTTTCTACCCTCGTTTTCTTATATACTCAACCTTAAGAAAAGTCACTTGGTGTTAGAAAAGATAGGAATTAAATCCATTTTGATTAGAGATTTTTTTGCTTTTTCAAACTAAATCTCTATATAACATCTTGTAATTTCTAAACATCATAATGTAATTTTGAGCCTTAATCTCAACAAAAAACAAGGTAACTTTTTTTTTACATCATCAAATCCCATTCTTTAAGTCATTGAGAACTCTACTAGAATTCCAATAAAGTTTCCCCTAAAATGGACATTCCCAAGTTATTGACACTTATATACATGACAACATCACATACTCACATTGTCCATTCATCCTAGACTTTATCCATTCATAACATAAATTTAAGAGTAGACATCCTCTACTCCATCAAATCATTCATTTGATTCATATAATAAATATATTATGAACTCTTCAATAAGTAATATTATTATACAAGGGTAAATTGAAAATCAAATTACAATGTAATAATTGAAATCAAGAGTTTCCCCAAAACTAGACATTTTTAAGTTAATGATACCTGTATACATAATAACATCACATACTCACATTATCCAATCATCTTGGACTTTATCCATTCACAACACAAAGTCAAGAGTAGACATCCTCTACTCCATCAAATCATTCATTTGATTCACACAACAAATATATTATGAGCTCTTCAATAAGTAACATTATTATAAATTGGTAATTTGAAAATCGAATTTCAATGTAATAATTGAAATCAAAAGCTAAGTTACTTGCATAATAAATTCACATTTATTTACATTATAAATGGATCAACATCCTTTAATATTGGCAATTTCAAATTACATGTATACTTAATTCCTACGATCTTGTATGTAAAATTCAAGTGTGTGTGTGTGTGTGTGTATTATCAATATTATCTCACCATAAAAACATTAAGGAAGTTACAACACTTTTTAGATTACCCATATATGTATCATTTGTAACATTCCTTGAATAAATACATGAACCAATTTAATCTAAAGGACTAAGTTGCTCAATGACTCTTTCTAAAAATTTAAGTCTTCAAGGAAAAATACCTGCAACACATATAGGATCATAAAAATTCTATTAAGCATTTGCATCATCATAATTACTAAAATTTAACAACTATACAATTAAACCAATTTCTTTAACCTTTCTAATCCTTATATACATCATATCAATGATTCATATAAGCCCTCAAGATCATTTTCTTACTTCAAATATATTTATTTTATATATTCTTTCCACTTTTATTTTTTTATCAGGCTTATTTATTGTTTCATGATAGCGTTACTGATTTTTAATTTATGCCTGCACCTTCACTCTTGCTTTTATGTTATCATATCCTTTCTTATAGTTTATTCTTTATTATCTAACTAATTCTTTGGAATCTTTTTTTTATTTTCTTTATTTTTTATCCATCAAAACCTATTACCGGTTTCGTCGTTCTTATGAATTTTAAACTAAAATTATAATTCATATAGGAACCTAATCCATACTTTTATACTTAGAGCACGTTTATTATCGTGTTTCAAAAAACGTTTTTGAAAAAAAAATTGAATTGAATTTTATTTTTTTCTTTGCTTCAAATTAATATTTTTTTATGTTTTTAGATCGTTTTGATGTGCTGATATCAAAAATAATTTCTAAAAAATAAAAAAAAAATTATTTTGATGTATTTCCTAGCAAAAAGCACTTTGAAAAGCAACGACTACCACACTCTCAAACACCCCTTTAATTATGGTGACCATTCTCTCCATTTCACATCATATTCTATATTATATATATCACTGACTCATTTTTCTTTTTATCCTGAGTTTATATTACTCATCGGGTTATTTTTACCTTTGGTCCTACCTTTACACAAAGGTTTGCTCTCTAACTATGTTTGACAATTATAGCTGACATATTATAAAGTAAAACAAATATCTAGGTGTCCTTATACCCCCTATATATTTAGAGGCTTTGTAATCGAGATTGGTAAGTTAAGTTGCCTAATAGTAAAAAAAAATTGTGTTTGATTTCAACATTGGACAACTAATACTAAAATGGATGTAACTTCTTTTAGAGAACTTGGAATTGACAACCATAAAATTTTCCATAAAATAGACTTTTAAAAATCTCCAAGAAAATATAGAATGTAATCTAGTTCTTCTTAAACTTATCCAATTTAATTTGTAAATTTGACCCTTTTGCACAAATTGATTGTATCAAGTTGTCGACTTATAGCTTACATTTGTTTTGATGTAGATTGATTTTGTCCAAGTGATAAACATAAATATTGTATCCCATTGATTTATTTTTTCAATAAAATAGGATAAAATGATTTTTCTAACTAGAAAGAAAGTTATTCTCAAAATATTAAGATATGTTCTAAAGAATCTAAGAAGAGCAATTTCCTAAAGTAGAATACAAAAATTACATGCTTCTTCATATGTATCTTTTCTTTTCATTTTCTTTCGGTTTTGGCAATTATATAATATTATTTTTTTATTTTGATTTTTCTCCAAATATATCTTTTTTTCTATATTATCAACTGAAACCTAACACAAAGTCAAAATAAATAAAATTATATCTAAATACATGAAAAACATGAAAAAGTAATAACTAAACAAACCAAAAATAGTTGTGAAGTATGTATATATTTTGAGCTCATCAAGTTTCCCTAAACTTATTTTTTGTTTGTCTTGAAACAAATATTTAAATCAATACAAATTTCAAAAATTTATCAATGAATCTCAAACAAACAATCAATTCAAAGAAAGAAATATTAGTTGGACTCCATTTATTTTAGTTATAAAAAATATACTACTTCAATTTTAAGAAATTATTTGTTATTTTTATTCTATGTTTTTCAAATCAACCATTAAGAATTCTTAAGCTTTTCTAGCTCTCAAGACTTCTAAACTTAAAAACAAACTCAAACTTGATAGTTTACAATTCTTTCAACCTATACAATGCCTTAGGCCATTTTCCTACCTTAGTAACTTTACTCTTAATTATAAATCAATCACCTTTTTTATTGTCTCTTATCATGACTTTTAGAACTCCATCATCTTAAACTTTCTAAATGATTCATTTACCGAGCTTTCATTGTCATTACTTTCAAACTAGTTGTTTCATCCTTACTTGAACCATGAAGTTATAGGACAAGAAACATCAAAAGTACATATTTAAGATTTTATTTAATTCTTTGTCATTTTTTTTTCTTGGAACCATACATGTGCGCTCAGAGTTTTAAGAATATGTAATAGCACAACTGTTTTTTTGTTATAGCTAATATAAACATAAAATTCAAGGTATATGAAACATGGTTTAGCCAGAAAAACAATTAACTATCTCATCCTTGTTTGCAATTAAGTTTATAATCTTGAATAACTATCTAATCACTTAATAATTATTTTTACAAAAAAGACAACATGAAGATCACTCTAAACAACTCAAATATGAAATAATTAACTATATAAATACTAAATGTATGCATCATCGCGATGATTGTCCTCTTAGATTAGGATTTTTTAATGTGTGAAGAACCAGAAATTATTGTCCTTTCTAAAATTTAAAAGGTTTGGAGCCGTCACCTAATATTCTAGTCACTAGAAACCCTAACCGGTCTTCAAAGTCTAGGTAAATAGACAAGTTGTGTATAAGAAAGAAAATATCACTAATAATACATTTCACGTAAGGTAAGCTGTATTGTTTATTTTTCTGATTATTACTAAGGCTTTGTTTTTTTTTTTAACCATTGATTTGTCTATTGGTTAAAGTATATCCACTTTAGTAAGATGAACCATGACTTTATGGGTCAAGCCTAGCCATTCTAAAGTTAAAATATATTTTATTATATTTTATATTTTTGTTTCCATTAGAAATACATCTTATGTATAAGTCCAAAATTCTCAAATATTAAAAATAAACAAAATGAGAGAGGGGAGGGGGTAATTTTATTTATTATCGGCTTGATATTTTTTAATTACTGGAAATACGTATTACGTGTAAGTTTATAAATATTTATATTAAAAATAAAAAATTAATTTTTATAGTGTTTTTGAAATTTAGACTAAATCCTAATGTATATTTACAAACTAGTTGTAAAATCCATTAACTGATATTTCTACAAAGAAAATGAAGAGAATATTTTTTATTTTACAAAAGTATGTATGATAATTACCTTAGACTTAAAATATAAATCTATTTTTTTAAGAAGGATTTTTATTGTTGTTGTTGTTGTTTTTTATGTTTTTTAAGAAGGATTTTTATTGTTGTTTTTTATTTTTTTTAAAACTAGTATATTTAATACTAGAAATGTACCTTACATATAAGTTCACAATCCCAAATATGAAATATAAAAGGGTAAAAATTGTATAAAATGCCCAAAAATAATTGCAAAATAGTCCTCTAAAAATTATAAAAACAATTAAAACTAAATTAAGGCATGTTTGGCAAAAAAAAAAAACAACAGAAAAGAAGGTT
>Ga0307507_10008802_pt1 | contig 13777 bp, 9 predicted proteins | sample 7_EM_MG_FD_207223 | JGI IMG/M metagenome (GOLD analysis project Ga0307507, IMG submission 207223) | Populus trichocarpa ectomycorrhiza microbial communities from riparian zone in the Pacific Northwest, United States - 7_EM | ecosystem: Host-associated > Plants > Roots > Unclassified | place...
AAACACTTTCCTGAAAACCAAACCAAATTTTTCTTTGACCGGAAAGTGTTTTTCATTGATCAACTTTTTAAATGGCAAATAAACATATAAAAATTTAAAAAGTAATTTTCTGAAAACCAATTTCTGAGAAAATAAACGTAGTATAAGAGGGAATCGCTAATTACATAAACAAGACTATTATCAATACAATTAAAACATTAGGTGGTGTACACTGTTTACGTAAACAGTGAACCACCTCATATTTTTCTTTTCATTCATTGATATATTTTTTTAATTGGGTCATTTTATTTTCCATTTAACAAACCTCAACCCTTTTCTTTTCTTTTCTTTTTTCATTCGCGTTCTTTTTTTATTATGGGATTTTTTACTTCCTATTTAGTAATAGTAATGTGGCATTCAAGTTCTTTCTCTGTTTTTTTTTTTTTTATTAGACCTTTTTTTCATTCAAATCTATTTTTTTATTGAATTATTTTGCTTTTTATTTAACAAATCCCAACTCCCTTTTTTTAACTCTTTTTTATTCTTTCACATCCTTCTTTTTTATTGGATTTTTTTGCTTTTTATTTAACAATTATAATGCAGTTTTGTAAAATTAACATTCAATGAATCATAAAATAGTGATAAAGACATAAGACAACAATGTAAGGTGAAGAAAATATTAAAAAAACAATAAAAGTACAACATAAAAACAAAAAACACAACCCATAATATTTACTTTTCTTTATATATCTTGCCACTTGACTTTTTTTATTTTTAATTTGATCATTTTATGTTAATTTTATATTAAGTCGACTTAAAATTGATTTTGATATTTTTTTTTAATTTGTTTTATATAGAACTTTAATGATGTTAAGAATAAACTTCAAAGTTATTAAGTTAATATTTAATTTAGAAAAATAAAATTTAATTTTATTAAATTTTTAGGGATCCATTTTTAAACTAAAAACTAAAAAGGAGAAAAAAGCTCCATCCCTCGAACTAGTTTCTACAAAACAAGGAGAAGCATCAAGCAAGTATAGATAAGTCCAAATCAACCATCAGTAGCTTCGCTTCTAGCTACGTTCTGAATCCCTTCAATACCAAGGAGAAATTAAAAACAGCAATCCAGAGCATGCTAATAATGTCTTATGTACATAAACTGAAATATTTTTAGTCAAGAGTGGGAAAGAACACGTGGCACTTAAATGTTCTACAACTGTTTTTGAAGGCCAGGTTTGTAGCTTCAAAGATGACAGGCAACAAATTTAAAGCACAGCATAAAGAGAATCTTCGGAATAGTAAATAAGTAAGACTGGAACTAACATTGAATGGGCCTATCATAAACAGGAGGTAAAGATGGGCAGTTCTCATTCATGTTGGCATATGGCTCTACGCTGTTATACTCCGGCAACTCCATCTGATACTCGCCGAGAATCTGGCAGAACGGGAGCTGAACATTCCCATTGTTGCACCAGCTTGGCAAACGTGTTTGGTTGTTTTCGAAAATCTTAAGCATGTATGCATCGCGAATCTGTGAGCAGCGATGGGCCAATGTCACTTAACATGTCGAAAGTTAAAGAGAGAATTGTGATGAAGATCAAGTAGAATAAAAAAAGCACTTCTAACTTACAGTAAATTCAGTTACTTGAACAGAGCTGGAAACTGGACCAAATACTCCAGCTGCCTTATACATTGCAAGAATAAAAGCAACACAAGTTGTTGATTGCCCATCACTATAAACCCATTCATCGTGTTCAGGAACAGTAAGTAATTCATCAAAGGCTATGCCGCGCCTTTCTGTCTCACCTAAAATCCCATACAGGTCCAAATCCTGAAAGAAATACAAGGTGAACGCCAAAAGTTGATTACCGAACAAGTATGCTTTAGGTGCACAGCATTTCTATCGCAAAGCATGCCTGTGCTCATTCATTATGAACCAAAAAGTTCAAAATCTGTGGACTCAGTTCAAACATGCACAAGGATTGGAATCTATATACTTCGATTAGTTTCCTCCATCTGACCTCAAGATTTCTGTATCACTGTATGATTATAAAACTAAATGATAAGAAATTGAAAACATGCAAGTATGCAACAAAGATAGATTCATTTTTGCAATTGGTTCAACAAAGAAGAAAGATAGTAAGAGTTGGAACACCATGAGTTTTTCTTTGATCAGTAAAATTTGGAAAGAGAGCTAACACAATACCATAAACAAAGCTTCAATCTATGCTTTGATCGGTTGAATTGATTTATTTATTCTGGTTCTTATCATTTTAGTTATCATCACAATTAAAGAGTGCCATATGGATTTTTGGTTGCCCTATCAAACAATATTCTCCCAAACAAGATGAAGCAACATTCATGAGATTGTAGAAGCTGTCTAATAGTGGAAAACATAAATAAACACAAGTAAATAGTTTTTTTTTTTCTCACCCATAAATTAATTGATTAAATTAGTCGTTTCACCATATTTGCTGTTGGCTTAAAACATAACCATCGTAAAACAAGAATAATAGGTTTATTTGGAATTAATCCCACAAATTGAAGAACTAGGACGACTACAGGTCAGGGACAAGAGCAATACCTCAGTTCCAAGCCGTTTATTTAGAGCTTCATTCCACATATTTGCAGCATATGCTGGCTGCACACGAGTCCACATAGACATGACAGAAATGACCTGAAATAAGGTTCAACTCCTTAAATGACACATGTACTAAATCTGATTCCTGTAGAAAGATGAATCATTACAAAAATATTCTCCCTTTTCCAGAAGGAAAATCAGTGGTCATATGACATTCATCTTTGAATTCCAGTATGTTAGCAAACTTTTGCTTTAACCAACATATCAACTACACCAATTTAAATTTTATATATCAGCACAGCCTTTGGTTCAAATGCTACTGCAAAGTATGCAAATATGCATATACAACCACTCAACACTCGGCCATAAGCATGTAAACATGAATCCATGACCACGCACAAACAAAGACCATATAACTGTCATGAAATCGATGTGCTGCCATAGGAAGTATACCACTGCTGGCAACAGAAAAGACCAACCCAAGCAGTAAGCCAACACTCTAATAGTGCAGCATGCATCTCATGTAGAATGCAATTCCAGGAGACAAATATGTGTATGTGTATAGACGAGATTTATACCAAGTGAGCATCAAGAGGGGGTGGGTAATTATCAGCTATTGTGTCAATCCAACTAAATATCATATTGTGATAACCGTATGGCTTGCCAGACATGCTTCGAGCATATTCCCAAGCCGCAGTTGAGTTGAACTTTGCACGCACATCTGGATGTAAAGGAAGCAAAGCTATCTGTGGATTAGAACTATCCTTTAGTGACAACTCCCACCACTCCTCCCATGGGATTACCACTATAATCTCTTCACCCTGCCAAGTCATATGAGAACATGCTGTGAGGAGAAAATATTTTTCAAACAGCTAGGAAAATGGTTCGGTATAATATTATAATTCTGAACACCCAAAATCCATTCAATACCATATTTGTATAGCACCTTGGACAGTTTTCTACGCGATGCTTCTACATTTAAACTCTGTTACTTTTGAGCGCACAGACCTACCATAATTGTACAAATTCCATAACTAAAAATGCACCATGGTTTCCAATTGACAGCCCCATACCTAAAGAAGAAAACTCAACTTTTTCTTCCAGAAGGATAACATTCAAAAATTTTACTTGCTTCTGACAGGCTGAAACATTAATTCAACTTTGCAAATCTGAGATTGTATCAAAGCATCTACAGAATAGTGCTTCCGTGTGCCTAAAAGTGGTACATTTAAGAACATGTGTCAACAATAACAACAGAAATAAAGAAAGTACAACCATATTTTCCAAACAGCATTCTCCATTTTTCTAACTAAAAATTCAGTTATATTTTCCTCGTATATAAAACCATGATTCCCCTTCTAGCCACACAAATGAAAAATCACAAGTTTTTAAGAAGACATCATTGACTTGTGAACATGATAAAAACCAGACATTTAAAACAACCTTATGATAGCTTATTCATACTTTTTTCTTCATCTAATCTGCATTCTATGTGATTTAGCACATACCTTTTCATTCTCGTGTCCTGATTCACCAACCCAAAGATTCCCCAGTTCATCCTTCAAGCAAACTGCTGTGTGACCAGCAAATGCACCAGTCACCCATTTCTCCAATGTCTCAAATCCACCCCAGCGACCACGAATCTTGGAGACTGCCAAAAAGTCACCAGAATGAACATCATCTGGATTAATGGTTGTGCGCCAAGGCTGAGGTCGTTTCTCAAATGTAGCACCCATGTGCTTTGTGAGGAAAGCTAAGTTAGCATTCTGACCCCACACTGTATTAGAAAACAGAGGCAAGACATCAATTAAAGAAAGCAAGGTCCCCAGCATTCCAGACGGCATGAGAAAGACAGAGACACCGTGCTGCTTCACCTGCTCAACCATAAATATGCATTTTAACTCACCTCTTATGCAGTGAAGTTACCAAAGCTAATAAAATTCCAAAATAGAAACAAGTAATAAATCACATTACATATTCCATCTCAGCAGCTTCTTCCCACGAATCAAATTTCAATGTGTGTTCCCGTGCAGAAAAGTAGTAATCCCAAGTAACTCTGTATGGCGTTGCAAAAACATACAAATCCATACATGTCCAGCTATGCGCCGCAGATGTCTGTAAAGAGAATACAGGTAGGTTAAGCTACATTAAGATATGATCATTCTACTGACTACATTTCCAAGAGTAAACAAACATGCTACAAACTTAACAAACACAAAACCCTATTATTTTTATTTTCCTCAATTCATTCCATTAAAAGCCATAGAATTAATTAATTAATTATAGCAAACAAACATCGAAATCAATCAATTAATCAAACGAGAAAAAGACCTTGAGACGGAGAAGGCCGCCGCCCAAGGCAGGATCGTGATCGGAATCAGCGAGGGCGAAGTCGAGGCGAGCTTCGTTGTCGTAAAAGCAAGCTCCTTTCCACTGAAGAGTTCCATTATCAGGAGAAACAGATCCAACAAAATAAGGCAATAAATCAACGGCGCTGTGGAGATTGTTCAAAACCGGCCACGATATCTGGTGAGGCAGCACCGGAAGCACATCCTTAACCCTAAAAGGTACCTTGAAAGCCTCAACATAATAATAATAATTATTATTGTTCGAACCAAAATCTCCTCCTAAAAATAATAATGATAGAATTAAAATTTTCAGCAATTTAATCGTTGGATGATAGAATAATTTAGACATAAGATTGGATTTGGGTTTGGATTAAATTGCAAAGAGAAAAAAGAGATTAATTACTGCTATTATTTTTCGTTAAGGATTATTGATAGAGGAGATTTTGGTTATGATCGATCCATTCTGTGTGTGGGTGAGGAAATTGATATTTGATTGACTTTTTGTTGTTGACGTTGACGACGAGGGAGAGGGAGAGACCACTCCCTTGTTGAGGACTTGGAAGTTGGAATGGAATTTGAGTACGTGGCAGATTTACAGCTCGACTTCCTCTGGTCTCATTATCCTGTTGATAATCTAAAAACTTTCTTCTTCTTTGTTTCAACTTTTTAAAGTTTATTACTAATTATTTCAATTGCGCTCCGCAGCTTGTTTTTTAAAAAAGAAAATTGAATATGCATGTTTTTCTAAAAAAAAAATCTTAAATGTAAATAAAATACTTATATATTTAATTAAATAAATTAAGAATTATCTATATTAATAAATAAATAAAAATATTAATGATTATAATAGCGTGCACGACATCAAATAACAGATTTTTCTCCTGAATTGAAAAGGTTTTGAGATTAATCATAAAATTATGATGGTGAAGGTAAAGTTGTCAATTCCGTTTCGTTTCGGCCGGAATGGCCGGAACATCTCGTTCCAGTTCAAAAAACAAAACAAAACGAAACAATTTTCACCTCGTTTAAAATCTCGGTTTTTTCCGGATTTTCCGGTCAAATTTCAGCCGGAACGTTCCGGTCGAATTCCATGTATTCCGTTTCGGGTTAAAGCCACTGAGTCAAAGACTCAAAATTGAACCCGGTTCAATTTCATTAACTACACAGTACACCCACGTATACATGCTCTTTTTCTCTTAAGTCTAAACTAAAAACCAAATCCCTAATATCTCTTCCTCGTAGTCTCAAGTTCCCAACCAAAATAATTACAATCGGCATCTTGTCTTTCACAACCTCCCCCTCCAATCTTCCCTCTTCTCTCTTGTTGTCTTGCTCTTGCATATTGCACTGCTGGAACCTGACTTCCCGACCGAAGCGGCTTGATCGACAAAAAAGAGAAGGAGCCCCCAATCAATGAATTTCAGAGAATTCTCAACCTCCCCGTAAAGATTATATCACACAGAAGACTAATACCGGACTCCAAGACATCTAATCTCGCTTTGTGGCCATCCACTCCCTTCTCAAATAATTGTCTCTTCTCTCTAAGGTGCAATCTTTTCTCTCTCTTTAAGTTCAAATTGGAAATGAAAAACGCATAAACTCAGTTCTATTACACTGCTGGAACGTTAATACCAGATACCTTTTTCATAAATTTTGTATTTAATTTGGTCTTTCTTTGTATCTAATTTAATATTCTTTTTGTTTGTATAATCTTACTGTTGGGTTTGTAACTTTGTATTGTATTTATTGCTTCACCAGGCTTGGCTAGCTAGTTTGAACTTTGAAGCTTTATCTGAATGTTACTTTGATGTTTGATCTGTGTACAAGCCTATACAAATCAAGTCAAGGCTCTTTAAGTAAATGAAATTGATAAAACAGAGTTAATGATCTGTTTTATTTATACTGCATACATCAAGATTAAACAGAGTTAAGCCTAGATAAGAATATTACATTTAAAGGAAAAAATTATACTGCATATGTCAAGATTAGAATTCAAGAAACAAAGAACAAAATAACTGAATTAATTGCTAGTTTGCTAGGTCTGGTAGTTAATAATATAAGTAACTTGATCATGACCGGATTAATTATAAGGAAGGATACATAATTATTATATGAAACCGAATGTATATATATGTTTGCTGCCATATTGTATTAATTTCTATGTAATTATTATATGTATATGTGTAAAATATCTTTCTTCTTCATGGAAAGTTTTTTGAGAATTATATATATATATATGAACAGTACAACCCCGAAATGGCACGCCGAAACGCCCCGAAATGGCACGCCGAAACGCTCCGAAATCGAAACATTCCGTTTCAATTGAAAAAACGAAACACCTGCCGAAACGGAATTGACAACCTTGGGTGAAGGAGTCGTCATCTAGTATCATTGTTACTGGAAAACCTATTAGTCTGCGAGAGTCTAAGTAAGGGGACTAGTTGTGTAAGGAAAAAACGCATCACCCTCAGTGCACTCAACTAAAATTTTAAAGAAGTCGTCATTCTAGCATCATGATTTTTTTTAGAATTTTTTGAACTATTTTAGGGCTTGGCTAAATACTAAAATAAGGACAAATTAAAGCTAAAGAAAAAGGTAGTAGAGTGTGTTTGCCAAACACTGCCACTTTTCCCTTAGCAAAAATAGGGTGTGCCAAACACGTTTTTAGGTTTGGCTTGGGCTTAACCCAGCTACATGAGCTAGGCTTATTAGGCTTGAGGCCCAAACCCATTTTGTTAGGCCGATAGGCAACCAAAAAGCCTTTTTTATGAAACCCAGTCCATCCATATGGGCTGAGCTGAAATGGGGGCCAACCTCTTCTTTTTCCACCACCGCCCCGACCCAGTGGTGGAAATTTTCTGGCAAATTGATTGCCAAAAATCAAGTTACACCATGCATAAACCACTGCACATGTTTTACGATTTCATGCATTTTATCTTCTTAACTCCAACACACACACACTACATTATATTCTCATGCATGAACGTACATCAAAGAAATTTGGGGAAGAAGAGGAAAGGTGTTATTTGGCCTGGGATATTGCTTTCCAAGTAATAACAGTGGGAGGGGGGCAAAAACAATAGTGGCTCACGGTGTGGTTGAGGGAATGGTTGGTGAGGGTTATTTTTTTTTTTGCTTTTTTTTTTTTATCAAATGCAAGAAGTATATAGATAAAAAAATAGCAAGACAAGCTTGCGTTACAAGCTGGAAACCAGCAGTACATAAAGAATAATCAGTCAAAGGGAACAGGCTCCCTTGAACAAACCATAGCAAGACAAGCTTGCAGAACAGTAACCTAGATCAACGGGAACAGGCTCCCATGAAATAGTAACAAAAGCCATATGGCATTCAGCAAACAATAAAAGAAAGGGAATAGGATCCCACATACAAATAACATGAACATCCCTCATGCAGGGGTAGTAACCAAACATCCAAAAAGCCAACAGAGGCAAACAACTCCCCAGCGATAAGAGCCAGGAACAGAATATCCTGCATATAACAGCAACAGCACCAAAGTGGTGATCCAAGGACATGTCTAGAAGACAGTCACAGGAGAAACAATCAAAATCCAGCCTCTACCCTCTGAGGAGAACATCAACCAAGCCCAATCCAGCAATAGCAGGAAGAAGCTATCAAAGTAGAGACCCAACAAGGGGCCAAGGACCACACATCAGCCAGCATCGCACATAGAAAGCAGGGAAGAACTGAGTTTCGCCCAAGTCACTCCTGCAAGGTGTGGATGGCAAGCGAACATCAGCTACAACCAGAATTCCAGACAGCTTTTGAAAGCACATAATACAAAGCTACTTATAGCAGCGTACGAAGCTGCATTGAGCAGTAACCAAGAGTCCGATCTCCAGCAAACCATCCCTACATACAGTGGATGGAGCTCAAATATGAGGGAAGAGAGCCTCACCCAAACAGTTGGGATCCATAGCCAAATCGAGGTAGGCCAGCCGAATCAGCCCTGTAGAAGAACCAAAATGGAACAGGAGGTAGAATTTGTGAACAAGTGGAGAGAACCTCACCCAACACACCCCAAACAATGCCCTATAGCAGGCAAAGAGATCCTTTGCAACAAACCAGTAGCATCCAGCAACCCAAAAATAGGCAATACAAGTCAGCAGGCGCATACCCATGATATGTAATTGGAAGGATTGGTTTTAGTTTTATTGGTTTGATGCAAGAGATGGTCATTTCTCTCTCTCTCTCTCTCTCTCTCTCTCTCTTCTCTTTTCCTGGTTTTTTCCCTCCCTTCTCCCTCAATTTTCTTCCTTGTTTCTTCATGAATTTCACCCTTATTTATAAAGGATAAAAAAGGAACATGAGTTTCTTTATAGACATGAATCTTGGCCCTTGATTCGCTTGTAAGGGATCCTAACCATTGGTTGGAAAATAATAGCTAGGTAATGCTAATACCAGGTTGTCATAGCTGATCAAGTCAGCCTATTTGGGTTGACTTTTCAACGGTTCTTTAAGTGGAAAATTGATAGGAATAAGCTTGAAGGTGTAGTACAAGTTCAGGGCTACTAGAGGGTGTGTTTGTTATCTTATTTGGAGTGTTGGTGTTGCATTAAATGACTATGAAAAAGGTCTCATTGTCAACCTTTTTAGGACCAAATGAAAAGATAACATGTCATTTGGTTATATTTTTCTTTATTGGGCATTGACCGAAACAACACCATTTTGAAAACATGTCGTTTTGGTCAAAATTATGTTGTTTTGGCCTAAATTAGATCATAAATCCCTCATTTAATTCAATCTTTCAAATTGTTCACTTAGGTTCTTAATAGAATTTTGATGTTAAGAATTAATTAAATTTACTCCCTTCAAAGTTTTAAAATGACCTAAGTTTAGCACGTTTTTCAACTTGATTATTAGTCTTAAATATTTTTTAAAACTTCTAATTTCTTCAATTTCACCTTCATTTTCAACCGAATTAGGTCCCGAATTCACGTGCCTATTGCAAAAGGTTATTGGTCTCAGATTTTTTCAATTTAACCCTTAATTGACCCCTAAACTTTGATTTTCTTGCAATTTTACCCCTGATTTAATCTAATTGAGTTTGTAAAAATTAAACCTGGTCCTCTAAAATTCAAATCTTCTTAATTAAGCCCGAGTCAGGCTTTCAAATTTAAGATGTGGCCAAAACACATCGTTTCATTTAAATGAAACGATGTCCTTTTGGTTTTTTGATCTAAATTAGGTTATAAATCCTTAATTTCAGCCCTCAATCTTTTAAATTGTTCACTTAAGTCCTTGATTGAATTTTTATTTTAAGAATCAATTCAATTTTACCTTTGTAATGTTTTAAAATGACCCTATGAGTGTATCGTGTTTGTCAACTTGGTCCTTGGTCTTAAATATTTTCAATTTCATGCTTAATTGACCTTCAAACTTCTAATTTCTTTGATTTCACCCCTATTTTCAACCAAGTTGGGTCCTCAAATTAACGTGCCTATTTCTTCAATTTAACCCTTAATTGACTCTCAAACTTTGATTTTCTTGCAATTTTACCCCTAATTTCATCCAATTGAGTTTGTAAAAATTAAATCTAGTCCTCTAAAATTTCAATATTCTCAAATGAGCCCATGTTAGGCAAATTTAATATTTTACCAATTAAGTCCCTAATAAAATTAATTTGATATTTTCAAAGTCTAATTAAGTCCTTACACTTAATCAATTCTTTAAATTTAACCCAAATTAATTCTTAAACTTAATTAAACCTTTAATTAGGTCTGTAATTGAAATCAAATTAGCCTATTAAAAATCTAATCAAGTTTTTAAACTTGATTTTTATGCAAATTCATTTGATAATCATGTAATTTCACATTGATTCTGCATTGTCTTTCAATCTTGGGTAGAATTAGGTTCCTGGTTTTGTTAAAAATCTCAGTTTGGTTCCTTCATGCATTTAAAACCCTTTTTAGCCTGTTTTTGCCAAATTGCCATTCATTTTTTTCAAGTTTTTTGTTGTTTTTATTTTTTGTTGTTTTTATTTTAAAAGGAAACTTTCAGGGAAAACCCAAAATTGAGTTATGACAATTGTCTTCTCTTTATAATGCTTAGAAGATAAAGTCTCATAACTTTAGATTACAAGCTTGTAAAGAAAAAAAGGAAGAAAAAGATGTGGATTTGTCAAATGAAGAAGTGGTTAATCCTTTTCAAAATGGTGGGATATTCAAAGATATCTCTAAGAATGACAGATCTAACAAAAATGTTAGAAAAAAGAGCTTAAAAGCACTGTTAGAAGAAAATAATGTAAAAAACAATATATAAAAAAGATAGGGCTCAAAGGCGCGTGTACTCGGAAGGAAATAGTATCAAAAGCACTATGAAAAAGAGATAGTGCTTAATGACATGCTATCTAAAAGGTGAGAGATCGATGACACACTTAGAAGGAAATGGTGCCGAAAGCACTGTGTAAAAGAGATAGGGCTTGACAATGCATTATCTAGAAGGTGAGGGCATAACAGCGTACTCAAAAGGAAATAGTTCCAAAAGCATTGTGTAAAAGAGATAGGGCTCGACGATGTACTATCTGAAAGTTGAGGGCATGACAACACACTCATAAGAAAATAATACTAAAAGTACTATGTAAAAGAGATAGGGCTCGGTGACGTGTTATCCAGAAAGTAAGAGTATGACAACACATTTAGAAGGAAATGGTACCAAAAAGACCATTTAAAAGAGATAGGGCTCGATGACACGCTATCTAGAAGGTGGGGGCTCAAATATACACTAAAAAAGAAAAACGATAGGGCTCAAAGGCGTAATATTTAGGAGATAAGAGCTCAAAGACACACTTAGAAGGAAAGAGATAGGGTTTAAATGCACACTATCTGAAAGGTGAGGACTCAAAGATGCACTCAAAATGAGAAAAACATGGTCTAAAGGCGTGCTATTTTGGAAATGAGAGCTAAAAGATGCATTAAAAAGAAAATAGTTTAAAAGATGTTATAAAAAAGTAAATGGTTTACAAGCACACTTGAAATGATATGCTTCAGAGTTATATGCACATAACCTTCAAGGTCTCTCCTGATCTCATATCTTGAAAATTGGAGTTTTTTTCCCCTTTCATTGACATGGATTAAGCCTTCGATAGCTTTTCTCCGCTGAAAGAATTTGAACTCGTCGAGGATTCTTTCATTGGACTCCCTACAAAGGTTAAAATGTAATGCTTTTGGGTCATTATGCATGTTTTTTTTACCTGAGAAATATAGGTCTCTATTTTTCATGGACTTTGTTTCTCAAAACTTTAATCCTCGTAGCAAGTTTTCATAGTTTTTTCACTTTTGCCTACTCAAGCTAGGACTTGTAGACTTAATCTTTGGGAGAGAGACTCATTTGACGAGCTCGGATGATCTCAACATACTCCCTTATGTGGGGACCTTTACTTCAACGGTTGATTGTTTCATGGTTACTTTCCTCAAAAGACATTGGAGGATTTAAGCATCCTGTTTCCCATCCATGCTTCCCTAGAAGAGGAATTATGGAGATAGCCCTATTGGGTTTCTTGAATTGCCCCCGGTCTAATCATGCCTCCAAGTATTTTATCTTGCTTTGTTTGATAGGGTTTTCTTAGAGATGATGTTATGCATAAGATATTTGGTTCTTACAAAATATTGATGTTAAAGAAAAATCTTTAGAATTTTAAAGTTATTTCTAAATGCAGAAACCATTTTGATGCAAGTTAAAAGCAAATATGTTTTGAAAAATTCAAGCAACTCTCATGGACAGAGTTTCATGAAGGTTGAATTTTAGATTTTGGTGCAAGTTTTTCTCTTTGTAAAAATATGAGGTGACCTTTTATTTTCATGATTTGTTGGTCAAAGAACTCGAGTTTCCACTCGAGAGTTTTAGATAAAAGAAAAATATTTGAAGCATTCATTTTACTTGTATGAATAATAAAGCATAACCATAATCTTTTGAAAATCTCATTTTGCACGAGATAACATTGCTTGCCAGCCCAAATTGCTTGCTTTTTATTAGAAAAGACTTTATCAAGCACTAAATGTAAGCTTTGGCTCTTGGCTAAGAACCAAAAGGATATTTATAAGCTCAAAAGGTGTTTAAGAGATTTCATGACTAAGAATCACTAAATCTCGTTCTTAATCCTTCATTTTGGTTGATGGCCTCCTAGACTTTAGAACTAGCTTTACAAAATGGTATGACATGCCCCAAATGTTTGGACTATTTGGCCTTGAATGTCATCATCATACTCATTGTTTTTATTTTGTATGACATGCTTAACCTTTTTTTAATCTTTGAATTTCTTCATGCCCCCAGCTTTGTTTAGGCACCTTTAATCATTAAGGATTATTTTGAATATTCATGCGGTCATATTGCTTTTCAAATCCTTTAACTTGCATGAGGTATGATCCTAGTCAAAGTTAATTTGTAAGAAAGACTTGCTAGGCTCAAACAGGGACTGCAAATGATATTTTTTAGTATTGTGAAGGTATTATCAAATATGATCTTTCCTTATTTTGAATGCATGCATTTAGGATTGGTAAGCTTTGCTTTTTTTTCGTTACGATTGGTTGGTTATGCAAAATTATTTTCATTATAATTAAATTATGAATCATTATTAATCAAACTAAAACTTAGTTTCAAAGTTATTTGAGTGGTTTTTAGTTCATTTTTCAATTTTAAGCGTTTGATCACCTTACTAGAAAATCACTTGAATTCTCAAAACTCACTTGTTAAAAATGAACGCCAATTTAACATCTATATTTGTACTAATAACTTTGATTTCCCAAAAACTTTTTGATATTTTATGAAGACACAAAAATGAGGTTTTCTTGAGCCTATGAGATCATGTGGATTTTTTTTCAAAGTTCTTAAAAAAGAAAAGTACACCAAAGAA
>Ga0307507_10008803_pt1 | contig 13776 bp, 11 predicted proteins | sample 7_EM_MG_FD_207223 | JGI IMG/M metagenome (GOLD analysis project Ga0307507, IMG submission 207223) | Populus trichocarpa ectomycorrhiza microbial communities from riparian zone in the Pacific Northwest, United States - 7_EM | ecosystem: Host-associated > Plants > Roots > Unclassified | place...
GCTTGGATCTTTCCTACAACAAACTGGATGGAGAAATCCCACCTCGACTTACTGAGCTATTTTCTCTAGAATTTTTCAGTGTGGCACATAATAATCTATCTGGCAAGACTCCTGCAAGAGTTGCACAGTTTGCCACTTTTGACGAGAGCAGCTATAAAGACAACCCTTTTCTTTGTGGAGAACCGCTACCCAAATTTTGTAGTGCGGTTATGCTACCATCACCATCACCAATTTCAACGAACAAGAACAACGAAGATAATGTTGGCTTCATAGATATGAAGGTTTTCTATGTGACCTTTGGGGCTGCATATATCATGGTATTGTTGATGATGAGTGTAATTCTGTGCATAAATTCATATTGGCGACGAGCTTGGTTTTACTTTATTGAGGTGAGCATCAACAATTGTTATTATTTTATTGTAGATAATCTTCCTATTTTATCTTTGGGTTTTCATAGCCTTGGTGCATCGTTTTGTATTCTAGTTTTAAGATTTAAACAAGTTTAAATGCAATGTTATATTGATTTTCATTTGTGTTTTGTTTTTGTTTTTAGCTTCTATATGACATATAATAATGAAGTTTCTTTACTGATTGCTCTATGATTGGATTTATAAAGCTTAGGACTAGTAGTTTCTACGTGAATTAATAAGAGGATGCCTTTGTATTCTGGATTGGGTTTGGCAGACTGGATAAGCCAGGATTGCCGAGGAAGAGGCTGTTCAGGTTAGGCGAATAGGTTTCCATAATCATTAGTTATATAATCAATCCTAATCAGAATTTCCCAAGAAAGAATTAACTAAAATTTTTAGTTAATGCTGATGAACATGAGTAAATGATTTGCTAAAGAGACAATCATGTATTTAAGAACCATTGCTATGCTACAGGTTGATCCTAAATTGAGACAAATCTATATGTCCAGTTCGGAGAACCTTCAAATAAAAAAAAGAGTTAAGCCTTGTAAAATTGGCTATCATCAAAAGGACAAGAAATAGAACAACAAGAATTAGCCTCGCATTTCTTACATAAGTAAAAGAATCCATTTGCTGACGGAAAGGAGGACTCTGCAACAAGTCTAAAATATCCTTTGGAGTGCAGTGACTCTGCAACCTCATAATTACCTCAGAATGCACCGACATAAAACACACGGGAAATCCCAAACATGAGACCGTCTTATACCTCAGGTAAGTGAGATGTTAATCCTTCTTCAAGTGGCAATGTCTCAATCAATGGCGTTATCAAATCAAGCTTCAGTATATCCCCTAATCCCAAGCCAGAGCACATAATTAGCAGAAAAAAAATGTTGTACAATCCTTTCACAGTTTACAGTACGTATAGAATAAGCATTAATAATTACCTTCATCTGGATTTCCCGAACTACCTGCAACATATATCATCACATCACGCGGGCCAACCTAAGTGCAACAAACAAGGGTATGGTCAATTGCAATATTTGAGCAGAACATTCCTCCAGCACCAATATTACTCAGGATTTATTGCAAGTCTTCCAATTTCACTGATCCTGATGAAGAGGTTACATCACTCATTACATCTGCACCAAGGTCTGGGACAACTAAGTTTCCAGTCCTGAGTGATGAGCAAAAATCAATCACATTAGAATAAAAGAAAATGGCCATGTAATATATACTGGGCCATTTCTTTTAGGTAATAAAAGTGTTCCTTAACCTTTTAGAAGTTATTTCACAAAGAATCATAAGAATTAAATATGTATATACATAGACAAACACCAAGTTATGATTCTAAATTTCCATATAAAAGATGCCCTAAGTTTTAGAATTTACCCCGAGGGCAAGTCTGTGCTGGGAATAACGAGAGCATCTCTGAGTACTCAAAGTTTCATATCCGAAGCGAGTTTTCAAGAAACTGCTCGTGTTTTAGCAAAAGCTGCTCTCCGCAGTCGTATTGATTGGCTAAAACGCCTGAAAGAAAACTTCGTTCTAGGTGGTATGATATCCGCTGGTACCGGATTCAAAGGATTAGCGCACTGCTCAAGCCAACATAAGATCATTCCTTTCAAAACCAAAAAGAAGAATTTACTCGAGGGGGGAATGAGAGATATTTTGTTTCACCACAGAGAGTTAATTGATTCTTGCATTTCAAAAAAATTCTATAATATATCAGAACAATCATTTATAGGATTTAACGATTCCTAAGAGTGGATTCATCCTTTTAACTGTTGGTGGTCCCGTGATTTCTTACAGCAGGGCATAAGGGGGTGAAGGATTTGACAAGGGCTAAGGTGGGTGAGATGTTTTTGTCAAGAAATGATTTTGGAAAATTTCTTGATATTTCTTGAATAACTAAGATAGGAGTCTTGATCAAGGCAGGAACATAGGCTCTCCAAGATTATTGACCAGAAGGAGAGAAAGGAGGCTCATTCTGCTCCATTGACTCTAAGTCTCAAAGAACAAAAAATTACTTAGCTCTATATCCTTACTCTTACTTGCTATATCAACTTTTAGAGTTGAAGTATCATCTTTGAGTATGTATCATGTTTGAGTATGCTTCTTTGTTATAATAAATATACCTTGATGAGATATTATCTTCAAGCATGTTTTCAAAAACCTGGAAAGGAGTAGAAGCATCAGGCTCTTCTTTCATCAAGGAACTCTGCCAGACAACAAGATAAAGCAGCAACGTTGCTGATGGAAAAACTTCACTCTTGAATGAGTGCTGAAGTTATAAGCCAGGTCATTAGTTTGAAGGTGTAAAACTGGTTAGTAAAATTTTAGGAAGACCAATTCACACATACGGAGTGTGTAACTAAAATAAATAAACAGGAAGTAGAAACAGGAAATCCAATTAGTCTAATATGATCTTTCTGTGAATAGAGGTTTTCTTTATGAAATTGTGGAGATGGGAGGAGATAAATGCAGATGCACGATAGATAAAAAAAAAAAAACCCTCTGTGAGAGAGATGACCATAAAGCAATTATACAACATTCTGATGTGAAATTAGCAAAAGTGATTTATCAACTACACCAAATTGTTTGCATTTAAAAGATCGGGGGAGGAGGGGCAGAAGATTAGACTTTGCATTTAAATAGAAGTCCAGATAATTAGGAACAAAATAATGACGAGTATCATGGCTAATAAAGGACTCAAAACACAAAAGTATTTACCAAATGGACAATTAATATAATAGTTGACAGAGTTATACAATTGTGAATCATCTTTAGATTTTGGCTCCTGCAAACATGTTACACAATTTTCCAAAATCATGCAACTAACAGCTGAGTCAATGTTACACATAAGAGAGTGAAAAATACAGAAAATGAACCTGGCCTGCATCCAAATGAAAAACTTTTGATCATCTGTATTGAATTTCAAGATGTAAACTCTTCCCAAAGCTTGATTAACCTAAATAACCCAAAGAATTATGAAATCTATGATATTACAATTAATTATTAGAGTCAAAGATCTCCCATCTAAGAAAAACTAAGAAAGAAAAGTGTACCTTATCAAAAACAGCCTCTTAAGAAAAAATAATTCGATCCTATCAATCAAGACGTCAAGAAAAAGCTATCAAGTTCTCACCAAAAAGAATGTTAACAAAACAAACAACAGAAAAAGAAATAAAAACCAATGTTGGAAGAGAGAAACAAAATCCCAGGCTCAAAAACATAATAATAAATAGGATACATCTTCCACAGCATTCAAATTCCTATCAAGCCACTGGAAATGAAGCAAACCCTCATCACCCTGGAACAATTCAAAAATTTCAACTTCAAACAGGAAACAAGATGCTAGAAACACACTATCTAGTACTTAAGATAAACGAAAACAACAAAAGTAACTAAAAATCTTTACACAGGCACAAACTCTATATAACACAAATAAACCAAAAGACACCAGTTTACCCTTCCAATGCGAACAAGTCCTTTTCGAGAATCAGCAACAACCTTTTTTCCATAGAAAACTATTTTACCAGCAAGAAACTCCAACACAATTTACTACCAACAAAACAACCACAACACCATAACATAACCCCATCAAGAAAAGCATACTTGTACATCCAAAAAAGCAATTATAGGCTCTAATTAATATGAAACAGAGATTTTAAGCAAAACCCACAATTTTAAAGGTGATTTTATTTACCTGCATTGCTGGAATATCTTCAACTGATGAAGAACCCATTTTTTGTATACTTCCTCTATAAAGCTTCATTTCTTTCAACACTGCAAAGACGGACAAAAAAGAAGGACAAATCAAATACCCAAATCATAAAAAATAACAGAAAAAAATAAAAGAAAATCCGAAGTTGGAAAATTAATGGAATTATTTGATTGATTTCTAGAGAAAGAGAGCTTGGGGAATTGGAGTGTTTTTATTATGATGGCTGTGCTTAGTGTGCTATGTTTTATTGGGTTCGGTTGCTGTGAGATTACCAAAATGACACTCCAATTGCTCACCAAAATGACACTCCAAGTTTGCCAAATTTCAAACAAATAAAGCAAGATGTTTGTGGCAAATGTGGGTCTTAACTGCTATCTATAGTTACCAGTATATTCTTCGCGCTACAGCAATTGAATATAATTTTTAAAAAAAATATATTAAGAATATAAAAAATATTTAATTTTTTTTCAAATTTATTAATAATTATATAAATAACAATAACAATAATAATAATAATAATAATAATAATAATAATATTTATAATACTCTCGCAAGTGGGTTTGCTAGATCTAAGGACGTAGGGTCTGGGGTGGTATCTAGACCCAAAGAGCTTAGGTCTGCCAAACCCAAGTTATTTTTTTTAAAATTTATTAATAATTAAATAAATAATATTAACAATAATGAAAATAATAATAATTAATTAATTTTACCATTCAAATCAAATACATGGTTGTTTTTCAATAGTAATAATATTTTTTCAAATTTATTAATAATTATATTAAGAATATTAATAATAATATTAAACTTGTTTGACTCAAGTTCTTATAATTTTTAATCCTTTCAAATCAAATTTATGGTTTATCTTTAATAGTAATAATATTTGTTTTTTAAATTTATTAATAATAATAATAATAATAATTTTACCCTTTAAATTTTATGGTTGTTTTTCAATAGCAATAATATTGTTTTCAAATTTATTAATAATAATATTTATAATACTCGTGTGTCTAATTGTATACTTTAGATGTAAGGAGAAAGAAAAGAAAAAATAAAAACAACTAAAATAATATCTCATTAAAAAATAAAATGAGAAATTGAAAATAAAACTACTATTACAATTCACAGTGAAATATTTTTTAATTTACAGTAAGTTTTTCATACCATTTAGCTTTTATTATAATTGGACTAGCTAAACAAATCAATCGGATAAATCACCAATCTAGATTGAATTGGGATTGTTTTTAAATTGTTTTTGGATATTAAACTAGTTAAATTTGTGCAAACCAATAACCTGTGATTTAGTTAATCCAACAAAATATGGGTGAAACTGGCTACATCTAGTTGAAGTATGAAATGCAGGGGTAAGATGACTAATCGGCAGAAACACATGGAAGTAAAATAGTGGTTTTAGATAAAAGATCACTGTAAAAATTTGTTTTTTTACTTAAAAATATATTAAAATAATATTATTATTTTTTTAATATCATAATATTAAAATAATTCAAAAATATAATAAAAAATTAAATTAAAGTAAAAAAAATCAAGATTTTTTAAAAGTACAATTGAACCATAAAAAAATACTACCTAAATGAAATAGCAGAGGCATATTTGTCATTTTTCAATTCTACCCCCCCAAGAAACTTTTCTCAGCTGGGTATAATATGTTAGGGTCAGTGGTTGGATTTTTTTTTTGTAAAATTAACACAGTAAATTAAAAAGATTTAATGAATTTACATGGATTCAAAAAGATTTGGTGGAATATTATGTTAATTTAATTATTTTTACTTATAAATGTATTAAAATAATATATTTTTTATTTTTAAAAAATTATTTTTGACATCAGCACATAAAAAAACAATAAAAAAATATAAAAAATTAAAAATTTTATATTCTTGCACCGAAGATATCTGTATTTCGGTAAGGATGGCGTAGCTTTGCTGTGGAGAAGGTAACTAGTGAACTTTGTGTAACATTCTGATAGGTTAATTAGAATGATTATCAGAAAGAAACTAGTTTGTATTGAACCCTCAATATCTTCCACTGGCTTATTTATCTGCAATGTTGGTTTAGAACGTCAATACCATACAAGCTTTGAACATGACTAGGTCAAAGGCATTTCTATATTTTGCGGTGGATGGATGTCACTTTGAATTTGTTTTTATTTGTCAGGGCATGTTTTCAGATATCAGGAGGTTCATCTTCAGGCGTCCGAGAGTTTCTTGAGGGTTTCCTCTGCAGCTGGAGTTTAGTGGATGGAAAATACCATGTTCTTGTTGCTGCAGAAGCAGATGTTGATGCCCAGGTAGGATGTGATGGGAGGTATCTTTTGGAAGCTGACAGGTATATGGAGGTTGTTGAAGTCTATGCTTTGTATCCGAAACACAAAAAGGTCCCATAGTTTCTTCATATCTCTCTGTAAAGCTCGCAACTTTTTATCATAAACCAATCAAGTCACCATTTTTATCACATAAATAAAAATCTTAAGATAAACCCAGATTTAAAAAAAATCACATATTTACTTGTTTTCTCTTATCTAAATCATTCCCTTTTGATATTAAAAACGAGACAAATTATTTAGAAATAATACAATAATACATGGAAACCAATACTATACGGAAACCTGTTGGAAACTTTATGGAGGGTTACCTACTTGGAAAAGCAGTACCAAATAAAAATATGTTTTTATTAGATGTTTTTTTATTTTTTATATAGAAGATCAACTTTACTTTACCAAGAATTATCTTCAGGGAGTGAAACATTTGATAGATTATGACTTTTGAAATATGTATATTTCATTACCTAATATGTGTATTTCATTACTTAATACAATTATGGACAATATTATTTTTCTTAACATCACAATTTCAGGAAAAGAATGTTCATGATATTAAAACAAATAAAAATACAAATAAATCATTGTCAGGTACAAGAGTACTGCAAACACAAGGAGCAATGCTATAAAAGGATCAAATTGATCCAAATTTCAAGCTTTAGGTTTATACTAGAAAAAGAACTCATATGAAAGGTAAAGACATGTCTATCATCCCAACATAAGATCAACTAAATTCTCTGACAGATGGTGCCAAGAATGTTCTAGATATTCATACTTCTATTGTTCATTCTAATAATAAGTGTATAGACCTTGACTTCCCTATAGCTATTAGAAAACGAGCTCAATCATATACCAACCATCTCATTGCTAAATATTTATCTTACCAAAGACTTTCAAATAATCATAGAGCTTTTACTTTGAAGATATTTTAATTGTTTATTCCAAAAAATATTCAAGTGATCCAAATTAAAAGTTAGCAGTAATGAAATAAATGAATGCTCTTAATATAACTGACACTTGAAATGTAGTTGACTTATCAAGGGAAAAGAAGAAAGCAGAGTGAAAATGAGTGTTTACTATTAAATGAAAAGCTAATGAAAACCTAGAAAGGTATAAGACAAGGCTTGTGTCAAAAGGCTTCACAGGAATATACGATACACTTGCTTTTCTAAATGGAGACTTAAAGAAAATATCTTTATTAGCATACCATATGAGTTTGAAGAGGGAATTAACAAACATAAAGCATGTAGACTAAAAAGTATTTATATGGCCTCATGGTTTGAACACATTGAAAAGGCTATAAGACATCATGGTACCGACATTGAATCCGGCCATCGATCATGAGGTTACTTCAAAATCAAGCAAATCATTTTATGTTCTATAAACATTCAGGTAAAATTCTTACCTTAATTATTTATGCAGATGACGTAATCCTAATTAGTGATGACAATATCGAGCTAGAAACACTTAAGAAGAAACTTGCTGATGATTTTGAGATTAAAAATTTAGATGCTTTAAAACATTTTCTGGGAATGGAAGTTGGCAAATATAAGAAAGATATATTTTTCACTCAATGCAAATATGTACTTTATTTACTTGATGCAACAAAATTGTTGAGATGCAAAGCAACCGAAACACCAATTCAAGCCAACTTGAAGATCCAACCTGCCAAAATTGAAGAAGTGGTGAATCAAGAGCAATACCAAAAACTCGTGGGTAAATTAATTTACTTGACCCATACATGCCCAGATCTAGCCTTTGCAAAAAAGCATGGTCAACCAGTTCATGCATTCACTAACATTTTGAAGTCAATAACACGAGGAACAGGTTTGTTATTTAAGAAACATGAACATTTACATATTAAAGTCTATACCGATGCCAATGCAGATTAGGCTAAATGCATAATTGATAGAAGATCAATTTCTAGTTATTATGTTGATACATGACAAAGCAAGAAAACAAAGTACTATGACAAAGAGTAGTGCAGAAGCTAAGTTTAAAGCAACTGCACATGAAATTTGTGAAATTGTATGGATTAAAAGGTTTTTAAAAGATATGAAGATTCTTAAATCGACACCTATGAAGGTATATTGTAACTATAAGGCAACAATCTCAATTATTTCTTTATAATAGAACAAAGCACTTTATCAAAAAAAAATATTAACAGTGGAATAACATGCATCCATAATATGGATCCATATGTTCCAGCCACCTAGAAAGTTGTTAAGATACTTACAAAGAGACTTGAAAAGAAACAATTTGACTACTTCATCAGCAAGCTGGCGCTTCCTTCTAAGTAGGAAAGTAGGATTTATGATTTGATTTAGTTTTTGTATTCTCCTTTAAAAGAAACCTTGTATGAACTATTTTGATTCAAGTCAATATACTAATTTCCAGAGATTACTCTGTCTCTGTCTCCAAGAAGTAAAAAAGAACCCACAAAAGGGCAATTGCATTTATACACTGAGCTATAAGTACAATATATCTCACTAGTTGAAAACGTTTTCCTGGCTATCAATGCATCATCATGACGCAATAATTTACCTCGTCAGGAACACATTACCACCTATTATTAACTGCCGGATAATTTAATGGATGTTCTCATCTGTCTCTTTAGCTCTGGATTCTATGGAAAGAGTTCAAGAATGGTGATAGCACGATACCATATTTTGGAGCTCATATAAGGGTATGTACGATATTAATTTCAAGGGCGAGCTCGAGCTGCTTGACTGATGCACTAGAAGAATTTGAATACACGCGGCACCCGGATTCTTAATCTTTTCCACCTGCTTCTAATCAGCAAAGGATGCAGACCAAGTATATGTTCTGGCATGAAATCGTGCCTTGTCAGTATACCCACAACAGGGGACCTCTGCAGTGAAAGAGAATTAACATTAAAACATAGACAGCGTATGTGAATATGCGAGGGGGATCAGTCTCCTCGCTAAAAATAACAAGGAAGATCCATAGTTACATGCAGAAAGAGGACACAACAAATGCAACCAACAAGTCATCACATATGAAATCTGATAGGCACTCTAGGAACAAGGTATACTGAAATATTAAGTAAATTGAGAGCAAAAGAAGCCAAGAGAAAGTAGAAATAAAGTGGAACAAGATTTGCAAGGCATAGTAATTCAGGAAACTGTGGCAGGGAAAGTTTTGTGGGAAAATAATTACTGGAAAATAGTAATTTGTTGCTTGCAATTTTCTGTGCAAGTGCAAAGACATACAAACTTCTGGAATGGCAAAAATAATTGAGCATGCTTGAAGTAAACAATGCTTTCACGGGAATGAAAAAGGAGGAGCTTACAGGTCAAAGGGAAGGGGATAGAAGTTCTTATCAAGTGCAGTGCCTTCAATTTGTGAAATCTACAGGTAGAATTTTAAAAAAGCTAACAGAGGGTACAGAAGTTCTTACACCAGATATCCTGGGCATCACCAATAAATGCCTCAAACCAACTTCTCGGAAAAGTATGAGAGCCTTGGCCAGTGACATTGTCTCCACAACAGTGTATGGTGAAGCATTAGTAAATGGATGTAGATCTAAAAACATCTCCATCTCTTCTTCAGTAAATCGTAGTTCCTCTATCTTGTCTCCATTGCCTGAGCCCCTCTCTGCAAAATCACCAGCAGAGAACAGCTTTAAGGCATCAATGCTTGTTGGCACTGGAGCGGACATGAAAGCTTTCTTCTTTAGCAATTCAATAAGATGAGCACGGAGGATTAGACCATAAAGAACTGGAGGCTCGGAAAGTGGAGGCTCATCAACCACAGGAAATCCATTATGCCTTGTAGTTCTCAGAACATGTACTATGTTGCCAACCTTCTCGATGCCCTGAAAGACCTGGAGTGGACCAGTTACTACATCACCAACAGTCAACTGCCTCATATAGGGCTCGGCATGAGACTCTAGGTAAGGAAAGCCCTTTGCTTTCATGATAAGATCAAAAATATTACCATTGAAAGCATCAGCCACAGTCTTGGAAATAAGAAGAACAAGCATTATCAAGGGTAGCAGCAACAGATTATTGGTCAATTCTAGGATAATAACACACAGAGAAACTGTCATCCTCATAGATCCGCCTAAAAATGAAGCAGCACCTAGGACAGCATAGAGGCCATGATTAAGACTTGAGTGCGAACCAACTAGCATTCCAACAAAACGTCCATAAGATGCACCAGTCACAATAACAGGAACGAAAAGACCCGCAGGGGCAACAATCCCACAGCTAAAGATGCTAAGAAAGAAGCAGGTCACAAAGAATATGAGAATTGACGAATATTGAAACTCGGAGTTGGTGTTCTTGCTGAAAAGATTTCTTACAGCATCATCATTTGTGTTAAATATAAGGCTGGCCAGATCATTGTAATGTCCAGGAGGACATTGAAATTTCTTGAAGTTACCAGACCGGCCTATTGTTGGACAGGATTCAGATGCATCAGATGGACAAGGTTGGCAAGAGGCAAGCCACGGTAGTCCAAAAAGAAGACAGGATGTGGAAACAGAAATTGCACAAGCAAGAAAAATTTTGTAAGCAATGCCTTTCCTGGAAAAGGGAATACATCAATAAAAATGAGTCAGGAATCATATGTTATCATATTGGGAAATGATTTTGTGCAAGAGAGCTTACTCGTTGATGAGGTTGTAAATCCGAAGAACCTTGTCTAAAAGGAAGTTATACAAACTTCCCAATATGCCTCCTATAACTCCAAGGGCAAGCGCAGGAGGAACATCAATGAGGTGGTATGTGACACTTGCTGAATACACATCAAACATTATGAGCCCTCCTTTGCCAAATAACCCACATTTTCCACTTAAACAAAAATCAATCAGAGCCCGCAGCACTATTGCAACTACTGCTGTTGTGAAGAAAGATCTCCAAAGAAGGACACTTCTCCACCTGAAGAAGAAAATATTGATATTAATGTTGAAAAAAACTACCTCGGAATTTTCCACGATGTCTGATGGTCAACAAAAACTAAGCCAAATAACCAATTGCTGCATTGATATGAAGAAAAAATTTCAGCTTCAACCTTGATATCTTGCTCCCACCAGGAAGGAACTAGATAGAAATAATTGGCAAGAGGTACAGCTCAAACACATTGCATAGGAGCAAATTCTTATGTCCATATAGATACAGTGTAAATGTAGAAGTAACAGTGACAAATGAAACACGCAATGGTCAGTGAATCAACATGTACAAACAAATGAAAGTGGTGGTCAACGTGCAACAGGCAGCAAACTGTAGAAACTTTTTAGTTATATGAACCGGTCCATCCAAAAGGGGAGGCGGAAGACTATTAACTGACCCACATTAATATTTGCTCAAGTGAACATGGTGATATTATTCTGTCATTTACCTGAGAAGCCACTAATAAAATTTTACAATAAAATGAAGAGGAAACTTATCCTTTTTTGGGACATGTTTTTCAACACCAAGACAATAAGTACTAATCAAAGAATGTAGTAAGCTGAAATGAAAGTTTAATGTGGATTGCAAAAAAAGTTGTGATGAAAAAATTGGAATCATGACAAGTTAAGTTAATAGCAACAGCAAAGGAAGATTACAGAATGTTCAATTGAATAGCATTTCCAATGCAAGAAACACACCAAGATGCCATTTCTTCAAGTGCAAACAGCACACCTCCAACTGGGGCACGGAAGCCAGCAGCAATTCCAGCAGCTGATCCACATGTTACAAGATCTCGTCGGTCTCGGTCATTTCTGAAAAAATGAAGCCATCTCCATGTTAATCTAAATCTTTTGGATCCACCCTGACCAAGCAATGCTGCAACACATGCTCCAGTGTGCACCATTGGCCCTGCCTTTCCAACAAAAAGAGATGAGGAAACTGCGGATATGCTTCCAATAATCTGCAAAATGAACAAAAATACATGAGACTTTCTGTTGCCATGCAAACAACAAACTGCTCTTAAATTTAAGCAGAGAACATCAACAAGAAATCAGATTAGCCAAATCGCCCACCCAAATGGAATACATAGTCAGTCAATGCAAGTTATAGAACCCAAGCTATTCAAAACAATCGAAAATAAAAGAAAAAAAAGAAAAGAAACATTCCAAATCCCACCTTAACAATCAAGGTTCGCAAGGAAAATATTCCTGGCGCATCCACACCATTCAGGTAAGCCTTAACTTCTGGAATACCTGAACCAGCAGCAGCTGGTGCTATAAAAGCGGTGATGATAGATGCAAAAAGGGTAAGAGTCAAATTAGAAACTGAGAACACAAGAAAAGCCATCCCAAACCTGCAAAAAATTCAAAAAAGAATGCATCAAATACCATTCCCACTCTCCCTGAACTCAAAACCCTTTTCTCCTCTTACAAAACAAGATTAAAAGAATTTCCTTCACAACAAGGAAATCAAAATATTTTCTTAAACATTCCAACAAGCCACAGACAAACAAAAAGAAAAGAAAAAAAGAAACTAACTTTCATAGTAACTTTAAAAAATAATCTAAATTAGCTCTGAAAAACAAATCGTTACAAGGAAAAATCAATTCCTCACTTCATATAAATAGAGAATCAGAAAGAAAATTATAATTGAGTCTCAAACTTTGATAAAAAAGTAAAAGGAAAAGAAACGAAGATGTTACCATAAATACTAAAGCATTACCTTTTGGCCAGCATCATATTGGAGGTGACCACAAACTTCAAGCCAGCAATATTTTCCACGGCAAGATTATTAAAAAACCCAATAAGGCTAACAATCAGGCCAATCAAGAAACAAAGCAACCACTTCATGAACACATACTGGAATATTTGTATCTTCCCACCACTCCTCCAATCTTGTTTAAAGAGATCATTCTCAGCAATCCTGCCAAATTCAAAACCAAAAAAAAATTCAAATCTTTAACTGAAATAAACCAAAAAAGAAAAAGAAAGTAATGAAAAGATGAGATTTTGGAAGCTGGGTTTTACTCGTAATCAAGACTTTCAATGGGGCAGACATTAGCTCCAACGATGGCAACTTGAGAAGTGGAGTTGACATTTGATCTTTCAGAGGTAAGAAGAGGAATGGTAACAGACTCGTGGTCGTCGTTTGCTTCTCCATTGATAGAATTTGTTGCCATAGTATTTTTTTTTTCTTTTTAAGGTTATGTATCTGGGTTTTCTTTTTCAGTTATTGACCACCATTGGCACAGACAACAAGAGAAGAGAATTGCATGTTGTGATTTGTGAGAAGGAGAGACGATGAGTAAGTGAATGTATTTGTGATGGAGTGGAAGTGTGGAACTTTGCCTCTGATGTTTCTTTTCTTGATTTATATATATATATATATATATAT
>Ga0307507_10008804_pt1 | contig 13776 bp, 17 predicted proteins | sample 7_EM_MG_FD_207223 | JGI IMG/M metagenome (GOLD analysis project Ga0307507, IMG submission 207223) | Populus trichocarpa ectomycorrhiza microbial communities from riparian zone in the Pacific Northwest, United States - 7_EM | ecosystem: Host-associated > Plants > Roots > Unclassified | place...
TCGCTGTTGAGAACGATGCCTGCAGACATGTGGAAACGATAGTACATGATCACATGATTAATGTTGACATTGCCAAGACAGGTTTGTGCAACATTTTATTTTTTATCGACATATTCTCAGCCAACGCTGACAATTTCCTGCTATCCACCTGCACTAATGTCTTCATCATCCACCCTTCTGTCTTTTCTCGAAGCGAAAGCCGCGTTTTTAGTCAAAGTGCACAGCATTACCATGACAGAGGGTATCATCAATAATGGGCAGGCCTTGGATTTGCAACTTGTGAGTTGATTGTTACTTTTTATTTCTATTGAATTCTACTTATCATGAGTAGGGGGACCTTTTGTTGTTGGCTCACAGTGTTGGCCTGATGGTTGATCATCTGGAGATGCAAGGGCTCTCCGAATTGTTGCTCCTCATAGGTGAGTATCCAGAATCACAGGTGCCAGAGGCCAGATGGAGGGAATTGCTGGCAGGGATTGGGACTGAAGGGGTCCCCACATCATCTTCACCTCCAGCATCTCCACCCCCAGTCCAACAGACCCCTTCAACTGCCCCGAGTGGCCAGGCCAACGATGGATCTGTCGCAGCAGCCAACCCTCCGAACACCACCGATACGAACGGCGGTGTTGCTCCAGCGACAGCAAGTTCAGCAACAGCGACAGCAATGGTAGTACCATTGCTTGCCGAAGACAATGTGAATCTGTCAAGAGTAGTACCCTTGGCAGATTCTTCAATGCCCATCCCCACAGCGTCTGCTGAGGATCGGCATGAATCCGTCACAGCGAATGGTCCACCGAACACTGCCGATGTGGGCAGTGCAGGTGCAAATCCGCCGACAGTCATACCATCAGCTCCAACGCCTGGTAAGCTTTTTCCTTGCTCTTCTGAACCAAATTAATTTTACCTGTTGTAAGATGTTGTGATAGAGGGAGTGGAAGACACAGAGCCACCGACCACCACAGAGGCAACGAATATCAAGAAGGTAAAATTGAGGGTGAGGAAGCCTGAGGAAGAGTATGAGAACAGTGGGAATGACGAGGACAAGGACAAGGACAAGAATGGGGATGACGGTGTGAGTGAGCATGAGTCAGATTGGGAGTCAAGGAAGTGGACAAGTTCGCAACGAAGGGCAAAGCAACGAAAGCGTGTGATCTCTGCCAGGATGGTCACTTCAGATGAAGAGGACGATATACCTGAAGAGGAGGATTGGCCGACAATTCCCTCCAGACGGCCATGTGAGGCGTGTGCACTGGCTGTGAGTCCCTGCCGCGCTTTTGAAATGCAATCACAGGGACAGCAACGATATGCTTGCCAGCACTGCAAGTGGTTGAAGAAGGGTTGTAGCAGGATGCTTGCTCAGAGAAAGGAACTGATGGCATTGATGGAGATGAGAAGGTGGGCAAGTCGTCGGCGATGCAATGAGAAGGATGATGATGATGAGGACGACGATGATGAGGACGATGATGATGAGGACGATGAAGACTTGGTGAAGCAGAAGGGCAAGAAGAGGCAAAGGACAAGATCGGTGGGGGGTAGTGCTAGCAGGAGGAGAGAAGAGAAGAGGAAAAGAGTGAAGTTGGAGACAAGTGGGGATGAGGGCCAAGATGAGGACTGCTGGTCGGAGCGACATCAGGAGTGAGCAGGTCTGCAGGAAGATGTGGATATGGATGAGGATAGGGCAGCTCGGAAGAAGAAGAAGGGCAAGGGAAAAGCAGTTCCCCAGGATGGGGATGATGGCGCTGGGGGTGGCAAGACCGCCGCATTTGTGAAAGAGGAGGAGGAGGATGAGATGGAATGGAAAACATGTGAGTATGTTTCTTACAAAAACATTGACATTATCTGATGATGTATACCATAGTGGACAACTTCCAGCCAGGGCTGTCTTGGAGAAGAGTTCGACGGAGGGCTAACCCTGCTGTGAGGGATGTTGCTGAGCTGTACGCCCAGCTCTCGATGGTTGAGGGGAGAATGGCAGCGATGAATCAGGCAACTGCGATTCGTTTTGGTGAGGTCCAGCAAGACCTCAATCGGTTGGAGTCCAATGGCAACACCCAAAGGAAGTACTTCGGACAGGAGATGGCACAGATCGAGCTGCAGACACAGTTGGCAATGGACCGGGCCCAGGTCCAAATTGACAATCTCCGCCAGCAAACGTCCGACATCCACAGCTTGGTCTCATCAATCCACACCCACTCCGCAGCATTGACAGATGGTCTCAGGGCCATGATGCAGAGTTTCAGGGATCTCCGGTTCGATATGCCGAACGCATTTGACAATTGGATGAGGATGAGGGCAGAGGGTGGAAGGAATGGGACAGTGTCAGCAATGGAGCTGCACCACCAGCCCTGGGCAACCAGCAACTAGCATGTTCCCAGCCTACCGCCACTCCCCCCAATTCATGTCACTCCGCCCATGCCATCTGCTCTGGTTGACAATGCTGGTTCCACCGACTACTCGTTCCAGGAACCGCCACATGCTCCCACCAGCCTGCCCAGTTCTCCAACTCATCTGTACACTGGTTTTATCGTTCCACATGAGCAAAATGATGCTCTCATGGACCTGCAAACTGAGTTCCATCAAGGTGGTGGTGAAGATATGGAGATGGAGGTGGAAGGGGAGGGGCAGGGAGAGGCTGGACAGGTAGGGGAAGAGCCTTTTGGTGATGTCTTTCCACCTGAACGAGTTGGGCTGGACTCCGAAGAGGAGAGTCATATGGAGACAGAGCAGGAAGCTGCCACAGAAGGAGAGATGGTTGGTGAGCAAGGGATGGCAGATGAAGCAATGGCAGTTGAGGCAACAGTGGAACTGGCAACGGCGGTCGATGCAACGGCGGTTGAGGCAACGGCGGAACAGGCAACAGCGATTGAGCATGGATCCACAACGCCGGTTCCTGTCACCCTTCCCATCTCCGAAGACCTCCCTCCAGATACCCAGACATCACCAGCAGGCTCACCTCAAACCAACATTGATGGTGAGTCTACATCTGCTGCATTTGTTCCAGACCCAGTCGCTGTGACTGGGTCTCCTTCCCTTCATCCGTCACCGTCGCAGCGGACGCCACTTTCCACATCTCCGTTACTCGTTTGTGATGAGTCCGTTGAGCCACCAGCTGGGTTGCTGGTGACTGACATTGAGGTGTGTCCCCCTTCCTCCCAGAGCACCATGCCATCCCCTTCCCCCCACCCGGACTACCGGCTTTTGAACCCTCCTCATGGCAACAGTGCTGCAGAGGAGGGCACAACTCATTTCGAGGGGCGCATAACTTGCTCCAGGTCTCGTTCCATCAGCAACCCACCTCCCAATTTCGGAACGCCTCCCCCGCTCATGCCAAGGAAATCATCATGGAAGCCTCCCAGCCGAAAATGAAGAGAACTTGGAGTGGAAGGACTTTCAATTGCCCGTTGGCTGGGTTTGTTTTATATATATCATTGTACATACACCTTGCACAATATACATCTTATCACCTTGAGAACTGTCTTGAACAAAAAATATTGAGAATGGTAAGCATTCAGGCTGTTGGGAATGTAGAACACTGCGGTACACTCACTCCTCAGACATATTGGCCCAATGGACGGCGGAGCAGCATGAATGGTCAACACTGCCGTACTTGTTCCACAAAGTCTCCAGTCTGTCCTTACTGGCAGTTTTGTGCATGAATATCACCATTCTCTCATTGGAAGGGGCCCATCTTCAAACACCAGACAGTTCAAAAAAATCTGCTGTATTTCACAAATATTTGCTTTGCCTAAAATTAGTATTTCATTTGTCTATTCTATTTCAATGAATTTCCTTGGTGTGCGTATTCTGTTGCTGACCCTGGTGGGTTTCATACTTGGTGTGTCTTGACTTTCTTGATTGTTCTCTCTTTTTCTTTTCCCAGGGGTCTTCTTGGTTGGAGTGCAGACCAGCGGAGTGATGGTGATTTCCAGAGCATGGTTTGGAACTGGCATGTGAGATGGATAATTGACTGAAAAAGGTGGGTCACCTGGTGGAATGAGATGCTCTTGGCTTCCAACCCCAGGGAAGTTGTGAGGAGCAGCAATCATGCCTGGAGCCAATGGTCTGCCGGATGGATGGAATCCATGTGTTTGTCGCTCCAGATTATGGACCCCTTGCTGTGGTGGTGGAATAGGATGCCATCCCTGTGACTCAGCAAATTGGGCCAAAAGATGTTGAAACATCATTGATTGATGGGGGTCTGCCGTCATCAAGGAAGGATTGAATGGAGCTGGGAATGAGGGCATGGGGATTAAAGGAGGTTGTTGGGCCCAGGTTGGGTGATACAACGGCAGTGTTCCTTGCTCCGGAGCCACTCCGTTTTGTGGCGTTGCAGAGACTGGGAGAGTAGTGGGTACCAGATTCGGATCATACTGGGGCTGGTCTTGAGGAATATGGGTTTGAACTGCAATGTTTGGGACAACAGCTTGGGGATGCACCATGACCACACCATCAGTGGAACCAAGTCCAGATGCCAGGGGAGTAGTAAAAAGCGGCACTTCCTCTTCTGCTTCCTCAATCTTCTCCAATTTAACTTGGGCCTTCGCAGTTGGAGTTTTGGCTCTTTTTGACTTGACTGGACTTTTCCTCTTGGCAGGCGTTCTGGACTTGGTTGACTTTGCCAGGCTGCTGGAATCAACCATTACAATTGGTCCTGGCTCCATCTTTGGGGTGGTGGAAAGAGTGTCTTTCACTGCTGTGGAATACGCAGCTGGTTCCAGTTCATTGTTCCGGAGGATATGCTGAAAATAAAATGCCCTGACTCCCAAATCCTGCTGCCTTTGACGGAGATGGGACAGAAGGGTTTTGACCTGGATGCCCATCCTGCTGGGATCCTGGAATTTGAAGTCGGATGGCAGGCAGGCAGGATCGAAAAATTTGGAGGGATCGTTGCCGATTTGGGCCCAGGGTGTCCAGGCTGAATCCGAGCCAGTAGCAAGTTCTAAAGCAACATTGTCAACAAAGGGAACTCAAGCAAACTAAGGAAGCCTACGGTAATGCCTCAAAAAATAGGCTCTGATCACATCCTTTGTGTGCTTTGCAATTTCCACGCTATGGCAACCTTTCACCAGCAGAGGCAACAAGGGGAGGTCACTGGGTCCAGCATCAAAGATGACTGGAGCAGGTGTTTCTTTGGGTGTGGGATCTTCACTGCGCTGCTCCTTGACATAGTTTGCGTAGTCCACCATTTGCTGCATAAAGTGTTGGTATTTCGGACCACTCCATTCCGCAAATGTTTTAAACCTTTTGCCATTCTTCTGAGCATGTAAGTTGGCTATATAATCATGGCTAAAAGAAGGTGAGGAGAACTCTTGTCAGTTGAATAGCGGAGGGGCCTACCAAGTTACCGCCATGTCACCGTTATCGGAATCCAAGACCATGGCCACAGTGATGCAGCTCATATACATCTCCTTTTCAAGGAGCTGATGAGAGTTGACTATGACCTTCCTACCATATTTTTTTGTGGCTCTGTGTGAAGATGACTGAGTAAAAAAGAATATGTTAAAAATAGAAAGCATCACTTGAGGCAGATATCAATTGGTGGTCCCTCCGCTTGCCAATGTTCTTGGGTTTCCTGCATTTCCTGGATCTCCTCCTCCGACATCTGGCTCATGTATTCCATGAGAGCCTGTTGATAAATGCCCAGATATGATTTGTGTCCTTTGGGAATGTTCGGATTGTTAGTCAATATGATATGTTCAATGTCTTCAGTCTGCAACTTCCCCACAACCCGCCTTAAAGGAATCTTTCGTTCCAGCTTGAAGACCTGCCTATCCTTGAAAGGTTTGTGGTTTTTGAACCAGGAGGGTTGGCAGGACTGAGTATGTATAATACAGCAGAGAACTGGAATTCCAAAGGTTGAAAATTAGACATCAGACAGCTTGTTCTGGACATGTCAATCATTTTTAACCCATATATAGCAATTGAACCAACAATCCATATATGGAAGGTATTCTGCAAGCCATTGTGTACGAGGTAGTCTGATAGCAGCCACCACTTCAAACCATTGAAAAGTCTTCAAGACACCTCCAGTTAACTTATTATCTATCTAATTCACTCAAAATCCAATCATGTTGTTGCCAATCCTACCATTAAAGGTAACGGTGCCTGAATGTCATTTTCACATGAAGAATAGCCGTTATGGCTTTGGAATCATTGCGAACATCCTTCTATTTAATCAATATTGAATGTCACCACGAAAATTTGAAAGCTAATCAGTAGAATAAAAAGTAAGGGCAGTCTGAGCACCTGTTCATAATCTCTATATGAGAACATGTTGCCTTCAACCAAAAATTTTGCACACTTTTCAAAATTGGCCAAAGGAGGTCCCGGATTGGGTTCATGGACATAGAATATTCATATTCTAGACCTTCATTCCACTTCAATGTCAGCCAATCTCATATGTGGCTCAATTGGAGTACAGAGCTGATATGTTTTAAAGCTGACCATGAGGTATCAATGTGCCTACCATGAGGCACAATTTGCAGAGACCATACAGAGATACAAATACCTCCTTCTGCCACCTCAAGGATCATATTCATTATGGCACCTCGGGCTCATTACGCAAAAAGTCAAGAAGTAGTCTACATACAGATGGGAACATCAGCAAGACCAAGATACAAGCCTATTCGTGTTAAGCTTCATGGATCCAAAAGGTCTGAAAAGACAGCACCTGGACCATCTGCAAAACCTGCTGTGTTACCGCCCCAGGAAGCAGACGATCACTTTCAGCTTGAGCCGGATGAAGGTACATCATTCCCTGATTATGATATGCTTCAACGGAAGAAGGTCAGTCTTGCTGATTTCACACAATGTGCATGTAGATTCACTTTCTACCAAGAAGCAGTCCGATTATATGAAGGCATGGCTGAAGGATAAGAGGCCGGTCTACCTGCAGCGAATGTTGGAGATGAAGGCTGGTCCCACAGCGTGCGGCGTACGACCACCCATCAGTCCGGTGCCTTGCTCCAGGTGTGGTGTGGGACGACCTGTCTGGCGTTGCCTAGATTGTACGGACAAGACCACAGTATGCATTTTGTGTTGCAGAAATGCCCACGGCATGAATCTCTTTCACCGTGTTGAGAAATGGACGCAAAGTTTAAGTCAAATTGTGAGACTAAGCTACAGGTCACTCGCTCAAATACACAATTCTTGAAGACAACAGTTGGATTTAACAAACACTAAAAGATAATTGTCACTATCTGTAGCGCTGTGTGGGTCCTCGCAACAATTGCTTGGGTTCCCTGGCGCATTTTACTCTACTTTTATAGACCTCGCTACAGCTATTGTAACTGCTCGAGTCATCTTTTACTGGTAATTCTACTCTACACCCTGGGTTCGCTATAGGCATATCCGAAGGTCCATCATGATGCTCCACTTGAATATTCCTACATTTCTTCATAACTGCGGTCAAATTTCCATTGTCATACATGTTTCGACTGTGCTGGTGATGTTTTGATTCACCATCAGTTCCCCAATTGGTTTATTATCCAAAACTTCGCCTGTCGCGACATGTTTATTGTTCAAGTCATCATCATCACCTCTGCGATATATCTCACTTGCCTGGGTGTCGTAGTAATAGAAATCAGCACGTTCGTGATTTTAGGGCAAAGCCACTTCAGTTACATCATTCCTATGACTCTGGTCTGGCATTCTATCTCGTTTGGATGGTTAAAACCTTCCTATCAATCACCACAATCATCGTAAGGCGATACAATCATTCGGTACTGATATTCCATTCATTTCTGTGTCATAGAACTTGTTTCAGAGTTATCAGTCTGTAAGCAATCTTACTCGCGAGTAGGTTATAGCATTCCGCGAGTAATCATTTAACCTATGAGAAGTGTGTTTTCTGTATAGGCGATTCGTCTTTCTTCAGTTCTCCCATAATACATGTCATATTATAGTTTCTAGACTTTCCTGACCTATATCAGTGGTCTGTGATCTCGTATCAATCGTCTCGTGAGTCGTCATTACTAATTTGGGATTATCTCTGAAGAATGATTTCCAAAACAGGAAGTCGCTCCAGCTCTGCTCGCGATGGCGGGTACTGGCTTCGTCATTCTTCGTATGCGGTCTCGATTGGTTCGTTTGTCTTTTATTGAGTTGTAATTAGGTTCTAGGATTCGTAGAAACCTCTTATCACTTGTTCATTATGATCAAGCAAGTCTTCATCTTTACATTTTGATGTAGAGTTACTGGTTCCCCTGTGCAACCCATTATAATGCGTTGATCATCCCATAAGGCAATCAAAATGTATTTTAAATCCATGTAGCGAGGCTACATCATCAATCATTTGGTCTGATCCCACATTGTCAAGTTGTTACTTTCACTCGCAAGCTACAATGATGCGTGGTCTGATGTGATCGTTTTGTTAAGGCATCGATCAAATATGGTAACACTTCATTTCTAGACGTCGCGTTCGGCTTCTAGGTCAAATAGAAATTATGTTTTGTGCCTTTGGTATATGTTTCTGGGCTTCAAGATCCCTGCTACACATTGGTAGAACTCGAACTTCACAAGGATTGTTTTGTATAGTATATTTGACTTGCTCGCGACTTAAACAGTTAAGGACAATCACTTGTGTATAGCTGACCGGTCCTGTACGGTTTTATCACTCCCTAATCGTTTTATTAACAGATGGGGTTCGGTTTGTACGGCCTGTGCCAAGAGTCACCGCACGCAGTGCACCTTTTCTCCTGACGAGTCTGGTTGTAAGGAAGCCAACACTATCTTGATGGTCGCTCGCAACCATGGACAATCCGGTAAGCTTCTTTTACTGATATCTTTCTATCTTATTCATTGTCTTTCTTTTATCTAGACTTTACTCAGACCTTGGCCAACACCGAGCAGTTATTGCAGGTGTATATGAACCAAGTAATGGTAACAAAAGGTCTAGGAGCGAGTTTACTCTGCTCAATCAATCGTGTTTCCAACATCGCCAAGGAGGCCCTTCCTCTTGGTGATCATCATTATCGGTTTGCTCCAGACGATGTCCTCAAAGCAATTGGGTCCCTGTTGCTACAGTGGACGCCCCTTCGTTTCAAGAAAAGTTAGTCGCGACGGGGAAGCAGGCCGCCAAATTTCAAGCCAAGATGATGCCTGGCCATTATGGTCTGGCTTCAAAGACTGCTATGTCCTCTACGCATCGTCCACCTTCTCCCAGGACTATCTTTCATCCGACTTCTCCTTTCGCTGGGCCTCCGCCCCTTCCTTCTTTCGAATTACATAGGACAGTCGAGTCGCTGCTTCCTCGGTCTCCTCCTCATAAACACTCTTGAGGGGACGAACCAGAATCCTCCACAACTCTCCATCCTGCTTGTTGGTTGGTTGCTCAGCCACCTGCGTCCACATCCAGATATCCATATGAATATTCGTATCCACAGCAGCCACAGCATCTGGCACACACATATCCCATGCTTCCACCGCCTATTCCTCTCGAGGCGTCCTCTTCTCATGGTCCTGAGTTGGGGATGTCTCATACACCATCCTCTACATTGCGACCTCAGTCCTCGGTCGCGTCTTTCCATTCGCTCCCTGAGACTCGCGGGCCACACGAAGAACATTGTGTAAGTCTCTGTCGGTCGATGAAGAAGAAGGCACAGTAGTAAGTTTCTGTTCTTACTTGTTACTTCTCGTTCTGATTCACTTCTGTTTCAGGTTATGCAATTTCATACGATATGTTGTTTGTAAGTCCAGTCCTTGGTCTAGTCTCCAACCTTTGTATCTCGCTCTGTTCATGTTTCATGTATGCCAATAAGTATCCTTAGCTATTAGTAGGATACTTCGTTTGTAATAGTCTATATCAAATGGAGAATATACACGATTTTATCCAAGTGTTCAGGGTCTTACTACAGCAAGTGTTAAAAAAACTAAGACTGAAGTTCGAAAAATAAGTGTGAAGATAAGTGGGCATGCTCTTGTGTCCTCTCTCCCCCCAACTTGAAATTTGAACTGTCCTCAGTTCTCCTCGAGCAACTGTAGCTATGCTCGCGAGTGTCATTCTGGATTTGGATGTGTTCATCAACTGATCTGATCGTATCACGACTTCATCAGGTAACATTACTTCCAGACTCGGAACTGAGCAATCATCTCGGTCGTTCTGTTCGCGTTTGAGAGTTAAGACTCTGCAGTCTTTAATTTTTCTGTTAGCTACTGATTGTAGATAACTTCTTGTCGTCATGGCTGTGAAGGACATACTAATAAAAGGCTCCTCAAGTGACTTAGTTAGAATATGTCCAAATTATCGAACAGTATCCTCAGCAATGTCTACTACTCTCGATCCGTCTTATCAAGCAATTATCACTATTCAAGAGTCTATTCAAGCAATCTTGAAGATGGGTCTGCCAGCAGCTACTCAAGCCAACATGATAGCACCTCTTCTTTCTTCTGTTAATCAATGGTCTTCACAGATTCCTGCGATTCTGGATAAAAGCAATTCCCCTGTCACTGCCAATCTGGTGTTTGCTATCAGGGCCGACTTGTTCATTGGTCCTCGATACACTCAGAATGTCCTCAGTATTCCTCTTGTGGATTTGCCTCCTCCTTTCTCAGAGTTCGTATCTTTTATCCATCAACTTATTGAAGCACAAAAGGTTGATAAAGACCGCCCTGTTCCCAAGGTTTGTCTTATTATACCTTCCTTTCTATTCGTATTAATCTCCTCGACCTATCTAGCCGATCAAGCGTTCAGGCCGGGTTATCAATTCAAAGCCTTATGTTGACGATGAAGACCTTGTCGAAGTCGTTTCGTCTAGTGTGAGCGGTCCCTCTCCTGAAGGTCCTGTAGGATCTACTGATGAAGTGGTACGTTTGTCTAGCTTTCTAAATGGTCCCAGCTTATTGTGGCTTTTTCTAACTATTTCGACCAGGCTATGGTCATAGATGATGGGGTTGGTCCTTCTGTTCCTTCTGACAACGAAGTTATCAAGAAAGGGAAGACCAAAGAGCTTAAATGCATATGTTCTTTTATTGTCTTTGCTCTTGAGTCTTATCTAACGGTTCCTCATTTGTTCTAATCTTCTTAGCAAGTTGAGAAGCGCCCGGAGGTGAGATTCTTAGAATATTATGATGTCCCAGGAATCACAATCAACCGTCGTTTCCTTTATGCTCAGTGTCTAGTTTCGTTCACGAAGAAACAGAAGACCGATCATGCAGTCTTTTCTGCTGAACAATTTGTCTCTGGTAAGGGTTGAAATATACATCCCTTTCTTTTCTCATTCTATTTGGCTCGACAGCAGGCTTTACGGATACTGCTCCCAGTTTCGAGAGTGGTACTAGTGTTCCTTCCAATACGGCCATGTCCATTCGTAATATTGCCTTTGGTCCCCAGACCAAACCTTCTCCTGAAGCGTTGCAATCTTACATTGCTGAGCTCGAAGATGACATCCGTAACACCGATTTCCGTTTGCAATATTTGTATTTTCAGTGTACTTCTCTTGCTAAGCTTATCTCAATGGCCAAGCGTCATGCTGAGCAGCGCAAGCAGTAGGCTGGTCATTCATTATTTATTTTTCTTGACTTGGTAGAGGTTTTCACCCAGTTTATATTATGTTCCTTATAAACACGGTTTTCCCTCATTAGATAACATTCATTTATTACTCATAAATGTTATCTTCCTTGTCTACTTCCTCCTCGTCTGATTCAAACATTCTAACATCGTCCATAAGGTAATCTCTACCCATGGGTATTTCTTTGTCTGGTTGAGCTTCTATCTGATCTAACTCAGTTTCGTTCAAATCAATCATTGCCATGATTCTGTCAGGTATTGGTATTTGTTTCCTTGCAAAGTAAGGTACGACTCTAAATCTCACGACCTTTTGTTGCCAGACAGCACCTGTCATTTCAGCAAGAATATAAGATCCTCCTTTATTCTCCCTTACAACTATCATGGGTCCCATATACCTCGGTTTCATTTTCTTATTCAGAGAGCTTTCTATGGTCGTGTTCCTAACCAATACCAAGTTCCCAGGTTTGAACTTGAAGTCTTTGATTACGGCCTTGAAATCTCTTTCATAATCTTTTAGATGCTTCAATTTTTCTTTGTCAATGAGTTGTCTCATCTCCTCAACATGAATTCTATGTTTTGCGAGTGCTCAAGCTCTCATACCAATAAGTTCTTCATCAGTAATGATCCCAATCGGTGGTTTTACTAACCAAGTCGCTTCTGCCGCGTCAAGGGGTAAAACTGGATGTGCACCTGTCAACATGAAATATGGGGAGCATCCCAATCGTTTTCTTATACTGGTACGATCTGCCCATAAGACTGCGTGTAAGAACCAAAACCATTTATTGGTATTCAGCCCCTGTGGCCTTATACAGCATTTGCTGATCTGTCGATGTATGACGACCTTCATTCCGTCTCTCGAAGACAGGTGCTGGCGACTGGGCACGGCTCGTGCTTGGTTGCCGTCTATCCTCATGTACCTCATGGTTATCTTGACGAGTATCCTCATCCCTTGGGAAGCGGTTGTACGCTCTCCTCGTCACATTCTGGAATGAGCGTGGTGGTACTTCTCAGTTACGAGACTCGTACTCATGGGTATGCTCAGCGCGGATATCCGTGCTTGCGGTGTTTTCGAACCTCGCTCTAGGTCCTATTAAGGGATCCATATCCCTCCCAATTCTTCCCAGGTAATGCTCTTGGGACATAGGCATAATGGACGTGTTACCTATTTTATAGGTGTGTCCAGCGCTATTCCCTGTAGCCGTAGTATCTCTGGTTTTACCAGGAGGTGGCTCCGCTTTGTGGTCTCTAGTTCTGCCTAGGGAGGATTCCTCCCTGCGGTCTTGACCTTCCCAGAGGTCGAATGGGCATGACCCATCGAAACCTACTCCTTGGTCGGGTATGGCCGTTTGGCCCCTAGCCCTAATCTGCGCCTGCCTAGCTCTAGCAGCACTAACTCTCTTGTTCCAATTTGGTGGGGGTCATACCACCTCCTTAGGACGGCTGTCCTGCGAAGTGGATTCAGTAGGGGTGGTTTCCACTCCTCTCACTGTGGAAGTCGGTGCTTCAATTTCTTCCAAGACCTCTTCGACCTCCAGCGGCACGTCTCGTGTCGTCTGTGGTTCTGGGTCTGTCTCCCTGGCTTTCAGCAGCTGACTTGTCATTGCTGTTCATTTGTATTGACTGTTAGAGCTGGCCGCCATAGACACCGAGCTCCCTCCTTTGCGGGCATCCTGCTTTTTCACGTAGTGCTTTGCTTCCGTGGTAGCACACTCGTGCACCATCTTGCGGTACCTCGTCATGGAGGGCCTTGTTTCACCTAGAATCGTTAGCGTTTCATCCAGGTGTCTGGTGATGTGTTCTTTAATTGCTTCTTTGATTCTTCTGCTGGTTACACCAGTCGACACCCACACTGTATCTAGGTACGAGTCAGAATCCAACTTGTCCATCTCTTCTCCGGACATGACACTCCCTTCGTCCTGGCTATCCAGGTTCTCTGAGCTCATTTCCGTCATAGGGGATACCCCTAGGCTGTTTCCGGCCATTGCTTCGAGCTCTCTGTACTCTCTCTCCATTCCCAGGAATTCAATCATGGGGTGTTATGAACGTAGGACTTAGCGCCTTGTCAGTGCAACTAAGCTTAGAGCGATTTAGAGTAAAGCAGGTAAAGTCAATGAAGTCGTTGAAGTAAGCTTAGGACTAAAGGCTTGACAGTGCAACTACACTCGTATTGTCAAAGTAAGGAAAAGATACTAAGATACAGGCAGGTTTATATACTAAGTCCGTGAGTCAGAACTAAAGAAAGAGTCACTAAGATATGAGTCGTAATACAA
>Ga0307507_10008805_pt1 | contig 13773 bp, 6 predicted proteins | sample 7_EM_MG_FD_207223 | JGI IMG/M metagenome (GOLD analysis project Ga0307507, IMG submission 207223) | Populus trichocarpa ectomycorrhiza microbial communities from riparian zone in the Pacific Northwest, United States - 7_EM | ecosystem: Host-associated > Plants > Roots > Unclassified | place...
AGTACCTTAATAAGCATCTAGAAAAAGGATTTATTCGCCCTAGTTAATCTCTATTTGCCTTACCTATACTATTTATTAAAAAGCTAGGAGGAGGCTTAAGATTCTATATTAATTATTAAGCTTTAAACATAATTACGATTTAAAACTAATATCCTATTCCCTTAATTTAAGAAACGCTCGACCGCTTATTAAAGGCACGGTACTTTATAAAGCTTAATATAGTCACTGCCTTTAACCAAATCCGTGTTTGTAAAGGAGACGAAAAGTATATAGCTTTTTATATATAATAGGGACTCTTTAAATACCTAGTAATACTATTTAGTATAAAGAATGGTCCTAGTACGTTTTAGTAATATATTAATAATACGCTTTAAGAATTCCTTAATATATTTATTACCGCGTATATTAATAATATCTTAATCTACTTATCTTCGCTTTCTAAACACTAGAAGCACGTCTAAATGGTCCTTAAACGCCTACAAGACGCGGGTTTACAATGCAATATTAAGAAATACAAGTTCCACGCATCCAAAGTCACGTACTTAGGCCTAATTATATCCCGCGACAGAATTAAAATGGACCCTAAGAAGGTCGCTATAATTATAAACTAGGAAAGCCCTAGTAATATATAAGATATTTAAGGATTTCTAGGATTTGCAAATTTCTATTATTAATTTATTAATTAGTTCTTAAAAATTGCCTAACCGTTGGTAAACCTAATAAGGAAAATTTTAAAATTTAAATAGACTGCTAGATACGAACAAGCTTTTAATAACTTAAAATAACGTTTTATAACTACTCTAATTCTTGCCTACTTTAACCCTAACCTTAAATATGTCGTTAAAACAGACTTGTCTGATTATGCCCTAGGGGGAGTGTTATTATAATACAATAAGAACGGTAAGTTGCGCCTAGTAGCCTTTCTCTTCTAAAAGCTTGCCCCTACCAAATTAAACTATAAAAAGACCTACCTGTAAACGCTTTAAACAAATAGATTACAAATTAATTACAGATCTTACTACCCCCTAAATGCTTTAAAAAACTGCGCCCTATATTCCTAGATATGGAAATTAAAAGAAATAAATAGGAAATTAATAAATGGGAAATAGAAATTAATAAGCTAATAGAATACAAATATAAGAATAACGTATAGATAATTAATATAATAAAAGCAATTTAAACAGAAAAACAATAGTATAAGGATATTATACTCGCCAAATACAAAATCCAAAATAATCGATTATACTATTAACAGAAGATAGTAGTTCCAAATTCCAAACCTTTACAATTTAAGATACTTAAATTTATATATAACTCCCCTATAGTAGGATATCCTGGCCGTGCAAAGACTTATAAGATCATTTAACGAGTATATTACTAGCCTATAATACACAACTACGTACAAAAATACGTTTAAGCATATAGAATGTGCGTGCGTGGAAAGACCTCTTATATAAAAAAGCAAGGAGTACTTTAACCGCTACCAGTTCCAATATAAAGATGGCGTAACATCTTAATTAACTTATAATTGACTTGCCTAGCAGTAACGAGTTTATAAACATTATAGTAATAGTTAACCGTCTTATAAAAATACGATATATAATTCCTATAGACTTAATTAATACAATATTAGTAGCTAAATATTTTGTTAAGCACGTCTTTAAGCTATACAGACTTCCTAATACGATAATATCCAACTACAGAAGCCAGTTTGTTTTAGACTTCTAGCAAGCTTTATATAAATAATTAAGTATTTAAATATAACTCTTAACTGTATTTTATCTAGAGACAGATAGCTAAACTAAAATTATAAATGCAATTATAGAATAATACTTATAAATATACTACTCCTACCTATAAGATAACTAGGAAAAATAGCTGCCTTTAGCTAAGTTTACCGCGAATAATACAATAAACGTATTAATAGGCGTGACGCTATTCTACGCGACCTACGGATAAGACCCTTAACTTGGATTTAAACCACAACCTAAAATTAATACAACAGGACCCACAATTAAATGGATTTAGTTAATTAACGTATATAACTTCGCTAATTAAATAAAGCAGTTAACGTAACTATTACAAAGTAAATTAATATATGCTTAAATATTATAGGAATGGCATGCGAATAAAAGACAAGCTCCCGCATGGGACTTTAAGGAAGGTAATATAGCCTACCTAAATATACAAAATCTGAAGACTTAACGGCCCTTAAAGAAACTTAATTGGAAGTTTATAGGCCTATACTAAATTAAGAAGAAACTAAGCCTATACGCCTATAAGCTTAAACTATTAACTAAGATAAAAATACACCTAACGTTTTATATAAGCTTATTGCAACCTTTAAAAGACAATCCTATAACTTATAAAGTGCCGCCGCCACCTCCTATAATTGTTAACAACGGTAACAGTTCTTACTTTATTAACTTAATTAATAATATGCGATAGAAACCACGATCTAAATAATTTAAACTTCTTATTAAGTGGGAAGGATATAAAATATAAACCTAGGAAACCTATAACCAGATTAAGGCCGACGCGCCTATCTTGGTAAAAGAGTTCTATAAGGACTATCCTTTACGGCCTACTCTAGCTTAATGGATACAATATAAAGGTAAATAACTGCCACCTAACATAAAGACACGAAATATAATAGCAGGAAACTTAAAATTAAAAAGAACTTAAAATATATCACAACGCTTATAACGCAATAAGTTATAAATTCTTAACTAAATTAAATTGTTTTGGACCTTTAGCTAAAAAGGGGGGGTACTATAACGGGACTAGCCCAGTTACAGTAGGAATGTCTTGGTGAAACACTTAACAGATAACTGTATAAAACTGTTTATAACTATTTATAACTATCTGCAACTATCTATAACTATCTACAACTATCTGTAATTATCTACTATAATCTACTATTTTCCACTAAGTTCCGCCAACTCGATTAAATTTCACTAAATTCTACTAACGTAATGGAATTTGGTTGAAACTTGTTAAAATCCGTATAGGCTTATGTCCACGCGTCTGCTGCCAAGACCCCAAATATTTAGTTATAAGTTTCCTATATTCCTTTCTCTTCTTTACGCAACGTCTTGTACTCTGCAAGAGCTATATACCCATAGATTTAGATAGAATTTATATTGTTCCTTTAAATCTTCCCTAAAGCCTCTTTGCGCCCTCATATCTGCTTAACCCTTTTATTATAATACTGGTTATTTATTGGGACCTTAAGCCATTCCTAACACCTCCTTAGACACTTATTATTTAGTATAAAGTTCGGACCTTAAAGAGACTAAAACAGTTACTTGTAATTCTTTAACTTATAGGGTAAACTATAAGTAAAGCACTTTACCTTAGGTGATTAAGAAGGTACTAGGGTGGTAGACGTTATAGGATCTACAGATAGCTGCCCTAAGAGTATAATATGGGCATTACGTCCTATATTTAGATACTTATAGAGGAGGTTAAATTCCTTAATTATTGTTGCTATTTTAAGCTTCTCTAACCTCTTTGCTATCTTTTAAATAAAGGCATAATATAGAGCTGGACAAATCTCCTTATAGTCCTAGATAAAGGCTTATATAATGCTGCTTTCTGTTGCCTCTATTAACCCTTCCTCTAGCTCTTTGCTGTTCTGTATAATAGTAATATAAAGCTAAAGCCAGGATTCTAGAGTCTGGCATTTAGGCTCTTATTTCCGTTTCTTAAGATTATCTAATACTATCTGCTGTAGTATAGCTTGAGAAGGCTTTACTACCTTTTTTAGCTGCCTTAAAACCGAATATAGTGTAATAAGATTTTTAAGATATCCTAAGAAGTTGGTGCCTATGGTGGCATGTAATAGTGCTGCAAAGGTATAGAGCTTTTTTTTCCACTTTATGTAATCTTGTCTTTGGAGCTTATAGAGCTTAAAAAGTATTCTCTATGTCTCTAGAGACTGCTGAGTTTGTTGTCCTTGCTGACTTAATGACCTAGGTGTAGCTGTTCTAGTAGACGGAGTTGCTGCTAGAGCTGCAGGAGCCGCTATAGGAGCTGTAGGAGCTGCTGCTGGTGCTGTAGGAGCTGCTGCTGGTGCTGTAGGAGCTGCTGCTGGTGCTGTGGGAGCCGCTGCTGGTGCTGCAGGAGCTGCTGCTATCGAGGGTATGTCTGGCTTATTGTTTTCTTTAATTTTATCTTCTGTCTTATCTGGGTTAATATAGTCCTAGATCTTCGCAAAACTTGCTTCTTAGCAGATAAATTAAAACTATAAAGGCCAGTCCTTTTGGGTCAGCAAAAGAGGGTTGGTAGAGTCCGTTGTTATGGGTGCCATAGTGGCTTTTGTTGTTTTCTTGAGGTTGCGTAAAGAGACGCGCTTACGCGTAAAGCACGCGATATTTCGTGACGAACTATGCTTAAATAGGCTTAGTAGTATTTGTCTGGCCACTGAGATCTTCCTGGTGCTCAGAAGGTTACTGGGCTTATAACTTTCAGCTAGGTAGGTATTAAGACAAATAACATAAGCTAGCTGATAGGTAGAGACACAGAATTATACGAGTGATCTGTTTTATTTAAGGTGGCTCCAAGAGCCCTAATATATATAAGAAAAGTAACCCCTTACAGGGGTCCCTGGAGGGTGGTGTAATAGACCAAAATTAGGCTAATACTGATGTCTGACAGCCGTCGTCATAGGTCGATATTACCCTAGCTGTAAAGCTACCTCCGCGGCCAACATTTTATTTCAGAACTTTGTAAACACCCCCTTTGGGCCTTAATTATAGCTAAACAGCGCTCCCTTATACTACCTATTAGTGAATTAAGCTGTTCCTTAGTAATCTGCTCCTAAGCCTCCTTTATATAGATCTGAAGATTTTAAGATAAAGAGCAATAGCCTTGTGTTTCCACCCAATACTCCTTAGTATTTAAACTCGGATGCGTTCATTACAAGTAAGGTGCTTTAAAGAAGAACGAGATAAATGTTAAGGCGTAGAAGGCTCTATTATAGATAATTGCTGATAAAATTCAAAAGGATCAAACTGAGGAAATAACAAAGAGTTAGCTTTTCAATATATACAGCTTGTACGGGCTTCGTCGTCCCCCCCATGTGCGCGCGCAACACCACACACCTAATTTCGCTACGTCTGCAGCTAAATTAGTATGTAGAGCTAGCAGGAAGGGGTATAGTACGTGGTTAGGGCTTGAGATACGGCCCACCTCGAATTCAGGCCTCGAATTTGAAGCTGTTCTAAACTTCTCTCCTTTACCAAATTATAATATTACCTCTAGATCTTGGTGTTTTAATGCTTTCCTTAATATGGCTCCAAATATAGGTAACTAGCAGCAGGCCTTTATTAAAATCGCTAAGTAGGTAGGCGACTAAAGAGACTACCTGCAGAGGTAGGAGCAGGGCGTTTGGTGTTGGAAAACAAGCCCGCAACAATATCACGTGATGAGACTTGTGGGAGAAATCTCTTGGCAGGAATCTGACCAATTAGACAACTTTGACCGTCGGTTAAAGTTCCTTGAAACCTCTTTAACCACCTATATAGCCTTAATTTAATAGGTTATAAGCCTAGGTTTATGCCTAATGGGCTAAATCTAATTACTTTATTATTGTTATGATATTTACTATCGCAATATCACCATATGGGCGTAAAAAGTTGGTAAATATTTACCTAACTTATAACGCTAAAAACCTATAATGAGCAGCTACGTAGCTGCTAACTACGGACTCTATGCTAAATGCACAAGATAATCCTACTAGGGACGAGCCTAACATAGTTTGTGATTAAACTGTGGTACTAGAGGCTTAGGAGGACCTCTTATTTAGTAGACAACCTTACTATTATTAAAACAGAATAATAGAGTTTTAAGAATAAAGCTCTATAATAACTATATTAGTGGCGGATTAGAAGAAGCTTATTGGAACTGCCTATACTAGCTAAGGAATATACTAAGTTAAAACCTATACTACACAAATACTCCTTATAAAAGGAAACTAATCTAATAATGTTGTCTTAATAAGGCCTATAGACTGCCTACTATAGACTACCTATAATATAAAGCCCCGCTAATATAAGTAATGAACGTACCACCCAAGCCTCTATTTAAAAGCTCGCTAGACGGGAAGACTGGCTGATGTTTAGTATTAACATACAAAACCACCTCCGATTTAAAAATATTAAGTAGGTTCTTAATAATCTACTATAACCTCTTCCTACACTTAAATTGATTAAGGAGAAATGGGCGGACTTAGGCTTTACTAGTAAACAGCTAAAAATTAAACTAGCTAACTTAGTAAAGGAATAGGAGAAACACGAGGAATAGCTAGCCTATATAGCTAGTTTATTAACCAGAGCGTTAGCGATATCTATAAGCCGTTTATATTAAACGCTGGATAGATGCTTGAAAAATGGAAGGCGTTAAAAGAACGCTTTAAGGATTTTAATCCAGCAGCTGTTACTAATATTATAGCTACCTTCTTTACTAAGCGCGTTTAAGACTTTAAGAATATAGAGGAGTTTATCTCCTATATTATATTAAACCTTAATTGTTTTTGTTGGTCACATAGGGTGACTCACCAATAACGACTACTCGAGTAGGGTTACAGTGATGTTGGTTAATATGCTTTTTTGATCTAGAATAGGGGAGGGCGAGGAGCTTAAGGCTCCTTGCCACGCTAGTGCCGCGGCTACACGTAACCACACGTAATATATTCCCAACACTAGCAACTCTTCTTTTGTGGTTGCCATCTATATATAAAATACCGCTTAACTAGCGTAACAAGTATCAATCCTCCTTACTTACTATTGCTATTGCAATATGTGATGGCTTGTATAAATGCTTTTAAACTGAAACTTGCGGATTGTTATCTAATGAAGATACTAAGCTAAGAAAAAGAAGAAGAAGAATAATTATTAGGGAGTGGTAGGCAGATATATCGCGAGGGCCGCTAAGGCGCTAGTAGTAAGCGAACTAATGGCGATTTTCTATCCCGGGGATGGAAAATCCTAATTAGTTGTTTGGAGTTAGGGTGGATATTATATTAAGGGCGCTAAGGCGCTAAGCGTAAGCGAGCTAATAGCGATTTTCTATACCGGGTATGGAAAATCCTGATTGGCTAGCTGAAACCAGTATCTGCAGATTGCAGTAGAACTTGGTGGACAGTTGCGGTGGAACTCGGTGGACAGTTACGGTGGAATTTGGTGGACAGTTGCAGTGGAATTTAATAGACAGTTGTAGTGGAATTCTACTCCCTTTTAACCCAACCTTTAACTTGTATATAGAGAACGTTTATGTTAATAAACGTTTCTAGAGCCTTGTTTAGGTTTGCCTTTGTTATTATATCTACTAGGTTGTCTTGGCCATTAATCTATTAAATCTTAAAGAGTTCTTGCCGTTTGTAAGATTGCTAAAGTGCTATAATGTTAATTATAAGGCGCTTCTCCTTTGTGGTACCAAGCTTGACTAAACACTTATAGAGGGAATATAAGTCGGTACATACGATTATAGGGATAGTGGGAAGTTCAAGTTAATCTATAATTATTTTTAGGGTAGTTCTAATTGCAATTACTATGTTAACTCCGCTAACCATTCCATATATCTCTAACACTAGAACGCTTTAAGTAACGCGCTTGCTCTTGGTTAAGCTCTAATGGATAAGATTACTATGGATTGTAAAGTTATTCTCTCTAGTAGATTCGTTCGCGATAATGATTTTATATCCTAACTGGGAGCTAAAATCTTTGTTGTTTGTGAATAATCCATTAACAAATACAAAAAGCTTAGCGGTGGGAAGACTAATAGGCACGTAGAGTAGTCCCCAATTGAGATAGTTTATTTGCTAGGAGAGACGCTTATTTAGGGTAAGGACGTTATCCTTAGTTAGTTCCTAGTGTTGGGCGGAAATAGAGAGATCAAATAAAGCCTTAGGTTAATAGATAGAAGCAACATAAGCTTTGCAAGCGCGTTGCTCCACATATCCTTGTTTTGGAGAGTTAACGTTAATAACGTTAATCTTCTTACTTTAACCCTTCTGGCGCAAAGCAATAGAATCCTTGTTTAGGGAGAGGATGCATCTATTAAAAAGTAATAGTATTGTTAAATTAAGCTTTTCCTTTAGCTTTGCTATAAGATTTGCCTTTACTAGCTTATCTTCTTTAAGAGCTGAAAATTGGTCGTCTCCTAAGATAATTATATTATTAGTTTGCATGCTAACGATTCCGAATGGAGTTCCCGTAGTTATAATAAGGAAGCAGGGATTAAATATAGAAGTAGTTATTAAGAGCTTCTCTTTATAGTGCTTACTATAAGTAGCCTACTAATGAGTTCCTGCCTCTGCGATTCTATATAATGGCTTAAGTACAACCATAATCGTATCTTTGGGATATTAGTAGCGAATTTGCTCTGGAAGGTATGCCAGTATTAAGCGCTAAAGGCGCGTCTCTAATTGGGTATAGGCCTAAGTAATATCTTTTAAATAAACCGCTATTCTATTCTTTATTAGGGAGGGAGCTAGCGTAATAATAACTCGCTAACTAGCTCGTTGAATTGTAGGGGATTGCGTAAGAATTACTTCCTTGCCGTTGTTGTTATAACCTTAAATAACCAGTCTTGACTTCTTAAATAGGGTATTAGTGGCTTTGCCTTTAATCTTATTAACTATTCTTAACTTAAAGATGCAAACTCTATTAAACTTGGCAGGGTTATATTTCTTGAATTTAAAGACTCCTCTTGTAATAAGACCGTCGATCTCCTGCTTATTAGATGCTTGGAAAGGGGCTCCTAGAGTTATAATACGGCCTTCCTTTTAGAGTTGTTTTGCGAGCTCGAAGTCCGCCTTCTCTTTAGCTGTTATGAAGGCCATTAACAACTTAACTCTACTCTTAATGGCGGCAACGAATTACTCTTCGAAATTAATAAGATGTTGGCGATTTTGTGATCCTTTTGGACGACCTCTACCGCGTCGTGGTTGCGGCATATTTGCTACAACTATATTAGAATTGTAGTCGCCTTCTAGAGCACGTTAATTGTGGTTCTCCTCTAAAGTATCCTCTATAGCATCCTATAAAGGCTCAAAACTGTCGTCCCTATAGTAGGGCTTAATAATGGTTAAGCGGAATTAAGTAGGTCCATAGGGTATCTAAAGAGTGCAAGTTTAACCCTTAATGGCGATAAGTGTATGTGGGCCTAACCAGCCCCCTTTCTCACGCCATACCCATACTTTAGATTGGAGTGGTAGATCTGTTATAATTAAGGTGTTTAAACCGTTTCTTATTCTTAGTACATCGTTAACCTGGCGCGTGGCGTAGATGCGGCGCACCTCCTTTATTGCCTTACGGATAGCCTCAGCTCGTTGCGTAACGGATGGAGATAGTGGAGAATTGTCAGTTATTTAAGGGTAGGCGCTAAAGACTAGTAATGTAGGTACGAGCCTATCTAGGCTAGCGGAATTGTTAACAGCCTTAACAGCTATCTATAAGGTAAGCTCTTTACTAGCGCCCTCTAGTTCCAAAGAAATAATCTCATATACTTGGCGTAATGGCGTGTAATATCGTTCTACTTTTCCGATACTATTGTGTGCCTTAATAGGGACTTCCTTAACCTTAATTTCCATTGCCCTTGCCTATTACTGAAACTTTATAGATGAGAAGTTCCTTCCTGCGTTGTAAATAACTTAATTAGGGGGTCCTAGGTAGACATTAATCTAGTACAATTAGAGAGTATTCTATGCGTTCCTAGCTAATATATCTTTTAGGAAGCGTGCGGCTTAAAAGGAGGTTAAGAGGTTAACAACTTAGAGTACTGGCTTACCGCTAAGATATATAATGTTAATAATAATACAGAAGTTAAAGTCGTAGTTATCTTTAAGGGTGAACTTAAATCGGCTAGGGGACTTCTGGTTTATTTAGCAGTAATAGCAGTACTTTATAAGATGCTTAATTGTTTTAGCCTTGACTTTATAACCTGCTCGCTAAAGAACCCTAAGCAATCTATAAACTGATAGGTGACCGAAGCGACGGTGTAGTTAACGTAACTCTGACTTAGTTAAATGGCTCTAAGCAACGCTCCTTTCTGGCTGTTAAAGGAGCAACTAAGGGTGACCCTACTTACGTACAACGGGCACCCGATTCTCTCCCTAAACGAGCATATTCTTAAGGTTATTAAGCTTGACGCCTAACTTATCTATATCTTAGATGTAGAATAGAAACGGGGTGTTCGCGGGAATAATATAGAAAGTAATATATCCTAACGGAGTTTGGACCTTGATTGTGCCGAGGGAGATTATAGTACCCTTACTAAAGCGAATTATATATTGGCCTACCATTAATTGGTTAATCTGAATAGAGCTATTAAGCTACTGAAGAGCTTAAACTTAAGGTTCTCCTACTATAGATACTCCTGCGGCTCTAGTATCTTGCATAATACCATAGAAGACGTTTACTGAGTATCTGTTGTTAAAGGAGAATATAGAACTTTTTTTTGGCTTATTAAAGATATCTGACTTTGTAATAGAATGGAGCGTAGATTGGTCGTTAAGGACAGCAATGGTTTGTGTGCCATTTACCTTACCATACTTGGTGAAGTATTGGTTGGGAGAGTAGTCCTTAATTTCTATATCTATAAGGAGCTGTTTGGCCTCGTTAACCTTACCCTTAAGATCTTCTTCGCCTTTATATTAAACCAGGAAGCTTTGGAAGTAGGCTATAGTAACCTTATAATTTCCGACGTTTTGTGCGCTCTGGCGAAACTTATTATATACCTCCTTTTGTCTGTTAAGAGGGTGCCTAGTTAACTAGCAATTTGGCTTCTTACAAATATAGCATTTCTTCTGTTAATTATTTTGAGATAAACCTCCACGAGGACCTCCACGATTGCTTTATAGTCAACGTTAATTGTGCCCTCTGCTGTATCCCCTACCCCGGCCACTATATATTTAATTAGTCCAGTTATAATTGTATTGGTCGGTCGGGTCAATCGAAGTAGGTTAGGGTTAGGCGTTGAATTACTGTACTTCTTAAGAGCGCAGAGCGGTGCTAATAGAGGATCTTAATTGAGCACACACTCCTTTATAAGTATTTACAGGATTAAAGAGGGTAAGGTTGCATTCTTTAACACCTTAGCATGCGCTAATGACTTAATTGCGTAGGCTGAAGTCCTCTTAATATAATTTGGATAAACCATACTAAATTATCTGAAGTTAATTAAAGAGCTTTTAAAGACAATTAAGCCAAGAAACACCTGGGTTTATAGTAATAATCCTTAGGAAGGTAGTCTCTCTCTACTCTAATATATACTGTTGCTTATTCTCTTCTATTTCGAAGTGGCACCTTAACTTATATATTATGCGGTCGAAATCGTATCCTTTTCCTACCAAACGATTATAATAGAAGGTGCTAGCTCGGCCCCTAAGCATAACAGAATAGGCGTTGTGGTATTAATCAGACTCTATTCCTATCTTTTAGCAACAGTTATAGAAGATACGCAGTTTTAAATTAAGAACATTATATAATTCCCCACCGAATTTATTTTCTTGATCTAAATAGAGCTTCGCAAGTTCTATAAGCAATTTTAAAGTGCTTTTAATTTGAGATTAAAATAGAGGAGGGAGTTGCATTATAGGTTATAATGGGGATGTAGGTCTAGTTAGTGGAGTCTAAAGGCTGTTGGCTCGCGAAGCAGGGGGGTCTTATATTTGCTTTGGTAGTATATTATTTAGATTCTATTGTGAGTTGAGCTTCCTTATAGTGCGTAGTTGGTGCTCGATCTCCTGTGGAGTCCATTTATGCTCTTCTTTTGCGTTAATAACTTGCTCTTAAATATTATCTTTAATAGCGCTTCCATTTATAGGGACAAACACTCCATTCTTTTAAAGGAAGTTACGGAAGTCTTATATAATAAGCTTGTTCGCAAGAGCCTATGTTTCCTTTGTCCATCCAACAAAGTCCTCCTTTATGCAATACCATAGTATAGTGTCGTTGTATTTACTGTCTGTGTAGTGTACTATGTGGTATAATAAGAATCCGTTCAGGTCCTTTTGCTCAGCGTTTGCAGGGTCAATGTCTTTGTTCTATGTCTTCGGGTTAATGTCTTCTTCGTACTTCTTTGGGTAGGTTAACGCCATAATGGGTTAAAGGTAGGTAGGGTTTTCGGTTTTATAGAATCTCGTAGGTTTGCTGTCAAGAGGTAGGCAATTTGAGATGTTGTTTGACGCGTTTTGGACGTTAACTTGGGACCTTAGGTTTAGTAACACTTCTAACCTAAAGTACTTAACCAAATCTTCGTAAACGTAGTTGTTCTGCGTAATAGACGCAACTTGGTATCTCCTAGTACTTAGTGACACTTCTATTACTAGTTTTCCGCAAGTCTAAGGTAGCACAGTATCGCCGGGATCCATTCCATATAAGCGCATATAGTACCCCTATATGAGACTGTCTCTTCTGTTAAGAACCTTACTGTTCTGTAGTTGACTGTGTATTTAACCACTAATCAGTGTTGGTCACACAGGGTAACTCACCAATAACGACTACTCGAGTAGGGTTACAGTGATGTTAGTTAATATGCTTTTTTAATCTAGAATAGGGGAGGGCGAGGAGCTTAAGGCTCCTTGCCACGCTAGTGCCGCGGCTATACGTGACCACACGTGATATATTCCCAACAGTTTTATTAAAATAAACTAACCTATTAACTATAAGGTCCTCGCCTAAGCGGCCCTTCTATATAGAGTTAACTCTACTAGCTACGCTTAGTTTAAAACAACAAAATAAATAAATTAGACGCGGGAAAACACTAATTTATAAGCCTTAGGTAAGGAACTTATTATCTTTAACAGTAAACTTAATTAGGAAGTCTCTACTATACTAGTAGTATAATTAAACGATAGAGGGTCTATAAAGAGAAAAATAGCACCAGTTGGGATATGTAAATACCCTAACTATATAAAATATAACAGAACTACGCACTATAAAGAAAACTGCTGGGAGAGGAAGCTAGATAACGCTTTAAAAGAAATTAGTAATAGGATCCGCTTAAGGAAGAAGTAAAGGATAACTTAAGCGCCTATTTAGCTTAATAAACACTCTAGTTAGGCTAAGCTTAATGCAAATCTATAATAAGAGCTTATAGCAGCGGTTATATAAGCTTAACTAAGTAGGTATAACTTTGTCTATAACACTGCTGCTACTATTTACTACTGCAAGGACCGTAAACTTTTTTTTAACTATATTAATAATGACACCTTATTAGGTACAGTTGGTCCCTATAGAGCTTAATTAGAAGGTAAAGGATTTGTCTTTATATAAACCACACTACCCGATGGAAGCTATAGAAGTATGCTTACTCTATACAATGTTTTTTATGTACTATATTTACTAGCAAACCTACTATCTAGAAGCTAACTTAAGGAAATAGGCGTCTTTTTTAATAATAAAACTTACGAACTTGAATGCAATAATAAGGTAATAGGATACGCGCCTAAAATTTAATAACTCTACCCAATTTGGTAGTATAACTGCTAGTTAGAATTGGTCCTCTAGACTATTAAAAACGACGAAAGTCTACCTATTTGTCATTACCAATTTGGCTACCTTAACTATAGTAACCTTAGACGCTACCTAAATAAACTTGGCATTAAGTTTAATAACGTTAGCGATAAATATTATAAGCTCTGTGTCACGGAGTAGGCACGAGCCGGGATACAATGCACTAAACGAGGTAGTAATTGAGAAGGCTACGTACACGTAACTATGCGTGGTTGATACAAAGACATTGGATGAAGAAGAAGAGTCTTCGTGT
>Ga0307507_10008806_pt1 | contig 13772 bp, 8 predicted proteins | sample 7_EM_MG_FD_207223 | JGI IMG/M metagenome (GOLD analysis project Ga0307507, IMG submission 207223) | Populus trichocarpa ectomycorrhiza microbial communities from riparian zone in the Pacific Northwest, United States - 7_EM | ecosystem: Host-associated > Plants > Roots > Unclassified | place...
GCACTACTTTTCCTTGGCCTTGGTCTTAGCTGCTGGAACTCATAATTTTCTTGCGGCCGCACCCTGGCTCTCCAGTCTACTCTTGGCACATCTTTCAAGGATTTCGTCAGACTGCTGGATCCCTCTATTGAGAACAGATCGCTTTAAAGGTATCTTGGCTCCACTGCCTTTTTCACGTTCCCCATCTTTTATCTGATTCGTTTTTATCTTTCGGCTATTGCTCTTTAAGGAATCACACAACGAGTGATAAGCAAAACATCTTAAGAATGTCTTGACGATTTACCTCCAAAGTCACCACAGTCAAATCTTACCATTTTTCCCTCCGATGTTTCTCTACAATTAATTTAATTAATTAACCTACTCTCTCCGGTATTTTTTGCTAATAAGCCAAATTGTTTTTACATTTTAACGTTATTTAATAATGAGGGAACATTTATTTTGAATTTTTGCCGAGGTGACCGCACAGCCGCTCGCTAGGAGCGGACTAGACTAGGCCTATACGGCCTATAGGGGGGGGCCCGGCCCGGCCAGGCTCAGGCGTTACCAAGCCTACAGGCTCCGGCCAGGCCAGGCCCCAGAGAATCCCCATAGGCCAGGCCCGGCTTTACCGAAGCCTGGCCCGCCTGGCCCGCCTGGCCCGTTGGGAACACTGGGTATGGATAGGGTTGCGGAACATGGGAGTTGAGACGATGGTTGTTAGGACGAACGGTTAGCTGCAGTGGAGATGTTTTGGGTACACTCAGGAAACGCACTGGGAAGTGCTAAAGGTTTTGGACTAAGGTTAGGTGGAAGATGGAACGAAGTGGTGTCGCACTATGATGATAGCGAAACAGGCAATGGTATCAGGAATGTTCGGAAAGAGAAAACTCTGTAAGTACAGTATGTAGTTTCTTTCTCCGCTCAAATGCTTCTTTCGGATCTCTACCTTCTTTCAAGCAAGGTCCTATTTAGGATAGTATGAATTGCCCCCCGCCGTTCTTTTTGTTCCTTCATACTTTCTTTGAGGATCTTTGTTTTCTTGATTTCTTGCTGTGGGGTCCGGGTCGTAATGGCAGGACTGAACCACTTCACTATATAGCCGAGTTACATCCTTCTTGTTATTCATATGAACACCGTTTTCCCAATTAATAATCTAAAATGTCATCTATTATCACTTCTCCGTTGGAGCGATCCCATGTTGGAACAATAGGATTTGAATTGTGAGTTCGCAGGGCTGTGGTAGAACCCAATAAAATAAAACGCACTAGTGCTAAACCTGCCAGTATCAGAGACCATCATTATCAAAGGATATGATAAATCCTCACTTTCACCCTCAAGAATGTTAGGTGTAGAATCTTGAATCTCCTCTAGCCACTATGAGTATAAATGAGGCAAAATGGAGGATTAGTAACTTCGCTCCCCGAAGAACTTGAACCATGGACCGCACAGATTGTATGCTAGATCGCCCTTAGCCTATGGGTGAAAAACAAATCAGGAAGCTACGCACGGACATCCAGTGACGACCTTTTTGAAATCGATAATAATGTCGCATTTTTGCCCATATGGGAAGCCCGGGGGTGCGCACACGCGACTACAAGCTAAGCTGGGCGGTGGCAGTGGCATTTGCAGTGGCGGTACGGAAACCACGCCCTGGGCCAACAAATTACTATTCGCAGGGAATAAGACCGTACGCTCCACTCTCCCCTATGAACTTCTCAGACTCCCGTTGCTCCCGCCTCTGGAATAACTCCTCAACCCCATCACCTGTTCTAAGGCGATCTCTGCACCGCCACCACTACTGCAAGCACAATGCATCCGTCATAATATACTTCATCTTTCCAATGACCGAAGCGTAAATTATTCAGAACCAAATACCTTCAGACAGTTAACCTAAGGTGTGGCCCCAAGAGCAGTTGAAGGAGATGGGTGTTTTACTATCAAGGGCTAGGGTATTAGCTCAAGAACTATCTTCTGTCATTAGAATAACTAACCGAAACTAAAGGGTAAATCTCCGCTGGGCTCTGGAAGCGAATGCCCTCTGGGTGACGCTCTTAGTGTGCCCGGCGGTTTTCCAAGTGGTCGGAATGTGAGCTACCTTACTGAAGGAGTGCATCTTAGCTATCCACTAGATTTGGTGGTCACAGAGGAATTGGTTATAGTATAAGTTAACCAGATTGCTTGCTTTGTCCCACCCTGAACACTTAGAAAATCCTTTATTATCTTGTATGATAACCCCAAAACATTGATAAGACTAGTACAATAATTAGAGTTCGTGCAAAAAAAGCTTAACTCCTCCTTGGTCTATTCATATACACTGCCACTAGTGCACTTGACCGCTATTGGCCCCGACAAGGTAGCCTAAATACCGCTACCCTTCCATTTGCTGCTTTAAACCACTATCATGGACTATCACTCGTCCAAAGCCTGACTGGTTTTATTGCAAAACAACAGTTTTGTGTTGGCTTCCTACCTACTATTGTGGGTACGAGTCTTTGCATGGGGTTCAATACTCGTACTGATATTCGGTGTCACCGAAGCGGGATTCATATATTATGCTTTTGTTTCGGTGCATCCAGGTATTACCGAGAATCAATTGATCATCTGTAGCAACAATACCTTCACTTCTCCATCAGGTTTGAACGGTAATTTTTCCTAGAGTAGCATACGACACAATACAATCTAATAAAGCACTATGACCCCTGTGACCCCACCGAACACCATAAACCAAACTAGTATAAAATAGCACTTTTAATCCCAATGGAGACGTAAGATGGGGGGGGGGGGCGGGAGAGGATTTGCCCACGGCATGCAGACCAGGAAGATAAATCTCAGTTGTTTTTGTAAATACACAACTAGCTAAGTTACAGGTATCCCCGGTAAATATCGGGCACCCAACTTTCCATTCCTTACTAATCCGGTCTGCAGTTTCTGCGAAATTAGTTCTTAGGGCAAAAGAGACCGGAATTAAATTTCAGGGTTCCAAGATACCGTTTTTCGGTGTTGTGTTATGCCCTGGTTAATAGCTAGCCCTCAGGCCATGAGAAATTCTTCCACTTATTTTTTCCCTATAAGTGTAGTAGAATAAATCCCATGTCTGTGCTTTAGTGGGGAGGGGAGGGGAAAAGAAACTTTAGAGAAGAATAAATGAAAAATAAATGTACAAAGCGGAATTACAACTAGAATAGAGGGAACAAGTAAATGTGTGGTAGGAATTCCGAGGCACGCGGCCTATCTCAAAATAATAAAAATACGCGAGCTTACTCCTGAAAGATAGGAAAGATGGCAGTTGCGACACGATGGGGTTTTAAACTACGGGAGGAGGCAAGGAGACGATGAGAGGAGGCTGGAAGTGAGGGGGATAGGTCTCTCTGTTTAGAGAAATGTTGCGGTCTTTGAGGAAATGGAGAATAGGTTATTCATGGTCGAAAGATGTGAGGGGAACAATGCCTCTACAGTCTTATCCCGTGCCAGAGGCCGCAGATTTTGAGGGTGATAGTAGGGCTACCACTACCGCATGGCCAGAACTAGCAGCTAACAAGCGTGGTGTCCGGCCGCCTCTGTCTGGTCTGCCGGGGTTCACGTCGTCGCGCCCTAGGAGTATCCTCACTATTCCCTCGTACCCCCAAAGAGCAGCGCAATGGAGTGGGGTTCGGCCCTCCCCATTTGACTTGTCGGGGTTGACGTCGGCCAGTCTGAGTAGTATTTTCACTACCCCCTCATGGCCATTCCAAACAGCACACCAGAGTGGTGTTTGGCCGGCGTGATCTGGTTTGTCGGGGTTGACGCCATCCCGTCTGAGTAGCATTTTCACCACCCCTTCGTGCCCGTTAGAAGCAGCACCCCAGAGCAGTGTTCGGCCATAGATATCCGATTCGTCGGGATTCACGTCGCTCCGCCGGAGTAGGATTTCTACGACTCCCTCGTGCCCATTCTGAGCAGCAGCCCAGAGTGGCGTTCGGCCGTAGATGTCCGGTTCGTTGGGGTTTACGTCGCTCCGCCTGAGTAGTATTTCCACCACTCCCTCGCGCCCATTCTGAGCAGCACCCCAGAGCGGTGTTCGGCTGTAGATATCCGGTTTGTCGGGTCTAACGCAGCCTCTCCAGAGTAGTATTTTCACTACTCCCTCGTGCCCTTTCTCGGCAGCACCCCAGAGCGGTGTTTGGCCAGCGTTGTCTGATTTGCCGGGGTTGACGTCGTCCCGTCTGAGTAGTATTCTCACAACTCCTTCGTGGCCATTGTGAGCAGCACCCCAGAACGGTGTTGTGCCGCAGATATCCGGTTTGTCGGGGCTAACGTCGCCCCGTCCCAGTAGGATTTTCACCACTTCCTCGTGCCCATAAAAGGAAGCATACCAGAGCGGTGTTCGGCCATAGTTATCCTGTATGTCGGGTCTGACATCGCCTCGTCGGAGCAGTATTTTTACTATTCCCCCGTGTCCAGCCTGAGCGGCACCCCAGAGCGGTGTTCGGCCGAACTTATCTCGGTTGTCGGCATTGACGCCGCCCAGCCCGAGAAGTATTTTTACTATTCCTTCGTGCCCATGCTGAGCAGTAACCGAAAGCGGTGTTCGGCCATCCACATCTCGGTTGTTGGGGTTGACGTTGTTTTGTCTGAGTAGTATTTTCACAATTTCCTCATGCCCATACTCAGCAGCACACCAGAGTGGTGTTCGGCCAAGGGCTTCCTGTTTATCGGGGCTGGTATCGTCCCGTCCGAGTAGTGTTGTCACCACTCCCTCGTGCCCCTGCCAAGCGGCACACAGGAGCGGTGTTCGGTCGCCGATACACCGTTTGTTGGGTTTGATGCCGTCCCGTCGCAGTAGTACCTCCGCCACCTCTGTGTGCCCATTCCAAGCAGCCCAGACTAGAGGCGTGCCACCTAGACAGTCTGCCTGGTTGATATCACAACCTTCCACCTTTACCAAATCAGCCACCAGCTCAGCAATCCCGAAGAAGGATGCACAGTGTAAACTACTGAACCCGGGATATTTATCGCGACCAGGAAAGAAGAGGCGCGATTTCTCCGCATCAAGAAGGAGTTTTATGGATAAGTGGTTACTGTAGTCCTCGAATAGCTTTAGCGTGAGCTGTTTCGCGTGGGCCGAAAGCTCTCTTTTTGCATGTATTCCCCAATATAGAGAAGCATATTCCAAAAAGGGTGCGCTTCGGAGATCGGGAGAGGGACTAGTTGAAAGAGCTTTGACTTAATGAGAGTTCAGGTAACTTAGACAGGTCTCTGCAATCGTCGGGTGAGGGGTACTAAAAAGCTGGGGATGAGCCCGGAGGTACCCATGAAGAGTGAAATGGATAAACCGGACTATGGAAGTCTTCTTGTCTATGGAAACAAGCCCTTGACAACAGCTTAGCAATGTCCCTATTGAAGGAACATTGTTGGTATCGAGATCGGCTGATCCTATATTGACCCCTAGAGCGTGACACAATTCGTCGACTTTCAAGGGCCGCTCGGCGTGAGAGATCCACATCAAAGCGGCCATGCCAAGCGTCGCTTTTGCCCCACCCTGCTCTTTTATCCTACTCAACGTCGCACCATAAGCGCCCCCCAACCCCAAGCCGTCCGTCATTGTGTTGAGTTTTTGTCGCCTGCGACTAATTGTGGTTTCCTGCAGGATCGTATCGATATTTAGCGAGACTAGTAGGAATCTAGATATGCATTTGTCAGTGGATAGCTTGAAATAGCTTTTCCCAGGGGGTTACTTCTGCCTACATCTCAGAAATATCTTCCGGAATCTTCCTCAGGATATCTGCCTTCAGGTTACTGTCCATCACATCTGGCGTTGCGTCGTCTTTCAGTTTGCTATGAAGATAACTGATGATATCGCATCTCCGCGGAGCGATGCGTATGGCCATTCCTCTTCCACAAAGACACTTCCCGACCTCGGCCTCGATGTGCGGTCTCCCTGTCACGAACATCCGTGTGCCCGGAGAGCTTTGTAGGATTTGATTAAGCGCATCAAGAATCTCGACTCGAGATCCCGCCACACATTCATCCAGTGCATCGATACATATGAATGTGCGTTTCATAGAAGCGGTATTCCGCAGCATTTTCACAATATCGGCAAGCTGCGGTCCCCGTCTGCCAATGGCACTTCTTTGGCCTTGGTATGCTAATGATATCTCGTTTGGGGTCGCCTCTAGTCCGCAAACCAGCTGTTTCAGTAGGGCGCCTAGTACGCTCGTGGTGGAGTGTTCCTTCCGGGCGGCGAAGTCAAAATAAAAACATGCGACCGTGGTATTTTGTCCTTCAGCCTGATCACACAATTCATCTATCACCAATGAACTAACATGACACCTTGTCAACACTTGCCATTTTTCTTCCATCCATCAAGGCTAGTCTTTGTTACCTAATAAACGTCTTGCCAACTCCCGGATCTCCGTAGCAAAACAAGACCGCGTTGCCGGATTCGCCCCCCCCACTGCCAGCGCGCCAGCTTTTAAATTCTTCAGTTTGCAACACCCATTGCCCTACGCTGTTGACCCGGCTCTCTTGAATGTCTTTGTGTCGTAGCCTAGGCTCTAGTGGTGATAACCAGGTAAAGATTTGAGATCGTTCATCGGCAATAGTATAGTTCCACACATTATTAAAGGAGTTAGTATTATTAGCGTTGATATTTTCATGAAAGCGATACCGGTACTCGGACATCTTTTCTGCTCGGAAACCGGTCGAGGATCGGTGATTTCTCCGGTCGGTTGATGGAATTGCTTGGAGCTGAAGAAATGCGGGGTCGTCTGTGGAACTTCGTGGATGCCTAATGGCTGCCCAGCCAACCTCTCCTAGAACTTTGTCAACATCACTCTGGCTGCGTTTGCCGCACCCGGAGCAAGAAGCGCCACATCCTTGTAAACGCTATCCTAAGGCGCAGCACAATTCCTTCACTACCGTGAGCGAATACTCTTGAGCGCCTAGGGTGGGGTCACCTCGCTTGATATTATATGCATCATACGAGCACTATAAGTACATCTACCCTTATGAATGAACTACCGGTATCATAGCCGAAAAATTTACCACAGGGTGTCGAAATAACGTGAACACTTGTAACTTACCTCGTAACCAGGTATCCCAGCTGAAAATCAGTGAAAGCATTTCCTTCGATAGCCACCAGACTCAAGTGTATGGCCAATTTCTCACTCGTACAGCAGCACCCTTTCGCTCTGGAAGCAAGGCTAAATCTATTTTATTTTTTGTTGCTGAGGTTGCCCGAATTATTAGTGCTGGGGACTTGGTTGCGAGGTACGGTACAAGTGTTCACGTTATTTTGACACCCCGCGGTATATATTATCTAACCTAAAGCATCGCAGCATATCCCTTCGCTATATCGGTCTAGGTTGGAAATGTCCCTCCCGTAGCCTCATAACTTACCGAATTCTGTGAAGGTTGGAAGTTAGAAGCCTAAAGCCTTGGCAACCATACCCGAGGCAAGCCGGAGAAAGCAACGGCACAAAGATTTTGCTGCAAAAGAGTTTTCTCCCCTCTCAAATATTCGCGAGGGGTTCTAGCTTCCAACTTCCAATACTCGAGTTTTTTCTTCCCAGTGGGGGGCCGTCCCCCTATTATCAAGACCGCCTGGTGCATAGCACACGCACAACGTGGTGCGACGAAATGTTACCCTTGGCAGCCACACACACCACGCATCTCGCATACGGTAATATTCTCCATCTCTGATGACCAGGGTACAAATTCGTCAAAACCAAACACAACTCAACAGCTAGTCTAAGTAGCGATTCAAAGAGTTGTTGAATAATAATAGCCTTCTAAGCTATCAAACCTTCAGGAACCGGGGTTTGCCATATCACTAACTTCGCTAAAAAGATAGCAAAGTGCCGTATGCTCTGCTAACATCCAGCTGTTCGCCAGGACCAGGGGGGCGCTTGTGGCTAGGGGCCGCCCAGAGTCGGAAATCAGTCCTTTCATCTCTAGTCATCGAATCAATTTTTTAAAAAAAACTCTTGATATAACTACCCAATATTTACTCCTCTATCTACTAACCTTCCCTCTCGATTGGGTGAGCACTGCATAAAAAGAAAAGGCTTTTATGTATCCTTCCACTAAGTTACCATGCGAGCAAGCTTTGCTCTGGGTACCCACAACAATGCGGCTGAGAATGTTGAATCACTGGTCTATTCTACCGGTACTTGCCGTGTAGCAAAGTCCTCTTCCATCCTAAACCTTGTTCATCTTGTAACAATGGACCACCCCAACTCGTTTCTATCTTCCATAGATCAGCAACTAAATACTGGCCAGTATCTAGACTTTACTTTCTCCATTAAACCTGCCACTCAAATTTTTCAAAAATCTCACCATTTGTGGTTGAGGTTGAAGTATGGTAGTATTAGAGCTTCATGTATCAAAGTAAGGATGGGTGATCGTTGTCATTGTGGTTAATGGGGCGGAAGAGGACTTTGCCATTCGGCAGGTACCGTACTAGTACCAATGCTGCCGGGTTAAAGCCAATATAAACAAAGTGGAAGTACCCAGACAGGGTTTTCTACTTCGATTTACCCACGCGAGTGCAAGAGTTGGCATGGCAATCAAAAATATGCTATGGCCAATTCAGGTAGCCCCCTAGAGAAAGCTCAGCAGGCGGGGGTTGACTAGCCGGTTTCTTACAGCTTACGGCTTAGATATTTGGCCCCTCTAGTAGATCTGCTTGTACGACAGCCGGTGCGGGCTCAAGACTGATATCGTCATCGGGAGTTTGGCGATAAAAGCGAAACTTAGCTTTATTCGAAATTGTACTGGATATAGAACATATGTATCACCCCCTGTTGACTCAATCAAAATGGCCCCCTATATTACTTCTATTTTAACTTTACTTATCTATTGGGGCAAACCAATTGCTACTTGTGTCTCCGGGCTAAGATTGGGCACCCGTTTGGTAATAGCTACAACGAGCCCATAAAACTTACAGTGTTCACGCTGTTTGAAAGATTGCGGTGAACAGTGCTAGTAGCTGGTGAAGGCTATATATGAGAATGACTTTACACTTTAAAATTTACTATCGTGCCTCTTGAGAATAGCAGAATCAAGGTTATTCTCCACATAAGTCTGGAGAGGCTATTCCAAGATGGGTGCCTAATATTGGTGCGGAGACACGAGTATATGGGGTGTTGATAAGTTTAGAGTTAGATTTATATCCAATTCATGATAAATCAAAAAAAACCAAGTCCATCCCCGAGTGAGAGCTCGTGACTATAACTAACTCAGGGCATTGTATACTACTTAAGGGACGGCATAGAACAGCTTACATCATGAAAAGCAACTCAGAAAAAAGAATGTGAAAAAATCCCTTCATTGTTTGAAAAACAAACTAGAATTGGAAAGCAATCCGCCATTTTTATCTCCTAGATCCCATTTCAACCACAGGGACCCTGAAAGCTTTCGCAGCTATCTCTAACCCCAAAAACACAGCAGTCACCACCAGTGCCGCACTGGTACACATCTTTTTCGCAATCTTCTGAAACGCATGAGGTAACGGCAAGGCAGTATCCGCAGTACAGTCCGCCGGGATAGCTGGGGTCACACTTGCAATTGTACGTGCAAGACGGCTTATCCAAGTCACTAGTGTCGACCCCAGTGAAGGGATTTGTGAGTGCCACGGCGTGGGTGAGAGTTAGGAAAAGGGTGACGACTGGAAGGGACTTCATATGCACTAACTTAGGGCGTTTCAGTTAGCACCAGCCTGGTGAAGGGGTGAGTAACAGTAGAGGAGGAGATTACTAGTTATTTGAATGTGAATGTTTGTGCTGGTAGTGTTGTGTTAGTTTCTGTTTTCTAAATCATGATGAGTGAGCGAGGATACCGGCTTTGGGTTTTGGCCTCCTAGGAAGTTCTGATCGAATTGGGGTGGTGAGAGACCGATGGTGAAGGAAACTTGTAGGATGATATGGCCAGTAATTATGCTTTTTTGTTTAATTGAAAGGACAGGATCATCCCGACGGCTTCGGTTTCAAGGAACTGGACAACTTGCGTGTGCAGTCACTTCGGGGATATACCCCGCTCTCGAGCCCCACATTCTTTACACTACACTAGCCCAGACAGCCTGGCAGATATTGATACGGCAATTGGGTGGTATTCCGACAACCTATCAATTATCAAGAGCATCCATCCCACGGGCATAGCTGTGCGTCTAGTATTCGTTAGTGCTAGGTGAATAACGATATTCATGCAATCAAATCAGCTTATCCTGCCCTCTCATAAGAGCTCGTATTAGTTGTCTAATAGCAAATAAAATGAAAAATGCCCACGTTTGATACATAGATCGTTTTACGCTCTCCAATGATTGGTCTTAGCCTTTATCACAGATTTTACCATACGACTTCACCTGGCTATCAGGGCTGTTCTCCTCGCCCCCTTTAATACTTGGTGTCTATTGTTTTGGTAATGCGCCGGCGCATGTGTTCAACTAGTGCGTAGATGGTGAGCTCAAGAGGGCTAGACTATGCGTTCGTAAACAGACAGTCTATGATGCCTCTTATCGCCCTCGGGTGATGGAAACGCAATCTACCTAATAGGTTGTCTTCGATCTACTTCCTACCATAACTTCACTACGAGCTATCTCGTATTGCTGTATTCGCGAAGTGGGGGTTCCATCTGGTGATGTATGGTTTGGTCGTAATCGCTAAACTGGAATTTCTGAGACAATAACTTTGGTGAAGATAACCATAAATCAACGACTTGAGGAAATTGCTGTGGAAACACAAGCCTGTAGCAAGGCAGCAAGAAGATCTAGTCCATTTTGGCTTTACTTTTAGGAAATCTAAAGGCGTACGGGAGATCTGGAGAGCGCCGAAAGGGTACGAGGAGGGTATTATAGCCTTATAGGAGGAAGGCTGTATGTTCATTGGGAACAGGGAGTGGATGCTAATATGAAGAGTTGGAAATGCTGCTTGGCATGCTAGAGCTTCTTTTGTTCAGGGATAACACAGAATGTTTCTTCCTTTTGTTTCTTTGAGGGATAGACAAAGTAATGAGGAGACATGTGTGGAAGGAAGTGGATATAAGTGGTGATCGTTGGAAGGTTGAAGATAGTGTTTTGTTTCTCATATATGCTCCTGTCATTACCATCAGTTTAGCAAGTAAGCTCAAAGAATAGACCTAAGTTACTCGCTATTGCTCTCGCTATCCTCTCTCCTTCTATTGCCTTTCGGTACCGTATTTGCTCTTATTTTGTTTATGAAGGGTTCCCGAGAGGTTATGGTATGGTTGCTAGGATGCGTTATGGCCTATCTGGAAGGGGGAGGTTGCTTTTTGATGAATGATGCAGAGTATTTGCAAAAATTAATCATAATTATTATCATAGTGTTAAGGCGCTAAATCTGATAGGGCATATAGGACATCTGATTGTTAGCGGGTAGGTCGGCCGGGGCTATAAGCACATCGCAGAGAGTGATTGTATCGCATTCTACTTTAAAGTGTTAGACCGACTGTGCCTGTGGCGAGATTGGCCCCCTCAGCGAGATTTGCCTTAATAAGCCCATGCCAAACCAATTGTGATATCCTGATTGGTGGTTGCGAACCCATCTCGCCAAGGGGGTCAATCTCGCCACAGGCATGGTCGGTCTAGCTACCAATAGAACAGAAGAGCTCTCATCAACAAGCCATAAAAAAGTGAATCCCCGCGGAGATCCGACCTTTAATCCGCGTATGATATAGATAAGCCCCCAACGCACCTGAATTCGCACACTAAGTGCCCGTTTACCTAACCGTCTAGTTTTAAAATTTGGGTGGTAAAACTAGATGGTGCGGTGTCAACTGGCATAATTTCCCTGTATAATAGAAGGTGCAAAAGTGTTTACCTAATTTTTTACTGTTATCAATTCTTGTATCATAGCTAGACGGTCAAAACATGACGTTGCCGTGAAGGTGCGTTTGGAAATCCCACCAGACAATGGACGGCACCCTATGGTATGTAAACACCAAGTACTTGCCCTTACCCCTCTAACTGTCAAGCCCTTCTTGACAGTCAGCACCGTCTCGTGCTGCTAGACGGCCGTCTATAGGTAAACAGGCCTTTAATCTGCGGGTTGGCAATACAAGATCCGCTAGTTACAAGGAAACCTAATCGATCAATGACATGGGCTCCTACGGCAAGTGATATTACCACACAACGCCGGGTTGTGTAGTTGAATACCTGGAGAAAATAAAAATAAATAAATAGGAATTGTGGTGAGCAAAAGGAGAACAGGGCAATATAAAATATTATTCCCAATTCGCCTATAAGTCAGTAGTGCACAAGGCTAGGGGCCGTTCAATCACTCTTCACAAGTTGGGTATGACACAGATACTCGTAGAGTGGAAGTTAACTTCGCGGTTAAAATAGTCCCCTCGGACCTCGGTACCAATTTTCCTTGATTACTAAGACCAAAAAGTATGAGCAACCCCCGAGCTCACCTAGGAGGAAAGCGACATGTAAGTATGAGTTTCACTAAACCGTATCTAGCATTACCTACCACCCATCACCGCAATAGTTTTAGCTAACAGCTAACTTAGCTGGCGGATCGCTTTTCACGTGTGCTTGAAATTACTGCTTCCCTATTTGTATCTAAACAACACTAATCACAGTAGTTAAGAGGGGGGGAGGAAGGGAATTGGGGAAAATGTAAATGAACAAAATGCGCTAAGGGGGGATCTAGCACGGGAAACCAAAAACAACAAACACAGCGGAAACTCTAAGCCATCGTATCATATCTCGCTAGAACGGGAATAGCCAGCACAAATAACAAAGTGTAGATTATGAATGAAATTAGCAAATCCCGACCTCACGACATAAAGAACTCTCTGTAGAGGTTTGGAAGAGATACAATAGATCTATCCATCACATTGCAAATAAGTTCCTTTTATCAAAGGAAAAATATTGAAGCCGAGTTTCTGTGGTAGGCTTACAATAAGAGTTGTGGTAGGCTTACAATAAGAGTGGAGGAGACAGCGATTACGGAGCCTGTGTTTCAAATTGCGGGACGATGCAGGAGGGATGAGAGGAGTGCTTGTGCGGTCCTTGGGGAATGCGGCGTAGGCTTCTCGTAACCGAAAGAGGCGAGGGGGCTGATGCCTTCCAGCCTTAGCGGTGCTACGAGTCATAGATGCTAGGCTGTAGTAGCGCTATCAGTCTGCCGCTAGCAGCATACGAGCGCAATGTTTGACTGTACCGTATCATACCGTAGATATCAGGTTTGTCGAAGTTGACGTCATCACGGCTGAGTACTGTACAGTCGAATTTTCACGCAGGGTTCCGAATGGTCCGCGGAAGACTGAACTGGACCAGCTAGTCTAGTCGAAAGTCAAGTCTACCGTAGTCTAATGGTGAAAATTAGACCGAGTGGATGGTCAGGATTATCGGACCCGACTCAACCAGGATTGGTCCGACCAGGCCCCCCAAGAAATAGGATATACGGCCATTTGACAGCACTGGCATCCTGTTTTTCTTTTTAGGCCCTGTTCGGCAACCCATCATTAAAAAATACTATTGTATTTCGTGAAAATGGCCTATAAGTTAAAATAAAAATACTGTATTATTTGCATAATAAAGGTGTTCGGCAACACCACTTTTTTACTATAGTATTTTTCTTAATCAGCAAAATCTTATCAGATGTCTGTAATAGTACAGTCACCCGTCAAAAGTGTTCGCGAACCGCCAAGCTTAATTACATAATCAGATATAAACCATGACCCCACCAACGCCGTGCAATATGAAGGAATGCTATCACTAGTATCTCGTGTACCACCCCCTTGCATCAATTACCGCCTGTACCCTGTCAGGCATTGAATCGAGCATTGCC
>Ga0307507_10008807_pt1 | contig 13772 bp, 11 predicted proteins | sample 7_EM_MG_FD_207223 | JGI IMG/M metagenome (GOLD analysis project Ga0307507, IMG submission 207223) | Populus trichocarpa ectomycorrhiza microbial communities from riparian zone in the Pacific Northwest, United States - 7_EM | ecosystem: Host-associated > Plants > Roots > Unclassified | place...
GGGAACTCGAGAAACTAGAAAAAGAAGGAAAGGAATTCCCAAAAAACTGGACCAAGAAAGACAGACTACTCTATTATAAGAATCGACTATACATCCCAAATGACGGGGGGTTAGAGACTACCATCGCAAAAGGATATCATGATTCGCAAGTAGCTGGACATTTCGGACAGGAAAAAACGGTAGAAATCGTCACTAGGGACTTTTATTGGAAAGGACTCACAGCGTGGATAAACGACTATGTACGATCCTGCGACAAATGTTACCAGAATAAGTCCCCAAGGCATGCGCGATACGGATTACTGCACCCGCTACAAATCCCCTTTGCGGCATGGACTTCTATCTCGACGGACTTCATAACCCATCTACCAGAATCACAAGGTCATACACAGATCATGGTGGTTGTAGATCGATTCACAAAAATGGCAGACGTTGTCGGTTTAAATGAAAACGCGACCGTCAAGGATGTGGCCGATCCCTTCGTACGAGAAATCTGGAAACTTGACGGTCTACCCACCGAAATTATTTCAGATATGGACGCCAAGTTTTCGGGGAAATTCTGGGAGTCATTATGCAAGTCGCTAGGCATAAAACGAAAGATGTCCACTGCATACCACCCCCGAACGGATGGACCGACGGAAAGAACGAACCAAACGCTGGAAGGATACCTACGCAATTTTGTCAATTATGATCAAAACGACTGGTATCAACTAGTACCACTAGCCGAACACGCGTACAATAACTCCACCACAAACGCACATGGAATGTCACCGTTTTACGCCAACTACGGGTTCCATCCAGAGACAGAGTGGATGAGGGAACGAGAAGCTCAGAGCCCAGGAGCAGGGCTATACGCACACTGGATGCAGGTAACTCACCAACATGCCAGGAAAGCGTTAGAACAAACTCGAGATGAGATGAGCAAATACTACGATCGGAAAGCCCGTCAACAACCGGACATTAAGGTCGGAGACTTGGTGCTGATAAATGCAAAAAAGATTCGCACCAAACGACTGACGAAAAAATTGAGTCCAAGAATGCACGGGCCGTTCAAAGTATGAGAAGTCAAAAAAGGAGAGCGGGCTTTTAAAGTAGAAATATCGCCGCGGTGGAAAATCCACCCAATATTTCATGTTTCGCTCCAAGAACCTTATCGAGCGGCAGCACGGGAAGGAAGAGAACAGCCTCCACGAGTTCCGGATAATATCGAAGAAGACCTCGAATGGGAGATAGAAAGGATCGTGAAAAGTGAAGTTATCACGTACACGAGGAAGGTTGGAAGATGTAACCAAGAGTTCGAGGAACTTTGTTATTTCATTAAATGGAAAGGTTGGGTGGAGGAGGAGAACACCTGGGAGCCACCGGAAGGGCTGGGGAACGCTCAAGAGCTGGTGGAAGACTTTGACAGACAAAATCCGGAAATGTCAGGACTAGCAGCAGTCGAATGAAGAGGAAAGGTTTTCCTCATGTGGCCAAGCAAACGCATGAGGGTTATTACCCTACTACTTCGAGTTCGAAAAGAAATAGCAAAATAAGGTATTCAGAGACGAAACCTAGAAGGAGGGAGCTCGTGTTAGGCATACCAAGAATGCCGACCCATAAGGCTCACGCACAGACCCCTGCGTACCAATCAGTTAAAAAGTACAAACTACAAGATACATCTCGGTCTAGCTTAACATGATAGTCACCTGCGTCTGACTATAAGGTCACGTGTTCAATTCACAGCCGCGTCATAGCTATTATTAGTTAAAATATAATTATGCAACAAGTCATATAATGACGGCGATAATAGCGCAAAGGCGTCTGAGAGATTTAAGTGTGTGTTCCCATTTTAGGATGCCCATAGGGTAAGAACGAGAGTTCTCTAAGATGACGGACGGAATCAGAATGAACACTTGAGTAAAAAATCGTATGACGAAACCAGAAGACACATAGCGGAGACCTCCGGGCCCCCTCAGAACCAGTCAGTGCGAACATAAGATCGTGAGCGCAAATTGCTATTCGAGCAATTACTGCCACAGGTCAGTTCGGAAACCTGATGCACAGACAGTAACAAACTCTCGTGCATTGAATGGTCTGACAACTTGGAAGTTGGCCGCTTCATATATGGTTCGGTGAAGAAGTATTATTACATTGGCATTAGTCGGCTACGCACACTCTAGACTGACCTATTATTCACGGGACTGACACACCCACACGATAATATGGTAGGGGGAGTCTTCATAATGTGAGTATGGAGTCGAACAGTGTCAGGGTCAAGAGGTGTTCGCACTTAAGAGTTTAGAGAACTTTGTTCGGTCGATACTTAGTTAGTATGGTTAGAGCATGTAGCCCGCGAACACTCAGACGCGGAATGTAAATATCGAAGGGCCTCCCTGGCTTAAACAGAATCATCAAGCACCGGAGAAGAGATCTTATCAATATAATAAGTTTACGATTATTATTTCCTCATTATCTTTATATCACGCGAGTAACTTAGTTACCCTTTATTACGAGCCTTCCTAGACAAGATTCTCCATCTAAGAACCAGTCAAGCATAAGCCCTGGTCCGGTATCATAAGTCACCTTACCGGCTACCCCTAACACATACGCCCAAATTCATACGCCCAATCCATATGCCTAAATCAATAAGCCCAAATTCATACTCTCCATCATTCTCAGGTCAGATACCACTAGTCAGGGATAATGCTAATAAAGTTATATGTGCATTAGCATCGGAAAATGAGTATTGCGATTGAAGCTTCACCTCAATGACGGCAACATTTCATTGAACTACACAATGACAGGGTTAAGATTCCGACAACCCTTCTTTATACCATCAAAACCCAATGGAACTCCACTCTTAACATGTTAGAAAGAGCTGTACGGCTACGGGAATTTACCAAGGAATGGTTAAAAACTTATCCTGAGTTTTCACCTTTGTGGTCAACCCCAGAGGAGTGGAGGCAGGTTGAGTATATCTTGGAAGTACTTCAGCCCATACGATTTTGGACTTTATGGATGTCAAAAACACCTGGGATCATCATTCACCGCGTTTTCCAGGTATATCAAGATATCTTTGATCACTTGGAAATGCAAATTGCGAAGTTGGAATGGAAGCGGATGCAATGGAAGGTTGATATTTGCGAAGGTTTACTGAAGGCGAAATTAAAGGCGGCTGGTTACTATGGTAGGACAGAAGGCCCTAGAGGTGTTTTGTTCTGCATTGAAGCTTGCGTGAATCCATATTGCAAACTTAATCTCTTTCGTGAATGGGATATTGACGATACCAGTGGCGAGGCTGTGTATGAGAAGTCATATAAGAAGGAGTTCATAGGGTATTATGATCTTTACTATGCGCCAATGAATGCCCAGGGTCCTGAGACACCAATTCCACTGAGTGGTCTGAATAGTCGATCCAACATCTTCACGCATTGAGACAGAGAGCGATTACGATGAGTGAGGCAATTGCTTATATCGAAAGGGATTCTGAGATTGAAGCCTCGATTCGCCGCCGAAGATATCGATCCCAGGCATGACGAGAGCCCAACCGGGATTTTTTACGAGGCAAATATTCTGGAGAGGTATAAGGTTAATGCTCAGAGATTCCCGAATTTATCTCGAATGGCTAGGGATATTCTTGCGGTCCAAGGATGGAGTGTTGGAGTAGAGGGGGTAATTAGCATGGCAAGAGATGTGATTCCCTATCGTCGCTCCCAACTGAAAAGTAGCACAATTCGAGCATCAATGCTGGTCAAATGCTACGAGCATGAAGAATTGCGGCGGGAGCTAGCCTGGCATGATAGTGAACGGGAGGCAGAAAAACTGGAAGAAATGGCGACACTAGGATGATTACCGTTCTTGGGCAGACAGGAAGGATAAACGTGCCGAGAGAGATAGCGGTTGTATCTCGGATGATGACAAGTCACACAAGCAGAACATAGCATGGTCCTTCATGAATCAGGATGGCACCCGCGCATATGGACGAGAACCAAGGCCTATACTTCCTGATCGTGGCTTGATTGAATCTCAATATACACGCCCTCCACCATCTCGTAGTCAAAGTCAAGATGTTGATCCATTGGCGGATTCTGAGGAATCCGGTGAAGGCGAACGAATTTGGGATAGTGCTGTTAACATGTATGTCGCAGCCGACACTGAGGGAGAAGAAGGATCTCCAGACGAGGAGCCCCAGATTTCAGGAGAAGAAATAGGTGATCTTGACCACGAAGGAGATAGCCCAGATGTTGGCCACATTGAAGCTTTAGCTGGTCATCAGGCAGAGGTTTGTTCCAGGAAGGCCCAACTGGGAAACACTAAATCATTTCCGGTTTTATGAGTAACCCGGGGAAAGGGAAGGACAGATTTTAAAGCCGCTGTTGGGGTTACAACCAGAAAGCGTACTGGAACTCGGGGGAAAGAATAGCAAAAGTCCCGTTTGATCTAGTCTCATTTGATGTAAAGTACGAGTAGTTCTGACCTCACAACTATCATAATTAGGTATGGTTCAATTTTGAGGGTTTTTCTCAGCGGCGTATGATTTTCTGGACGTATGATTTTTCTGGGCGTATGATTTTGTGCATATGATTTCATATACCCTGCAAGGTATGTCTAGAATAACACTCTGGGCAATGGTGTTGTAGATAATACTCATCGGTGTAGAGACTAGTTGCATTAGCTCTAGCTTGCTTGGACGGTTGCGCAAATGGTTATGTCTTAGGGTAATTTCTCTTCCCCTATAATTGTCCTGGTCCCCCCCTACCAGTACAATTTATCTTTCCCTGTTGTTTTCTCTCCCCTCTCTGTTGCTTTCCTTCCCCCAATTCCCGCAGCGGCGCATTCCTGCCTACGGCTTCTCAACGTGAATTACCAAAGCTCATCACTCTCTACCTCCGATTCGATATATCTTTATTGTTGTTCTATCCCACCCCATTGTTCTATCCTGCTTTGAGCAGGAAGGAACCTTGCTTTGAGCGAGTTTGGATCGTTGAGAAGCCTATGAGAAGAGTATCAAAAGTGGAGAAGGAGGAGGCTACGCGGCGGAAGCGGAAACGGGAGCAACGAAAAGCCGAGCAGCAACTCAGCAACCTTCTACACATTGAAGATGAGAGCGCGGGCATTCCAACTTCCACTACGACTGCCAAAGGTACGGTATTACCCCCTGCTATTTAGCTGAGCTTTGTTCATACACCTGGGATGGCAATCGGCCACTGGTCATATAACTATATCGAAAGTATATACTGATTTCATTGCCAATTACTGTGGATTCTGGGGAAACAACCCTGCGGCTCGACAGGGATAAGGTATACCAGATGAAGAGAAATATTCACCAAATGTTAAACGACCGAAAACATCCACATGCTGTATACCACCAATGTGCTGGTTTTGATGTTATGAAGGGGATACTTTCGCGACCTAAACGGCAGCCAGAATCCAACTTAAAGGACAGCTTCGAGGAGGAAAACGAGCCCAAATTACAGTCTGTTACTGGAGATATTATTATAAGAAACAACTAGTAAGGAATTAATGATACTTTTGGTTGTGTTACAATTCTCTCCTCTCCGGGTGATACTTGCAGCCGGTAACCGATAGTTTCCTAACGACTACATCTTCTTTGCCCGATAGCTGTTGTGATAGCTAAGTCCGTTGACTCCTATCTAGAAAGCTCGATCTCTAGGCTCATATACGACAGTCGTGTTGTGATTCCCGAACGCGTGATAGATAAATATCTTTGTAATGAAAGTATAGTGTATGAAGGAACTTAGATGGTTGCGTGAAGAACCCAAATCCCATGCCCCGAGGGTGCGCTTAAATAGGGGTTCGTCCCTCAACCCTATCCCTGCGTGACTCATACTCTCGCGTCACGCCACCCATGACTCATAATGAGTCATCCTGTGAAATCCATCAGCTGACTCGTCCGAGTCGGCTGCGCCTTGTCCTGCAACCAATCAAAACCCATAAAACCAGTCATGTGCCCTAACGGGGTCACATGCGTGAAACCCATGACTCATAATTATGAGTCATGTGCGAGATACATAAACCACATAACCACAATTGTGCGTCATGTCAAATATCAACCAATGACAATAAACTAATGACACGCTATTGCATCGTCATATGAAACCCTATGAGTCAACCGATCTCATAGCGTGAGAAATAACAAACCGATGACTAATAACGATTAGTCATGTGAGAGCCTGCCTTGCTTAGTCACCGTTTCTGACATTAGCTCCCTTCCCTCTCTTGCATCGGTCCCACGAGGTTAAACTCCTTCCTTCCACAGCATACCCCCGATTTGGTGCATCCTCTGTTTGGTTCGATTGTAGGCTTGTGGGAGTTTTTCCTTTTCCTTATCGAGTCGTTCGAGGTCGTTGTCCTTTGTGACGATGGTTTGCGCTGCGCAATCGAGTTGGCTTCGTAGGTCCCAGATTGTATTTTCCAGAGCTTCTCTGTCCGGAATAGTTTTTCGCTCCCTTCTCCCGCAAGGCGTGTCCTCACGGCTCTCCTCTTTTTGTTTTCCTGTCTGTCATTCTTTGACAGTTCCTCTTTCCCTCCTAGCTGTTGTGGGTAATAGCCGGTGTTTACCTTTTCCCATCGGTGTTCGTTGCAATTGTCATTGAAACAATGCTCCCAGCGCGTGATTGCGTGATGAGCCCTTCTGGCTCTTCTCCGGCGAGGTTGTTGTGTGGCCCAGTCATCTCCTGGGTTCGCTTCCACCTCTTGTCGCTAGTTGTTGTCGTGGGCGACGCTTTGTTTCCTCGATCTCCTGGTGCATTGTGGGTACGAGCCTGACCCTTGTTTTTCGCCGGGATGGATTTGGCATCCATCGCCAGTGCAGTCCGTCCAGTTCATGGAGGCGTGTGCCATCTGTCTTCTTGGAGAGCCCGAGCATTCCGGGCTAGTGTGGGTAGCGTTGCGGGCGACGCGCTGGGCGTTGTTCTGTGGCATCCGTGGGTGTCGTTCTTGTCTGACGACGGGGGGAGGTCCGGAGGACGACCTGTTGATCGTAACGTGTATCCACTCCGTGCTTTCCTGAGTAGCGCCGGTGGAATCGTTGGACTGTGTGTTCTGCATGGTTGAAGTTTTCTGCGGGGTACCAGACTTTATCGTGTTCTGGTGGGTAGCCTTTCCTATTAGCTCGGTATTGCAGCTTGTTGTAGTGGAGTCGCCAGTCGATGATTTCGTCGAGTTCGTATTCGTCTTCTCCTTCTATCTGAATAGGAGGAGGGGGTTCGTTGATCTGAGAGGGGAATCGGTTGTCTTGGTAAGGTTCAAGGAGGGAGATGTGGAATGTGTTGTATATGGCCATTGAGGGTGGTAACGCTAGTTTATTATATGTTCTTGTCCCAATCTTTGACAGGATTTTCAATGGTCCGATTTTCTTGTAGTCCAGTTTTTTCGATGGTCTCGTGGTCTTGATATTGCGTTGCAACAACCACACCATATCTCCTGATTGTAGGTTCGGATCGCGTTTTCTGTGTAGATCGTAGTATTCTTTTTGCCGTAATTGCGCCGCCACCATCTAGTTTCTTAATGACTCATGTAACTGAGTCATTTCTTCTGGTTTCGTCTGTTTTCCTTGGATCAGATGACCGATCATCTCGTATTCGGGGTTGATTCCGTAATTTGCAAAGAAGGGGGTGTTTTTGATGTTCTCCTGATATCCGTTGTTGTACGCGAATTCTGCAAGTGGTAGGTAACCACACCAATCGTCCTGTTGGTAGTTGATGTATCCTCGTAGGTATTGTTCTAATATGGCATTGGTCCGTTCGGTCTGTCGGTCTATTTGTGGATGGAAGGCCCTGCTGAGTCTCCGTTCAATTCCTAATTTCCCCGTAGTTTCTTTCCATAGGTCTGAGGTCAAAAGTGTCCCTCTGTCGGTGATGATATCATGTGGTACTCTGTGTAGCCTCACTATCTCCTTCATCAAGAGACGGGCGAACTGCCCTGCGTCCAGGTCCTTCGTGCATGGAATAAAATGGCTCATTTTCGTCAGCTGACCGATCACCACTAGCATGGTGTCATATCCTTCTGATTTCGGCAGGTCCGTAATGGAGTCCATAGCTATTAATTTCCATGGTCGATCGGGGGCCTCGTTTGACTGTAGCAATCCGATGGGTGCATGTCGGACCACTTTGGTCCTGTGACATGTGTTACAATTCTTTTATGAATTGTTTGATATCTTCTCTTATCTTTGGCCAATAAGATCATCAGTTGATGAGTTCAGTAGTTTTTGCTGTTCCTCCGTGTCCCGCTTGGGGGGTTTCGTGGTGTTTAGCGATAAGAGCGGTTCGTATTCCTTCGGCGTGTGGTATCTAAATCCTTCCTTCGTACCATAAGAGGCAATCCTTCCATTGGCATAGTCCCAATGGTATTCCTTTCATCTCTTTCTTTCCTTCGTCCAAGTTCCTTTTGATCTCTTGGATTTTGGCATCGTCGTTGCTTGCCTCCTGTATGTCTCCTTCCTTCTTGTCTTAAAACTGGGGTGTTTCAAATGTGTCGACCTTCATTTCTTCGGTCTCCGTGATATCCCAGTATCGTTCTTTGGGCAGTAAGATTCCCACATTTCGTGTGAGCCTCTTGTCGCCTGCCGTAGGTAGGTCTCCTTCTCGTCTTGTGAGGGCGTCTGGCTTTCCCCCCTCCTTTCCTGGTCGGTATTCAATTTTGAAGTTGTATTGACTTAATTCTTGCATACATCGTGCTTGTCGTTCGTTTAGTTTCTTCGTTGTCATGAAGGTGACTAAGTTCTTCTAGTCCGTGAGGACTCGTATTGGTTTTGGGTTTCCTCTTGTGTATATTTGCCATTCGTGGAATGCTTGAACTATCGCTAGTAGTTCCTTATCGTGTATATCGGAGTTGCATTCGGCGTCCGACATTGTCTGGGATCGGTACGCTACTGGTCTCCATTTTCTGTCCTGGCATTGTTGTGACAGTATACTGGAGCAGACGTATTTTGAGGCCTCTGTTTCGATTTTCGTCAGTGCAAGGGGGTTGAAGTAGACCAGTACTGGTGCTGTGGTGAGTTTTGTTCTTAACTCATCGCATGCTTTTTGTTCTTTGTCTCCCCATTCCCAATTGCCGATGCATTCCTTTTTCCTTCTTGCGTATAGTGGTCTGGCTGTTCTGCTGAATCCTTCTATAAATCGTTGATAGCAGTTGCAGAAACCGAGGAAGCATGGGATTTAGTTTATTTTCTTGGGGGTCGTCCAGTCCCAGATGGCCTGTGTCTTGACTGGGTCTGTCTTAACCCCTTCTTGTCCGATGATAAATCCTAGGTATTCGGTTTCGCTTGGGTGGAATTCGCATTGGGATGGTTTGACCTTCATCCCCGATTTTCGTATTGCCTCGAGGATGTTGCTGATGTCTTTTCAGTGTTGTTGTAGAGTATTGGAATATATCAGCACGTCATCCTGATAGACGATGCAACACATGTCGAGGTGTTCCATAAGGACCTCATTGATCCATCGCTGGAATGCCGCTGGTGCGTTGCATAGTCCAAATGGCATGACTAGGTATTCGTAAGTCCCTACTTTTGTTGAAAAGGTTGTCTTCCATTCGTCCCCTTCTCTGATCCTAATGTTGTGGTAGGCGTCTTTGAAGTCTAGCTTGGTGAAGTACTTGGCTCCTCCCAGTCTATCCAGTGCTTCGCTAATGAGCGGTACCGGATGTCGATCCTTCTTGGTAACTTCGTTGAGTGCCCGGTAGTCGGCGCAGAGCCTGAGTTTGCCGTCCTTTGTCGTAACAAACATGTTTGGTGAGGCCCTTCCTGATTTCACCCTCCGGATTCATCCACGATCTTCGTTTTGTTTGATGTATCGGTGGAGTTCCTCCAGTTGGTCGTAACTCAGGGCGTATATCTTCTTGATGGGTACCGTTTTTCCTTCTTCCAGATGGATTCCTAGATCCATGTCTGGTCGGTGGGGCGTTACCGTTGTTTTTTCTCCTTTTTCAAACACATCCAAAAGATGGTGGTACTCTTGGGGGACCGTGTCTCTCACGTCCGGGTCTTCGTTGTTCTTTTTGTTTTTTATCGCCAGTTCGGTCCTAATGTTGATAGCTTCCAACTGAATTTCGTCTCCGATTTCATCCCATCTTAGGATGCCCGTTGTTTCTCCTCTGCGGTAGAACTGTTCAAACGCTCTTGCTGACATCTCATTGATCTCCATTCCTGTTTTGGCACTCTGGCCCATGACCTCTTGGTCCATGGTGGTGTCGGAGCTCCCGAATCCTTGATCTCCTCTCTTGGTATCGTCCAACTGGGTTACCTCTTGTAGTTCCCTATTGTCGATTTTCTCGATGATCAGTTGTGCAATCTGGTCTCCTTTTTTCACTCGGTATGGTTGATCTCCTAGATTGGCTAGGACCACCTTCACTTCTCCTCTGTAGTCGGAATCTATCATACCTGCATTTGTCATGAGTCGATGTTTGACTGCTAGACTGCTTCGTGGTGCAATTCGTCCATTGGTGTTGTAAGGTAATCCAATAGCTATCCCCGTCCCAACAATTGCTTGCCCTCTGGCAGGAACGTCGGTTCCTTGGTTTGTGTACAGGTTGTGTCCTGCCACTCTTGCTGTTCCCTTTGTTGGCACCCTGGCCTTAGCGGATAGCTTCTTGAATCTAACTCTCTGGTCACTGGCCGTCAGGCCCTCCTTGGCCTGGACCTTGGAGAATCTGGTGATGAGATTCTCTTCCAGGGCTTTTTCTTCGGGTATCGCATATGCAACGGGCGAACTATTGACTCACCAAGTCGTACATCGTTCGCTGTTGAATGTGATCCTTTTGTCATTCCGATCAATTGTTGGATTGTGTTCTCTTAACCATGGCATCCCGAGGATGACCTCATGGTTTTGGAGATTTGCCACTTGGAAGTTTGCCATTTCCCTATGGCTGTTGATGTCCATAGGTACTTTTGTCATATGGGTAACCGGGCCCATAGCGCTCGGCTCTCCATCTGCCAGGTAAATCTCCCTTGGGTTTTTTGCTTTGATCATCTTGATCCCGTGTTTGTTGCAGACTTCTTCGTCGATGAAGTCTTCTGTTGCTCCAGAGTCAATCATGGCATTGATAGTGACTGACTCCTTGGTAGCGTGTAGTTGTATCTTGACCATGATATGGTCCTTGTCGTTATCGAGTGTTTCCATGTAGTTGAGTGCCGCGTAGTAGTTCCCCATGATGATGGGTTTTCGTTCGGGTCTGTCCCTCAGACCATCTCTTACTGGGGACATTCGTCGTTTCCCGACTGTTCGGGTTCCTGTTCAACTTCCCTTTCCCTGATCATGGGTCGTGTTTGCCAAGAGGCAGGTTTCTTCGTGGGTTGCTAACTCCTGGCTCGTGCGTTGAAGGGTCTGGTTCCTTCCTTCTTTGTGTAATCCGTGGCTAGATGTGCTTGCTGTGCGCATTTGAGGCATAGTTGTTCTCGAATCGTCCTTTGAAACTCTTCTCTTAAGATGCTGAACCTTGGTCCTTTTCTGGTAGCGTCCAGTTCCATCGGGTCGCCATAGTTCTGATTACCATTTTTTGCGGGTGGGTATGTCCCGTCTGTATTTCGTGCTCTGATGATTTCTCGTTGGACGCTTTTGGTCGATATTGATCCTTGAATATGTCTGACTGTCGTCACTTTGGTTTCCTTCCTAATTGCCCAATGTGCTAGGGCTTCGAGGTCTTCGTATTCTTCGCTGCTGGCCCCCCATGCGTTTTGGAGGTCTGTATTCATTCCTCCTCCGAGGAGTTCCCCTCCAGTTGAGTTGTCCAACTCGGCTTCGCTGGCCACTAGACGGTATTCGTTCCAGTATTCCGTGACTGATCGTTTGCCTTGTTTCATGTTTTTTAGTTTGATTCTTGCTTCTCCTTTGGCGTCAATTACGCCAAATTGTCCTTGTAATTCTGCCTTGAATCCTGCCCAGGTTTCCCAGGCTGGGGTGATTCGTTCCTCTGCGTATGGTGTGATCCAGGTTCCTGCATCGTCCCCTAGGAGGATTGTTGCATATAGGATTTTTTCCTCGTCGTGGCCATTTTGCCATTCAACTGTCCTGTAGTACACTATGAGTTGGGCTAACCATCCTCCTAGTTTGTGTCGTTCTCCTCGATAGACCTCTGGTTCCTTGGCCTTTGGCCTTCTCGTTCCTCCGCTTAGGGATGCAATGATTGGTCTCATCTATTCCGGGTTCAGGATCGGGGTTGTTTCCGAGGATGCCGCTCCTCCTTGTTCTGCTGTAGCCGCCATTGTGTTTAGTCTTGTCCTTCCTTGTGCCTCTGTTTCTTCTGATCCGCTTGGTGATGCTGATTCTGGTGTTGTAGGGCTTGCTGCCCTCTCTTCCGTTAATGCCCTTTCAAGTCCTTCCTCTTGTGATGAAAGGTCGAGATTGTCCGCTAGGGGGAGGATGTCGTTTTCGTAGTTGGTCTCCGTTTTGTCTGTTTGTCAGGTGCTGCTGGTTCATGCAACCAAATGTTACAATCCTCTCCTCTCCAGGTGATACTTGGAGCAGGTAACCAATAGTTTCCTAACGACGACTTCTTCTTTGCCCAATAGCTGTTGCCATAGCTAAGCCCGTTGACTCCTATCTAGCAACTTCAATCGCTAGGCTCATATACGACAGTCGTGTAGTTATTCCCGAAAGCGTGATAGATAAATATCTTTGTATTGAAAGTATGGTGTATGAAAGAACTGAGATGGTTGCGTGAAGAACCCAAATCCCATGCCTTTTTTTTTTTTTTCACTTTTTTTCATTTTTTTTTTATCATTTTTTTCATGTGTTCATTGTTTCTAGGTGCAAGAAGCTTCGTGCAGCGCTAGCTATGGAAAGAACAAAACCTATAAATCGAAACATATAACAAAAGAAACCATATTCCCAGTCCACCGCTTTTTACTGAAAGTAGTTGGGCTAAAACCATGTGCCCGTCGTCCCCTATGGGAGCCAAATATAAGGAGATTATAACGGTAGAACTACTTCTCGCTCTACGCGTTTCTTGCAAGGAAAATTTAAACAAAGGAAGTTAAAACATACAGCTTCTACCAACGAAAAGGCCAAATAAACCTCCGCGGGGAAACCAGGTGTCTACTCTGGGGAAGGGGGTGCGGGGGGGGAGTAACGGTCAGGGAGCATATCCGGGGGGAAACCGGTTTTCGTGGTGGTGATGTACTCGCCTAGTGCTCCTATAAGGAGGGGGTCGGACCATGTTGTTGCGTCGTGCGCAAAGGAGGAGACGTCTTTCAGTAGGATGTCTCGGGCTTGTTCGCGGGCAGGGCAGGTAAGGATGGCGTGCTGAAAGGACTCCGGTCCGATCCCGCAACGTGGGCAGGTTGGGTCTGGGTCCTCGTCGGACCTTGAGGGGTGTACGGCCAGGTAACTCGTCGCCGACCGCATCTGATGGATCCTCCCTGCCACAAACTTACCCATAGCCATGAAGGGGTGTGGGGAAAGGGAGGGGGGGTATTCGTAGTATGGGGGCACGGGATTCTCGGTGATCCAGTCTTGGATGAGCATGTTCTTAGCGCCGGTTCGGAGGGCCTGGTAGGTTTTTCTCATGAGGTCCGGTGGGTGAATATTAGTTCCGGGTGGGGGGCGGGCGTGAAGTATAACAGGAAGGCGCGTGAGGCCGTCCTGTAAGGGCAGGGTGAGGTGTGCCAGGGCGTCAACGGGTAGGTATTTCCTTATTGGCCTAGAGTGGACCTTCGTGCGCCAGCTAAGGGGGAGGTAGACGGAGGAGAGGCCTACTGTGAGATGCCTGGAGGCATCCCGGGCTCTGAAGGAGGAGAGGGAGGGGAAGGATTGTGGGAGTCTGGCCGAGGCCGGGTT
>Ga0307507_10008808_pt1 | contig 13771 bp, 4 predicted proteins | sample 7_EM_MG_FD_207223 | JGI IMG/M metagenome (GOLD analysis project Ga0307507, IMG submission 207223) | Populus trichocarpa ectomycorrhiza microbial communities from riparian zone in the Pacific Northwest, United States - 7_EM | ecosystem: Host-associated > Plants > Roots > Unclassified | place...
TGCACCAACCACTCGCTTACGCGTCTGGTGCACTTATGAAGCACTGACTAATTAGGGGGAGGACGCATTAGTATATAGACCACGTAGTCTGCTTTATACAATTGACAGTCACCACCATCCCAAAGAGTATACGATACTATATGTATTTCGTGCCCCGGGATACGACTCACTCGTGCTATTAAGTTAGTACGAACACTGATCAGTGAGCGCGCACAGATTAGCAATTACTCGACACCTCCCACCGAGCGATACTTGACAGCGACCACCCGTTTAGACTCCTAGTACGACCTACTGGAAGGTCGGAAGTTGGGGATTACGGACTATCACTAACTCTGTATACTTATTTAAGTCTTAGTATGGTTTACCGGAAGTTATAGACGCGAATACAGACCTTTACAGAACCCCCTATTTTTAACCCTCTTCAAACCTTAAACCCCTGCTCCTACTATACCCTTCTTTGATACCTCTGATGTCTTTTTAGACCCCTTACAGAACCCCCTATTCTTAACCTCCTCCGAATCTCGAACCCCTATTCTTACTACACCTCTTTCGGACCCCTTATGGAGACCCCCTACCCTTCTGCGAACTATTACGGACCTGTTAAGACCCCTTATAGAGACCTCTTACCCTCCTATAAACCCTTACGGCCCGTAAACCGATTTTACGGACCCTTACAAAAACTCTTCCGCCTGCTACGCACTACACTATACAGTATGGCAGATATCAGCAAGCAAGTCAGCGAAGGTCAAAAGAAGTGGAGACAAGGAGTTAACGTTACGTCTATAAACGATGTTAACGACTATATCAGTTTCAAAATCCTTGAATACAGATACTTTAAGCTTATAAACAACGACCTATGGGAGCAATACCAGGAAGACTTTGCGGACTTTATGAAAGCTATTTTTAAAGCCTGCAACCCTACTACTATCCGCAAACTACGAACCCATTTACGTAACTAAGGTGTATGGGTTAAAAGGAATAAACGAGTTACTATTACATAGTCCTTATACAACACAATACACGAAAAGGACTAAACGGAATGGACCAAGGAGGAAATTTTAGACCAGTTCTAAGAAACTAAGGAACTCTTTACTTCTTCCAAACTTAATATAATTGCTGGCCTTATACCTGACCCTTTTAACCAAATTCGTCCTATAAACCTAAGCAGTTTTGGAATTAATCTTACGGGCCAAAGCATACCTAGTACTTAAGTTACGGACCGCAATACCCCCGTAACCTAAATTACGGAATATAATACCCCTGTAAACCAAAACACGGACCAAACCCCTTCTGTTATTTAAGTTATAGATCCGTAAACCATCCAAGTAAAGACCTATGGCAAGGAACTGGCTAACCTAGCCAAGCTCTACACCGATGAATCCAAGTACAGCAGTGAAAACGACAACTTTGACTTTAAACTAACCATCTTTACGGACCTCTGTTAGAAGGCCGATATTCCTAAATAGGAGTTTAGCTAAGCCTACTCTACCATACTGCGCGGCCTAGCACTTGACCACTACTACACCAACCTTAAAAGTAACCCCCTTGGTGTTCCTTTTGATAAGCTATACGAAGCTACACGTAACTACTTTAAAGGACCAGAATATAAGCGTAATATCCTTACCTAATAGAATGCGACCAAGCTACGGACCGTAATGGACAAGAACACTGAAAAATTGACTATAGAGTGCCTGCAAATCCTTATTAAAGACCTCCGCCACCTATAGCACGGTCTTAATATTAAGCTTCAAACGGACGACTTCCTGCACAATAAACTTATTACGGCCTGCCAGGAAGTAGAGCCCTACAAGTACGCCTACTATAAGCCTATAGATACCTTAGCTGGCCTTATTAATAACCTACGCTCCTCTATTATAATATATAAAGTCTTAAACCCACCAGGCAGCACGCAAGCCTTTGTTACGGATATTTAATATCCGTAAATAGACTTAGACGTCTACTTTACGGACCGCCGCTACTGCTAGCAGCACCCGTACCGACCAAGTCCTACCTGTAACCCCCATAGTAACCCCTGTACAAAAACATACCCCCGTAGACAAACCAGCTAGAAGTGCTTTGTGTGCAATAAGGAAGGATGTTGGTCTACAAGGCATACCTAGAAAGAATGTAATAAGTCCAAGAAGAGACTTAATAGCCGTATTAGCCAGTTTATTTTGGAATACGAAGGAGAGGAAGTAGAAGAGCCCCCTAATAAGTTAATAGAAGCCCTTATAATTAACTTTAACTTAGACGCTTAGGAATAAGAGACCTTAGAGACATTCCTAACCACTTTTAGACCTTTTACGGACAGCTAAGCCTTTAATATCACGACCGTATTAGCTAACCGTTCCTTTATACACTCAGTTGCGCCCAAAAACCATTCTGCAAGCACCCCCATTACGGACGTTATAGATTATGAGTAGGACCCATTTGCATATATTACTACAGAACGCTATACCCCCAAGGAATTCTACGGTGTTATAATCGACACAGGTGCCTCTAAGAAGTCTACTATAGGCTACGGATAATACCTCGCATATAGGACCACCACAAATGACAATACGGACATTAATATTATATAAACTGGGGCCGTAACCGTCCAATTCGGCATTGGCTCAACTGCATTAATCAGATTAGTAGCAGTTAAGACTCTAATTGGCCTAGTTAACTTCCACGTAATAAAGGCGGACACCCCTTTCCTACTCTGCCTTGCGGATATGGACAGGTTACAGGTGTACTATAATAACGTTATAGACACCCTAATTGGCCCCGCAACTGCCCCAGGAAGTAAGTATATCACCCTACCAATTATACGACGATTTGGACACCCGTTCCTTATATAGGGAGAGACTTTATAGACCTATATTTAGGAATCTTTCGACTATAACCCGTGCTACCTTAGTAGTACGGAAATCTACCGCCTATACTACCGTTTCGGCCACCCGTTAGCCGAAAAGCTGCATAGAGTCCTTAAACGTTCTGGATATAACAACGTTAATAGGAAGGCAATTGACCACCTAACTAAATACTGCTCTTACTACTAGAAATACAGACGTTCCCTAGGCCGATTTAAGTTCACCCTTTATAAGGATCTTGACTTCAACCATTCAGTATACGTAGACATTATGTATATTAACGGCAGCCTAGTATTATATATAATTGACGAGGCAACCCGCTATTAAGCCGCCCGTTAGTTGCAAAATATATCCGTAAAGCACACTTGGGATATTTTATGGACCTGCTAGATTAACACGTACGTTGGACCTCCTAAGTACATTACCTACAACGCCGGTAGAAACTTTATTAGTAAGGAATTCCAGCAGTATGCTATAGCTATGGCTATATTAACAAAAGCCGTTCCAGTTAAGGCGTATTGGTCCATCGGGCTTATTGAGCGAGCTTACCTAGCCCTACGGAGAGCTTACCAGATCATTACGGACGAGTATAAGGATATCTAAAAGGAACTAGCTCTACAAATGGCTATAAAAGCCGTTAACAACACTACTGGCCTGGATAGACTAGTACCTACCCTCTTGGTCTACGGAGCCTACCTAAGGATAAGTAACCTAGATCCTCCTACCCCGTCTATTACGGAACGAGTAGCTGCAATACGGAAGGTGATAGCCGAGATAGTTAAGCTACGGGCTAAACAAGCTGTTAATAACGCCCTGCACTACCGTAACGGACCTAACACGACCCCAGTACACAACCTCCCGCTTAACTCTAAAGTCCTTATATAGCGTAAAAGCGGTAAGTAGACCGGACCCTACTGTTTACTAGCTATAGAAAACGAGATATACTGTGTATAACTTCCTAGCGGCCCGACCAACTTTAGGAGCACGTCTATAAAACCCTACTTTTGGCCCGAAGACACCTATGACGTTAAGCTAGATAAACTAGAAGCAACTGCCGAACCAGATAAACCAGAAGCGACCGCCGAATTAGACGAGCTAGAAGCACCCTTGCCTACCCTAGAAGTCCTCCAGAAACCCACTGAACCCGCTATACCTACCGTAAAGCGTGGTTAAGGACGCCCCCGAAAGCACCCCGTAACTAAGAATACTATAATGGAGACTTACCTAACCTCTATAGGAATATCCGCAAGGCAATCTCCGCCTGCGGATATATCAGTTCTAGTATAGGAAACCCCCTTTATAGACTTACAACGTAAAGAGATTAACGGACTACTTAAAAAGGGCGTCTTTGCGGTTATAATAGAGAAAGACGTTCCGCAAGGCGTCCATATATTCAACTTACGCTTTGTTAACGAAATTAAGCACCTAGGTACTAACAAAGCTTTTAAAAAATTAAGGCTTGTCATATAAGCCTATAATAACTAGGGGAAGGGCTTAGTCCTTACGCAATTGCCTACAATTTAATAAGTCAGCCAACGGATTATACTTACACTTATACCTGGACTACAGTAAAGCAAACCCGTAGCTCTTTACCTACGGGATATCTCGCAAGCCTATATGCAGTCTAATACCTACCTAAGTAGGGATATCTTTATACGGCTACCCCCCGAGCTTAACCTATAACCAGGAACAATCCTATGGGTTATAAAACCTCTATATAGAGTACCAGAAGCCAGAAACCATTGGTTTAAGATATACCACTAGCACCACGTTAGTAAACTTAAAATGGAACAGTTAACCTACAACCCCTGCCTCCTATACAGCCTATTAAACGGCCTTGGTATTGTTGGACTCTAAATAGATAATACCCTATTCCTAGCAGACCAGACCTTTGCGGACGCTAAAGAAACTGAACTATAAAAGGCCAAGTTCTTAGCAAAGCCGTAAGAGCAGTTAACTGAGTAGAATCTGATTAAGTTTAATGGAGGCCTAATTATATAAAAGGGCAACCTAATTAAGCTAACTTAGGAACGCCAAGCCCAAAACCTAAAGCCTATTATAGTAAAGCCTACGGACCTTACTAGTTCCCGCGGAGAGACCTATAAGACCGTAAATATGAAGGACCAATATGCTGTATAGCGTGCAAGAGGTGCCTATATTGCCACAGTCTGCCAACCCGAATCTGCCTACGACTTGTCCTTTGCGGCCCAGGCAGTAGATCCGCAAGAAGAAAATGTTAAGCAGCTTAATAAGCGCATTTAATGGTAAATTAACAACGTAATAAGAGGACTTACTTTTGTACCACTAGACCTAAATTCCCTTAGTATAATGGTATTTACGGATGCCTCCTTTGCTAATAATAAAGACCTATTATCATAAATCGGCTTTGTAATTGTACTTACAGACCGCAATTAGGACGCAAATATACTACACTGGTCTTTAATTAAGTGCAAATAAGTAACCCGTAGTGTACTAGCTTCTGAGCTATATGCACTAGCCCATAGCTTTGATATAGCAGCTGCAATTAAATTAACGGTCCAGAAGATTCTATAACTGGAGCAGTTACCCCTGGTTCTATACACCGATTTAAAGTCCCTCTACGACTGCCTAGTTAAACTAGGTACAACACAAAAGAAGAGGCTTATGGTCAACCTTATGTGCTTATGTTAGGCCTACAAACGGCGCGAGATTACAGAGGTTAAATGGATTAGCAGCGGAGACAACCTAGTAGACGCTATGACTAAGGCAAAGCCGTGTCAAGCTCTTAAAACCCTAATTAACACAAATAAGCTTAACCTAGAAGTTATAGAATGGGTAGAATGGGACTAACGGAGCACCTACGGTACAGGTGGAAAACGGTGGAAAGCTACGGTAGAACTTGGTGGACTTACGTGACCCGCCGAATTCTGTAGGGTAGTCGAATTGACTAATCACGATTTTCCATCCCCGGGATGGAAAATCGCCATTGGCTCGCTTAGCACTAGCGCCTTGGCGGCCCTCACGATCCAACTTATAGCTCGTCTACTACCCGTTAAAAGGCCGTACGGTTTATTCTACGGACCGTAAGCAGAACTTACGGCCAGCTTGGGGCACTGTTTGGAAGGCAGCCTAGACGGCACCTTAGGGGAGATTTCCTATGTATTTTCTTTTGTGTTTTATGGTTCTATTAAAGCAATTACGGAGGCTGTATATAAGTGGTTTTATTTTTCAAGTACCGCCAGTGTATAATTACAGCACCTATTGTACCAACCGCGTGCCTACGCGTTCGGTACGCTAGGTACGCGTTTACGCGTTCAGTGTACCAACCACTCGCTTACGCGTCTGGTGCACTTATGAAGCACTGACTAATCAGGGGGAGGACGCATCAGTATATAGACCACGTAGTCTGCTTTATACAATTAACAGTCACCACCATCCCAAAGAGCATACGATACTATATGTATTTCGTGCCCCGGGATACGACTCACTCGTGCTATTAAGTTAGTACGAACACCTACTAATTTAAGTTAATAGTGATAATAAATAGAAAATTAAAGAAATATTAGCTTGTAAACTTATAAGGGGAACGCTAAAGTATTATATTAGTTAGAAAGGATATAACCTAGACCCCACTTAGTACCCTATATAGAACTTTATAGGTAGTTTCTATAAGCTTAAAGAATTCTATAACCAATACCCTAAGCCCAGACCTCTAAAGTACCTTAATAAGTAAATAGAGTGCTAGTATAACAAAGATAATAAGCTGCCTATTAAGCATAAAGATAAGAATACTCTATAGACGTAATACGGATATATAAAGCCTAAGGGCAGGCTTTTTTAGAGGGGGGGGGTAATGTTACGGCGTTAGTGGAAAACAGTAGATTATAGTAGATAATCGTAAATAGTTACAGACAGTTGCAAACAGTTTTAGATAGTTATAGTTATATAACTTAAGGGCCGCATAAAACCTTAAGCGGCACTGTTATTCTTCTCCTTTCCTTTCTCTAGCTTTGGATCCTCGTTTATAGACAATCCAATTATATAGGCTTGCGCGACCCTCTTGCCGAGCTCGTGCCTTAATTAACTAAGTCGCTAACAATTATAATAGGAGTTTAATTTAGAAGCTTTAAGAGTTTAGCAATAACATTAGCGCGATCTAAATAATTAAACTCTACTTAGCCTAATTGCAGAATTGTAGATTAAAAATATCCTACATATAGTATTTGCTAGTTATTATAGTACTGCAAATATAGAATTTTATTATAATTTTATATAGGCAGATATAGGTTTAGAATTTAGCTACCCTTTCTCTTTCTTAATATTTATTCTTATTAATAGTTAGTAGCAGTATATTGCTTAACTACACTATCTATTAGCTAGTAATATATATACATTCTAAGGCCGTCGAAATCGGACTCTGCACCTATACGTGGTGACGGCTACAAACCTAGGTCTTCGAAGTTCAGACTCAGAGCCAACACAGAGACGTCGCATAGCATGCGGATAGGACCTAGTGGTAGTTGCGAGCGTTATAGGCGGTGGTGAAAAGTTTTCGGATAGTGAGATCTCGAAAACCACTACTGTTGGCCCTCTACAATTTAACTACGCTATTCTCCTACCCAAGGCACCTGTACAATCCAACATGGATACACAGCATTCGATAACATCCCCTAACCTCCAATTAAAAGCATCAACGACCTCATATCAATAAACAAATGAATGTAAACAAGCAAGCAAATATACGGCCCCTCTTAACCCCCAGAGCGATCGCCCGCGGAGCATATAGTCACTCGCCATTTTATTACTGCCGTAATACTACCGCAGCCTAGATTGCGACCCATGGTTTTCCTTGTCTCCTTTTAACGGAGTGGTGACCCTTAGAAAGGGCCTAGCTGGGGCCTAGGCACAAAAGATACCCAAACACAACATAATATATCCCGCTGTTAGTATTACGGTAGCTAAAATGGATAAATCCCCCTTACGCCTTTAATGGCTCTAAGGGGGGGGGGGGAGGCAAGGCGTATATGGCAATGGTCTATAAGAGATAGCATATAGGGGATGGTTAAGATATGGAACACGCCTCCCTTTCGACCTCCGTCCGTCGTCGCCCGGGCGTCGCTGGCTATATAGCCCCTGAAGACGCGTCACCGCGACGCCACATAGCCCCTGAAGACACGCCACCACGACCACAACAAGTCTACAGCAGTCGCGCTGCAGACGACCTCTACCACAACCAGTCTACAGCCATAGCGCTGCAGACGACCTCTACCACAACCAGTCTACAGCCATCGCGTTGCAGACGACCTCTACCAAGGCGCACGGTCGCGCCGCAGACGAGCCGCAGACGAGCCGCAGACACGGACGATAACTACTACCACCACTACCGCAAACCTACCACTATTACCGCAGACGTACCGCCGTTATCGCAGTACCACCATTACCGCAGACGTACCGTAGGCTATTAGGCCATCGCGCTACAGACAACTACAACTACTACAACCACCACTACACTATAGGCATGCTGCAGATGCGTTGCTAGGGTAGCTATGGGATGGGGGAAGGGGGCCGGCCCGTGTTACTTTAGCACGTAAAATATAAGGTGTATAGGTAAACTGGTATTTATACCCTATACAGACAACCTCGTGAAAATTTTCCTATAGGAGCGGGTTTAGGTAGCGAGGTTCGCCCTTATAGAATACCATTAGTAGGCTACTTTTGGGGAGAGTATTTACTAATTACTAATTCCCTACCCTTTTCTTTGGCAAGGAGGAGAAAAAGGGTACAGAATAAACAGTTGTGTAGGGGTAATTGGTAGCTACTTCTAAGCTAGTAAGCTATATGGTTTCTCTTATTCTTATATGCAAAACTATAGAAAAAAAATTCTATCTTTTAAAGCGCTTTTTCTACTCTAGGAACGGCAGAATACGGCAGAAATAGATAAAAGAGCCAGGATTTCCTTAGTGCGATTTTCTTGGTGTAAACTAGACCATAGTAAGCAAAATATTAGGACAAAACACCAATAGGCTAGGAGCTCCCCTAGTATTTAAAACGGGCCAGAGTGTCCACTTAGCTACTAGTACATGTTAAGCTGCCTAGGAAGGATTCATGTATATAGAACTATAGCGCCATAGCCTAGAGGCTGCATGCGCAGTATTGTACGTAGTACAATACAATCGGATATAAAAAAAATAAAAAATAAAAAAAGATATGGAACACAAGGCACATAGCAATCAATTGGCAAGGCCTAGCTAGGACGTAGTGAACCCTAGCTTGTTACGGCGCTGGTAGAAAACGGTGGATCTTGGTAGACGTGGATTATGGTAGACGCGAGTCACGTAACTCAAGGACCGCATAAAATATCAAGCGGCGCTGCTATTCTTCTCTTTTCTTTCTCTAGCTTTGGATCCTCGTTTATAGACAATCCAATTATATAGGCTTGCGCGACCCTCTTGCCGTGCTCGTGCTTTAATTAACTAAGTCGCTAACATTATCCAAAGCTTGTCTACTATTTCTTCCTAAGAAGGAACTTAAATATATCTATAAGACCATAAACAGAACAAGGACATAGAATAGGACCCTAAGGATATTACCAGAACTATAAAGACAGGACAAAACTAAAAGAATATAAATAGAATGCGAAACCTAAGAAATAGGACACGTATGGACTAGAACCCTAGAAAATAAATAAACACCAGAAATTACCTAGTACCCCTACTACTATGCCAAGAAACACAGCAGCTGGCAAAGCTGCTATAGGACCCGCAAATACCTCTAATAGTGAAATAGTCGCCGTCTTGACCCCCCAGGAAGAGCTCGCAGCAGCTAATGCTGAAATTAAATAGCTCCGAGAGCTGCTTGAAACTAGAGATACCCCTACGCGTAGCAATAGGTTATTAGACACCTAGAGGCTTGCTATAGTCCTTAAGGCCCTAGCCTAATATATAGTATTAGCATTATTGCGATCTATAAAGGTTGCAGACCCCTTATTGCTTATAAATGGGACCAACCCTATATTTAATAACTGGAAGCTTTAACTGCAGGACAAGCTTAAAGTTAATATAGACTACTTCCCTAATACCCAAGCTAAAATGGTATACGTCTTTGGCCGCACCAGCGGTAATATATAGATATACTTACGTCCGCGACACGCCTAGGACTTAGCAGACCCCTTCCTCTCTAAAGAAGAGATAATTAACTACCTATCTTCCATTTATAAGGACCCCTTTAAAGTATAGAACGCCCAGCTTAATTATAAAAGCCTAAATATAAAAACAATAGAGACCTTCTCAGCCTTTTAGACCCGCTTTCTACACTTAGCTAGATAGGCTTAAATTCCCTAGGAAGATCTAATGCTAGACCTCTTTAATAAGCTTACCCTAGACCTACAGCGCGCTGTACTGCTAGTTTATACCACTATATAGACGCTTAAGGAACTTATAGACTAATGCCTAGCTATTAACTAGGGCCTTTATTAAATTAAAGTATGTGCTAAGTTGTATAAGACTAGAAGCTCTGCCAACTAAAATATAAGTACTATAAGAATGGGCCGCAGCGCCCCAGTAAGATCTACAACCCCTATAGTACTAGCCATATAGCCTACCGCTAGTTTAGCAGCTAGCCGTATAGCTAGTCCTACTATGGGTCCAGCGAATGCTTAGCCTATATATAGCAACCCCTATATATAGGCCCTTAGTAATTAAGGAGCTTGCTTCTCTTACGGCTAGAAGGGCCATATTATAAAAGATTGCCTAGCAAATATAAAAGTAGGCAAGGTTTTATTAATCTAGGAGGATAGCATGGAATTAGAAAAAGAGGAACCCTAGAGAAAGACTCCTCTTTAGGGTTAAAAGGGATTAATATATTATATATTAATCTAGGTTAGCTAGTTAGTAGAAGAAGCTGCACTATCCCTTGTACTTTATTCTATAATAAATATTAAGTTTTAGCCTCTGCTTTAGCTAACTCTAGAGTAAATGCCTTTACCTTAATAGACACCCAGTATACTATAAAGCTGGCTGATTTTCTAAATACACCCCTTAAAGAACTGCCCAAACCAATTCCTATTTATAGGTATAACGGACAAATAGGGCCACCTATTACGACTATCTTATGGATTTACCTCTGTGTTAATGGACAAAGGTAGTATAATATCCCCTTCCTTATTACGGACCTGGGGAGCCATAATATAATCTTAGGAAGAAAATAGCTAGCCTATCTAGGCTTACAGCTTGATATACGGAGTAGACGGCTTGTCTGGCCCAAAACCCTACCCCCAACACCTTCTTTTATAAAGGAAATCAGCATTATAATAGAAAACCTTATGCGGCCATAGATAGACACCGTTTATTAGGCCGATATTAGGAAATCGGAATTTGGTGTTAAGCATACAAAGTACCTAGGATTTATTGTCAGTACGGATGGAATCGAGGCAGACCTAGAAAAGACGGCCGTAATTAACTAATAGGTTCCTCCAAGGACCGTAAAGGGGGTGCAGTCCTTCTTAGGTTTCTGTAACTTCTACCAACACTTTATTAGGAACTATAGTAAGATTGCTTAGCCCCTTAGCCACCTAACCTAAAAGGACCAGCCCTTCTACTTTAACACCGTATATAGGCAGGCCTTTAATAAGCTTAAGAAACGACTAGTCTCCGCTCTCTTACTTGCCCACTTTGACCCAAAACGGCCCTCCATGCTAGAAACTAATACCTTAGACGGCGTAATAGCCGGCGTTTATTCCCAGAAGCAACCTAATAGAGAATAGCACCCTATTGCATACTATTTAAAGACTATAGTAGATGCTGAGCTAAACTACCACATCTATAATAAAGAAGTGCTGGCTATTATCTCTAGCTTTTAGCACTGGTATATATAGCTAGAAGGAACCCCCAAGCCTATCCAGGTAGTCTCTAATTATAAGGCCTTAGAATATTTTATAACAATAAAGGCCCTTATAGCCCGGCAGGCACGCTAGGCGGACATTCTATCCTAGTTTAACTTCCTAATTATATACTGGCCAGGCGCCATAAATTATACAGACGCCCTTATAAGGCGTAGATAAGACCTAGATAACTAAATAGCTGTAAAGATCTTATTATAGACCTAGGCGTTATTACAACCAGAGTACCTTAACCCCTAGATATAGGCAGAGCTAAATACAGACTCTTTAGACGCTGAGATATGTCCTATTAACTCCATGGAACTTAACCTTATTAATAAACTGCTGCAGGCAAACTAAACGGCCCCCTCTCTATAGGAGTACTGTGAAAAGGCAAAGAATGTTACTAGCCTATAGTCCCTTAAAAACGGACTACTTAAGCACTAGGAACAGCTAGTAGTAACTAAGGAACAGAACTTACGGACCTAGCTTATTACTAAAGCTTATACCTAGGTCTCTACGGCCTACCCTAAAAAGAATAAGACCCGTAAAATTATTAGTAACCGATACTACTAGCCTAGAATAGTTATAGATATCAACCGCTATATACGGAACTATAATGACTGCTGTAGGTCTATAATTCCATAGGATAAGACCCTAGGACTATTAAAGCCACTCCCAATACCAGAACGCCCCTAGCAGCATATCTCTATAGACTTTTATAAGCTGCCTATAGACCGTGACAGATATAATATGGTAATAATCCTAGTTAACCGCTTTAGCAAGCGCCCGTTCTTAATCCCCTATTATAAGGATATTAATACCAAGGAGGTAGCCCGACTATATATCTATTATATCTACCAAATTTATAGACTACTGGATACTATTATGTCTAATTACGGGCTATAGTTTATATCGGCGTTCTAGAATAAGTTTACTTAGATCCTTGGCATTAAGCTAAAGCTTTCCATAGCATACCACCCCCAGACAGATGGTTAGACGGAGATTGTAAATTAATACTTAGACTAGAGGCTCCGGCCCTTTATTAACTACTTTTAAAACAACTAGGGCGAACTGCTACCCCTAATAGACTACGCCTAGGCTACCCTACCCTATAACTCTACAGGATTTGCACCTATTTGGCTAGAAATAGGATACTTACCCCATATAAGCTTTAACTAGGAAAGACTAGAGGGGCCACAGACTATACACGAAAAACTATTTTATAAGGAAGCCTAGCAATATGCTAAACGCTTAGAAGAAGCCTAGACAGTAGCCTATATAAATCTAGAAAAGGCCTAGAGATTAATAGAACAGTAGGCAAACAAGCATAGGCATAAGCCTAACTTTACTATAGACAATAGGGTCTAGGTTATAACAAAGAACTAGAAGACAGAACGGCCTAGCTATAAGCTAGACTATAAAATAGCAGGACTGTATAAGATCCTTAATAAAGAAGGCAACTTATATAAGGTTAAGCTCCTAGACTTAATTAAAGTCTACCCTATTTTTTCACCGGATAAGCTACAAAAGGCTATAAATAACCCACTACCTAGAAAAAAGAATAAGCCTCTCCTACCAATTTAAGTTAATAGCAATAATAAATAGGAAGTTGACAAAATACTAGCCTATAAACTAGTATAAGGAACACTATAATACCGTGTCTAATAGAAAGGCTATAATCTAGACCTAACCTAGTACCTCGCCTGGAACTTTATAAGCTGCCCCTAGAGGCTTAAAGAATTCTATAACTAATACCCTAACAAACCCGGACCCCTAAAGTACCTTAGCAAGTAAATAGAGTGCTAGTATAGCAAAGATAATAGGCTGCCTATTAAGCATAAAGACAAGAATACCCTATAGATATAATACGGACATACAAAGCCTGAGGGCAGGCTTTTTTGGAAAAGGGGGGGGGGGGGGAGGGGGTAATGTTACGGCGCTAGTAGAAAACGGTAGATCTTAGTAGACGTGGATTATAGTAGACACGAGTTACGTGACTTAAGGACCGCATAAAATATCGAGCGGCGCTGCTATTCTTCTCCTTCCTTTCTCTAGCTTT
>Ga0307507_10008809_pt1 | contig 13770 bp, 20 predicted proteins | sample 7_EM_MG_FD_207223 | JGI IMG/M metagenome (GOLD analysis project Ga0307507, IMG submission 207223) | Populus trichocarpa ectomycorrhiza microbial communities from riparian zone in the Pacific Northwest, United States - 7_EM | ecosystem: Host-associated > Plants > Roots > Unclassified | place...
ACTCTATGAATAGTAGTCAGGTAGGAATGAATCCTATATCAGTGTGTAGCTGGCAACGAGCCCAAGATGATGCAGGTGTCAGATCCATAATCTGCAGAGTGGTTGTGGTGGAGTATTCTGGGTAGGCCCGGGATGAGGGTGTTAGGTGTGATGAGAGGAAAGTGCGGAGTCGCGTCGCGTCCAGTGTAGTCTAAGTGCCTAAGTGCCGAGAAACCAAAACAAAGTAGAGTCTGTCACAGTTATCACTCGCTTTCACACTGGTGTGAGCTGGCATTTTCGCTCTCTGAAAGATCAAGTTCTGAAAAGAGAACTTAGCTGTGGAGCCTGAATGTCTTTCGCGCAAAATTAAAATTAAGAGGATGGTGGCTTTCTCACTTAGCGCCCAGACTAACCCAATGACTTTTTGCCAAGGCTACCCCCTTTCCAGGAATGAGAATGCGATAGAGGGAGATCTTCATGGGGTACTCTGGATGAGAGGAGAATGAATGGTGAATCAGGAGGTGCGATGGTGTTCTGTGCAGAGTCTGGAAGCACGGGAGGTAAGGTTCAGTAGCTACTAGCATCCAGATGTCAGTGTGGATGCAACGGTGCCTCCTGACGCACCTGGCGCAACGGAGTGCCGCAACCCACCACAGAACGCCCCTGGTATCACGGGTGCAAAGTTACCCACACCTAGCATCCTGACGCAACATCGGCGCACCAGACGCATGACAATTGTTTGCTGATGTGTCCTGTCACTCACGTCTTCGGTCCAGGTATAAGATTCTCGGGGCCTGCTTTTGAGAAGCGATTCCTTGTTCTGCTAGTCACGACTAGTATGAACCTTTCCTCGGGGTCCGCGTTGGACTGGTCATACTAAGTTTCTTTGACTTATTGCCATTCTAACTCTTTTGCTTCATCTGGGTACCGGATGATACTTTCCCCAGTTCGCTCCGCTTTGTTCTCTTTGGCCTTCAGGGTGACGTCCAATCTACTTGTCGAAGTCTCTGCTTTTTGTTTTCGATTTTGGAGGGAGGACATCCTCTGAGTACCCGAGTGCCGTCGCCATCGGTGGTGGGAGTAACTTATGTTCACTCCATGTCGCTAAAATCCCCTACCAAGGGTCTCTCTATTTGATTGACACGGGTGTCCCTTCGGGTGATCTTTGTCTGGTCACCGTCGAGGTTGAGGGGTCGTCGAAAAGGAGTTATAGGGCCAGCTTTCCATTGCCGGGAAGTAGGGTGCCGTGGTCTTTGCCCAAACTGTTTCTTTAATTGCGTACTGATCGTAGATACTTTGATTGTTTTCTTACAGCTTGTCCATTTGTGGTTATTCATTCCACAACGGATACACTGTTGTGCCCTTTTGCGATCTTGTACTACTTGGTCCTTAATCCCCTTGTGGGCTTTATTCCAATCTGTGTGTTCTATTTTTCCCTGAATTGCTGCTAGGTACTTTCCTTTCCTTTCGGCTTCCATTCTCATTTTGTAGGCCGCCTTTTCTTCGGCTAAGTATTGCTTTCTTTATTTCCTAGCCTTTATTGCAAGCCTCTCTTCCCTCCTCCTTTTTCCTCCCGACTTGTTTCGGGAACCACTGGGACCACCGTGCTGCAGGGCAAGTTGTTCCACGAATATTTCTTCTCGCCTGCAGACTGTCCTTAGTCCTGTGATCCCGGCACTATCCGTTGTGTATTCCTCAGTTCATAGTCGCCATAGTGCGTCCTTCGGGATATGTCGTTCTCCCATTTGTCGCCATGCGACTCCACTCATTCCCACGTGGGTGTTGTGGTTTTCACTTTCGAGGAGGTAGCGGTCCATGTTGCCTTTATAGGTAACTTTTGTCATTAATGCTAGAGATCTTTCTCTCTCCTGTGTGAGTGCGAATCGTAAGATGCACTGTCCCCTAAATGTCTGCCAAATCTCGTAGCCCTCGATTTTCAGATGGCCTAATTCTCCAGTCATCTTATTTCGATAGGTAAATGCAAATGCCAACACGTCTTCTCCTTCCATTCACCCTAGCGCGTATTTGATTCTGTCCTGATCTGATCTCCACTGGTTAGGGTTTCTTTTGAAGTAGTCCTCGCATTGAAGTAACCAAAGTTTAACATTTCGGTCCTTGTCGTTTTTGAACGGCAGTGGGGCGTCAGCCCGTCGTTTGCCAATGTTCGCGATACCTATTCCTGTCGCCTGAGCCATCATCGCGCCTTGTGGGTCAATAGGCTCTCCTCTGTCTGGCCGCCAGCCTGGGTTACACCCTCCTCCTCCTCGTCCACCTTGGGCTGATCCATCATCGCTGGGATCAGGGTTCTTATCTTGTGAAGGGGGTGGGGGACCTTCGTTTCCACCTCCCTGGTTTCCCGACCTTGGTGGCTCTCCTTCTTGCGGTTCCCCTTCGTCTTGCCTGTCTTGTTCTCTTGCATTTTGCTCTCGTCTCTCTTGTGCCCATCGTTGTACAGGATCAGGGTTCGTAGCGACTTCTGGGACTGCAGGAACTTGCGTTGGCAGTAGAGCCGGGGCAGTAGTGATAGGGGTTGGTTGGAAACTGGCCAGTTTTTTCATTATATTGGTCATTTGGGCGAATAACTGCTCGGTTACTGGTTCGTGAGTTTCAGCGTGTCCGTTAACCACTTGCTGAAGGGTGGCAACGTCTGCAGCATATTGAGCCCTTAGTCTGATGACTTGTTGCTCTAGGGCGGTTGCCCTATTTGCTGAAGTTTCGCCCTGTCCCATGATGTTAGCATGTGGTTGGGAACTTACTACTTGATGACGACTCTGTCGCTCATTTGCCTCCTGTTGCTACTTCCTCGCATGATCTAGCTCGAGGGCTAGTCTAGTTATTTCCTCCAGTCGGGTTTGCGTCGCATTTTCGACCGCAACGATTATTCCCTCGAAGGCTATCAGCCTGTCCGCATCAAGTTGTTTTCGGTCCTCAACCTCTTGTCGGGTCTCCTGGATGGCGTGTACAAGTCCTTGTACTCGTTTGTCCAAATCCCCCAGTTTTACTTGGTTTGTTGCTATTTTCCCGTCGAGGTGTCTCATCCCTGGTTCTGCTCTTGCCGCAAGGGCTTTTAGGCAGGCATTATCATCCCTCGGCTTTGGTCATCCTTGTCGTCTGCCGGAGCCAGAGTCCTTTATTTTTGCACCTATCCCTCGTAGATGTCCTGGTGAGTATGGGGAGCCCGTCCTCCTTGGAACTTTATCCGAATGGATTGGTACTTCATTGCTAGATATTACTGAGGCCTGGGTAATGCCTTCCAACAGGTCTGCCGGGTCGCCACCGGATATGTCCTTTGGATCTCCACTTGTGATTCTGGGAAAAAGACACCTTGGATATGTCTTTTCAGTTGATGGCTCTGGGATATCGAACTCGAAGATGTCTTGCTCGTATATTTCGTAAATCCACTGATCGTTTTCAAAGGTGTGAAAGGTTTCTTTCACGAAGGGAATCGTTTCCTGTTTGTCTTTGTTCGTCTGCCTATTTTACCGGCAGCAGTAGAGTTGAATTGGCTTGGTTTGGACAATTCGTTCGACTATATGTCCAAATAGCTACTATTTCGTAGTCATATTTGGATTACGAAGGTGGCTAGGGGGTGTTCCACTCTTCGTCTGTGTCATCTTTGGTTTCCTGGTATCTCTCCAGCAATGCCCCAATGAATTCGGTGGAGGTTGGTGCTATAAGACCGTCGTCAATATAGTAGGGGAGATATTGGGGGGTCCAGTGAATGTGGATTTGGTCTATTTCTTCAGGGATCAGAATCCCGTAGGGTATGATAGGTGAATATTGGGGATAATCTCTGAGTGTTAATGGTGCGAGATATCTTCGTAGTCTTCGATTCTCGGAAAGGTCATGTCTGACTGTCTGATGTATATTTTTGGTTATATACTTTGTTGTGACAGTTTTATTCATGTGTAGTGAGCCTTGATAACAAGGAGAACTATCACTATGGTGTTAGGGGTAGCCGGTATGGTAACCTATGATACCGGGCTAGGCCTGCTACGTGAGTGGTTTTATAGCTGGAGAATCTTGTCTAGGAAGGCTCGTAGTAAAGTGTAACTAAGTTACTCGCGTTGTGTAAAGCTAATGAGGAAATTATAGTTTTAAACTTCTAAACTTATTATATTGATAAGATATCTTCTCTGATGCTTGATAATTCTATTTAAGCGAGAGAAGCACAGCAATATTTATATTCCACGTCTGCGTGTTCGCGGGCTACATGTCTTAACCATACTATCTAAGTATCGACCGAACTAAGTTTCTCTGAACTCCTAGGTGCGAACCCCTCTTGACCCTGACAACTGTTCGAATCCATGCTCACATTATGAAGACATGGACTACCATATTATCGTGGGGGTGTTTCAGTCCCGCAGATAATAGATCTGTCTAGAGTAGACGTAGCTGACTAATGCCAACGTAATAATATCTGTTCACCGAACTGTATATGAGGCGGCTAACTCCAAAAGCGTCAGACCATTCAATGCGCGAGAGTCTGTGTAACCTGTTCCTAAGTATTGCGAGATTCCCAGAGGGAGATCCGGCGATACTGAAAGGACAGGGAGGTGAAGCGTCGATGGAAATTTCTACAAGAGATATAACAAAGGTTAAGAACTAATAAAGTGACCGTTCAACTTAGTATATTTAAAGTGCGGGTTGCTGCGAGCCTTCAGAGTTCGAATGCTTAAGGGATCTCGAGCTCTTTAAATACAAATAAATCATAACTAATATCCCGTCCAAACGACAATCCTAAGCTACGCTAAGGTAGAAGCGAAAACATCTAAGTCCTAAAACAAAGGTGTAAAAGCTACAGGATATAACTAACAAGACAAGTAATGGAATCAAACAAGTAAGAAATCACTACTAATGTACTAAACCCGTAATACATAGTAGGAAGCATAGGGTTCCCCCATTGGGTACAGGAAACGAAAGGTAGTAATAAGCGAACTAAGGGAGGTACTCCCTAATAGGAAAATATAATAATAGGAAAGGTACAAGGTAAGGAATGATGGGTTACTGGGAAATCCTAATAGGCAATATCCAACGTCATGCTAAGGAAGAATAGTGATAATAGTATATTCCGTTACATTCCCCCTAACAGAAAAGAAATAAATGACTGGTACTCAAAATCCGTTAGGTTTCCAATTCAGACTCATCAAGGGAAGGAAGGGTGTTACAGGTTTCGGTTTCAGAGTAGTCAGAGTCTTGGATAGGTGTCCAGAATCCGTCAGGATCAAGCTCTGGTGATAGAGGGATATATTCAGGTGTCTGGACTGTCCAACCTGACCAACATTCGTTATGAGTCCAGGGGAGGTGGAAGGGAATGGTTTCGTTACAGGTGTCAAACCAGTAAGTTTTAAGAGCAGTACTGGCTCCTTCAAGGACATCGAGGGGTTCCCAAGTGGCTTCAATTGCGTCATACCCTTTACAATGGATTAGGAATTGGCGTTTCTTTCGAGAGATTCGGTCTTTGAGAACCTTTTCAACTTCTCCTTCTTCTTGTCCTCAGGCATTGATAGTTACTGGTTCTTTCGAGCTGGGTTCAGGGACGCCTGGGAAAACTTTGAGGTCTGGTCTGAGATAGATTCGAAGGTGGCTGCGATGAATCCAAGGGTGGATGCCTTGCATAATAGGAGGGAAGTTGGGTTTGTAGTTATCGTGTCTATCAGGTCCTTCAGAGACTGAAAAGGGTCCTAACCAGGGTGCAACTAGTTTGTGGTTTCGTCCAATCTTGGGTACATAGGGTTCGGATCTCAGGGTAACTTCAGTTTTGCCTGGGGTAATAGGTGGTACTTCTTTGCGTCTTTTCTGGCTAGTAGTTGTCTGGTAAGCCCGTGTTTTCTGGAGGGCGGTTCTGGCGAGCTGCTGGTTTCGCATGATTTGAGAAGCCATGTCATCAGCAGAGGGGACGGCGGTAGGGAGGCCTTTGACACTAGGTAGCAGGTTGATAATTCGTCCAAAGGTAATTTCAAATGGTGAGAGTTCAGATGAATCGCCTGGAGCAGCATTGATAGCTGTTTGAACATAGGAAAGCTGGCGAGTACAGTTAGTGCCTTTGGGGTTAACGAAGTTGCGGAGGCATTGGCGTATGGTTCTGATTCTGCGTTCTGTTTGGCCATTGGTCGGGTGATGATAAGCGGTAGCCATGTTGAGATCAATTTTGATATTAGCCATGAATTGCATCCAGAAGCGATAGGTGAACTTGGGGTCTCTATCTGAGACGATAGAGGTAGGGAAACCATGGACAGAGAAAATTCGTTCAATGAGGAGGTTAGCAGTTTGGACTGCAGTGATGTTCTGGGAGACTGGGATGAGGTAGCTGAACCCAGTGAAGTGATCCAACACAACTAGGATTAGTTCCTTCTTGTTGTCGCTAGGGAAGGGTACTGCAAAGTGTATTGCAATTGAAGAGAATGGTTCTCTGGGGACAGGGAGAGGGGTCACTACTCAGTCAGGGAGGGAAGTAGGTTGCTTGTTCATCTGGCAAAGGTGACATCTGCGAGTATAGTCTTTGAAATCACTTCTCATGGACATCCAATAGAAATGTTTTGAGGCGTAGTTGAAGCATTTGTGTGCTTCCATGTGGGCCATGTGTTAATGGGTAATTCGAATGATTTCGCTCCTGATGTTGGTTTCATTATAGGCTGGTTCATAGGGGACATATGGACAGTCTCGACTGTCATCCTCCCTTCTGTTAAGAAGAAGTCCGTCAATGAGGATCCAACTAGGATGTTTGGGGTTCTTGCTGACGATGTCATATAGAGGATCCGAGGCTGTGGCTTTTCGAAGACTGTTATACCACTTGCCTTTGAGGTGTTGGGAGAGCTGGAAGGCACGAATATCACAGGCTCTGGAGGGCTGTTCAGGGAAAGGGTTATCGTAATCGACAGGGGTATCAGGGACCGGTAAGTCCTCTTCTTGAGCGCCATGGTTTGAGGTTGGTCCACTATCCTTGTTGATTATAGTATGAAAGACTAGATATCCATCATCATCGGTAAAGGTGGGAGGGATAGCCCATCGATCTTCATATCTTCGCTTCGGGTGGTGGGAAGTAATGAAGCATGAGGTGGAATAGGGGGGGCTAGAGGCAGGGATATGGCGAGGTCCAGAGGGGTAGTAGTGGCAGTCTTTTCCTTCCATATGGAATTCACATTCATCCCATACACAATGTGCCCAGTGTTTGGCTCTATGTCCTGTAGATATAAGAAATCGTTCCAAGTCATCTCTGGGAGGATTTGAAGTGGTAACAGATGGCGTAGTTTTGTATTCTGAGCTGGTGAGCGCAATTGATTCCAGTTTGGTAATGGAGTCATGAATTCTGCCAAAGCAGTTGGTGATAGCGTCATGGCGTAAAGATTGTTCCATCTGGTTTGAAGGGCTGTGAATTCTTGACGCAAGTGCAGCAAGCTGTGTCTGAGCTGCTTGAATGAGAATCGTGGTTTCGGTAGGATCATGAGGCTGTCCTAGGGTGCTGGCTTTGTTGCTCTGCATGGCCTCAATACTTTCTTCAAGGGTGCTTGCCATCTTATGAAGTCCTTGTTCAAAAGGACCTTGGTGGTGATCGTTTTCCTTCTCCTTGGGCGAGTCTGGGATGGGGACATCTTCAACGTTCCACATTCATAGATGTTGGGGTATAGAAAAGGGGTCGAGAGGTGTTGGGGAGAAGAAAGAAGGTTCTTTAATTGGATTCAGAGTGTGAGCGAGGTGGAGGTTGTGTTTGACGCTGCTTGTCATTTCGGAATAAGGTCCTTTTATGGCTTTCTTCTCATTGGGGTCAACTAGGATCATGGCAGCGCTTGCCTCTCACTCTTCATATATCCTGGAGAGGCCATCTGCAAGGACATTGTCCTTCCCTGATCTGTGTATGATGTCGAAATCGTAAGATTGAAGGAACATTCTCCATCTTGTCTGGTGGTAAGGGAGATTTGTCTGTAATAGGAAGAATGAAAGTGCTTTGTTGTCCGTTACCACAGTGAACCTGGTACAATAAAGGATGGGGTGAAATGAGTAGACTGCATCCACTATAGCAAGAAGTTCGAGTTCATGTACAGGGTAGTGTAGCTGACTTGTTCCAAATTTTGGGCTCTGGAATGCTGCAGGGTGAGCTTTCTCAGGCGAGGGTCCTTGGCCTATCCAAGCGCCTGCTCCAACCTTGGAAGCATCGGTGAGAAGATATATTGGGTGGGGTGGTTGATAGTCAATTGAGCAGAGTGTGGTAATGCTTTTGGCTAGCTGTTTGACTTGTTGAAATGCTTCCTCATACAGGGGTCTTCTTTCAAATTCGTTTTGGGAAAGCAGATCCGATCGTGGGGCGCTAGCAGTAGCGAGATGTGGTACGAATTGGGCAAGATATATTACAACACCAATAAATGTTTGCAATTCATTTTTTGATTTGGGGGTGTGCCAGTCCTGGATTCCTCGTATTTTCTCAGGATCTGCATCGATTCCTTGGTCGTCTATGACATGTCCCAACAGGGGTAACCTATCGGTGAAGAAATTGCATTTGGATGGGGAAGCTGTAAGGTGATGGTCCTGTAATCTCTGACAGATCTGGCGGATATTGCGAACATCGTTTTCAAAAGAGTCTGAGAAGATTGTAATATCGTCTAGGTATGCCCATACTGTTTTTCGTATAAGTCCATCATGGACATATTCCATAACTCGCATACCTGTGGAGGGCGCATTGGTATCTCCTTCTAGCATTAGCTTGCATGCAAAGGGTCCGAAGGGCGTTTTAATGGTGTTGTGGCTTTCACCTTCAGGGGCTACTCGAATTTGGAAATACCAGTTTGATAGATCGCTAGTGGATCGGTATTTAGCTCTCGCCCCAGTTCTGAGAATCATAGACTGATTGGGAATAGTGCTATCATTCTTGATTGTGATATCGTTTCTGGGTACTAGGTCTGCTAGGAGTCTAATTTCGCCATTGGGTTTGAGCTTAGGGAACATGTTGACAGGGTTATTGGCTTCGCAAGGGTAGCTTATATTGTTCGCTTTCCAGTCCTCTATAATTTGTCGGTATGCAGAGAGGATCTTGTCAGGAACTGTGAAGATTTTCGGACTTAGTGTCGTTTTCCCTTTGACGAGATTAAGGTGGTGGTTAATCGGGCGTAAGGGCGGTAGATCAGTGATTTTCTTGGCAGGGAAAACATCTGGAAACTCGGAGATGAAGTCAGGGGTATTCTTACAATCCTCTCCTCTAGGGGTGATACTTGCAGCAGGTAACCGATGGTCTCCTAACGATCACTTCTTCTTAGCCGAATAGCTGTCGCGATAGCTAAGTCGGTTGACTCCGATCTAGCAACTTCAATCGCTAGGCTCATATAAGACAGTCGTGTCTTGGTTCCCCGAAACGTGATAGATAAAGATCTTTTGTATTGAATGTATAGTGTATGAAAGAACTTAGATGGTTGTGTGAAGAACCCAAATCTCATGCCCGGAGGGTGCCCTTGGATAGGGGTTCTTCCCTCAACCCTAACCCTGCGTGACTCATTCCCTCGCGTCACGCGACTCATGACTCATAGTGAGTCATAGTGTGAGATCCATCAGCTGACTCGTCCGAGTCAGCTGCGCCCTATCTCGCAACCAATCAAAACTCATAAAACCAGTCATGTGCCCTAACGGGGTCATATGCACAAAACCCATGCCTCATAACTATGAGTCATGTGCGAAATACATAAAGCACATGACCACAATCGTGCGTCATGTCAAATATCAACCAATAAGAATAAACCGATGACACGCTATTGCGTCCTCATCTGAAAACCTATGAGTCAACTGATCTCATAGTGTAAAAGATAACAAACCGATGACTAATAATTATTAGTCATGTGAGAGTCTGCCTTGCTTAGTCACCGTTTGTTACATTAGCTCCCTTCCCCCTCTTGCATCGGTCCCACGATGCTAAACTCCTTCCTTCCACAGCATACTCCTAATTTGGCGCATCCTCTGTTTGCATCAATTGTAGGCTTGTTGGAGTTTCTCCTTTTCCTTATCGAGCCGTTGGAGTTCGTTATCCTTTGCCACAATGATTTCAGCAGCGCGATCGAGTTGGCTTCCGAGGTCCGACATTTTTCCTTCCAGGGCTTCCACGTCCGGAATGGTTTGTTCGCTCCCCTCTCCCCCCTGCCGTGTCCTCACGGCTCTTCTCTTTTTTTGTTTCCTTCTGTCGTCCTTTGACAGTACTCCTTTTTCTCCTACTTGGCCGGGGTAGTAGCCAGCGTCCACCTTTTCCCATCGGTGTTCGTTGCAATTGTCATTGAAACAATGCTCCCAGTTCGTGATTTCGTGATGAGCCCTTCTGTCTCTTCTCCGGCGAGGTTCTTGTGGGACCCAGTCCTCTCCTGGGTTTCCTTGCATCTCCTGTCGCCAGTGGTGGTCGTTGGCGACACTTGGTTTTCTCAATCTCCTGGTGAATTGTGGGTACCAGCCTGACCCTTGTTTTTCTCCGAGATGGATTTGGCATCCATCATCGGTGCAGTCTGTCCAGTTCATGGAGGCGTGTGCTACATCCCTCTTTGGTGAGCCCGAGTATGCTGGGCTAGTGGGGGTAGCGTTGCGAGCGAAGCGCTGGGCATCACTCTCTGGTGTCTGTGAGCGTCGTTCTTGTTTGATGACGGGTGGAGGTGGGGAGGACGATCTGTTGATCGTGCCGTGTATCCACTCCGGGCTTTCCTGGGTAGCGCCGGTGGAATCGTTGGACCGTGTGTTCTGCATTGTTGAAGTTTTCTGCGGGGTACCAGACTTTATCGTGTTCTGGTTAGTAGCCTTTCCACTTAGCTCGGTATTGGAGCATGTTGTAGTGGAGTCGAGGGTCGATGATCTCGTCGAGTTCGTATTGGATAGGAGGAGGGGGTTCTTTGATCTGTAAGGGGAATCGGTTGTCTTTTTAAGCTTCGAGGAGGGAGATATGGAATGTGTGGTATATGGCCATTGAGGGTGGTAAGGCTACCTTATATGCGCTTGTTCCAATCTTTGCCAAGATTTTAAATGGTCTGATTTTCTTGAAGTCCAGTTTCTTCGATGCTCTTGTGGTCTTGATGTTCCTTGGCAACAACCACACCATATCTCCTGATTCTAGGTTCGGATCGGGTTTTCTGTGTAGCTCGTAGTATTCCTGTTGCCGTAATTGTGTGGCCACCATCTCGTTTCTCAATGACTCATGTAACTGAGTCATGTCTTCCGCTTTGGTCCGCTTTCCGTGTATGAGAAGACCGATCATCTCGTATTCGAGGTTTATTCCGTAATTTGCTAAAAAGGATGTGTTCTTGATGCTTTCCTGATATCCGTTGTTCTATGCAAATTCTGCTAGTGGTAGGTAACCACACCAATCGTCATGTTGATAGTTGATGTATGCCCGTAGATATTGTTCCAATATGGCATTGGTCCTTTCGCTCTGTCCGTCTGTTTGTGGGTGGAAAGCCGTGCTGAGTTTTCGTTCTATTCCTAATTTCCCCGTAGTTTCCTTCCATAGGTCTGAGGGGAATAGTGTCCCTCTGTCGGTGATGATATCGTCTGGTGGTCCGTGTAGCCTGACTATCTCCTTCATGAAGATATTGGCGAACTACCGTGTGTCCAGGTCCTTTGAGCATGGGATGAAATGGCTCATTTTGGTCAACCGATCGATGACCACCAGTATGGTGTCATATCCTTCTGATTTCGGCGGGTCCGTAATGAAGTCCATAGCTATCGATTTCCATTGTCGATCGGGGGCTTTGTTTGACTGTAGCAATCCGTAGGGTGCGTGTCGGACCACTTTGGTCCTTTGACATCTGTCGCAATTTCTTATGAATCTTTTGATATCTTCTCTTATCTTCGGCCAATAGTATCGTCGGCTGATGAGTTCGGTAGTTTTTGCTGGTCCGCCATGTCCCGCCTGTGGGGGTTCGTGATGTTTAGCGATCAGAGTGGTTCATATCCCTTCGTCCTTTGGTATCCGAATCTTTCCTTGATACCATAAGAGGCCGTCCATCCATTGGGATAGCCCCAACGCTATTGCCTTCATTTCTTTTCTTCCTTCGTCCAAGTTTCTCTTGATATCTTGGATCTCGTTGTTGACGCTGCTTGCCTCCTGTATTTCTCCCTAGTCCTCGTCTTGGAATTCTGTTGTTTCCAATACGTCGAGTTTGATTTCTTCCTTTTCTGGGATATCCCAGTATCGTTCCTTTGGCAATAGGATCCCCACCTTTCGAGTGAGCCTCTTGTCTCCTGCTGTGGCTAGGTCTCCTTCTCTCCTTGTGAGGGCGTCTGGCTTTCCTCCTTCCTTTCCTGGTCGGTATTCGTTTTTGAAGTTGTATTGACTTAGTTCTTGCATCCATCGTGCTTGTCGTTCGTTTAGTTCCTTTGTTGTCATGAAGGTGCCAAGGTTCTTGTGGTCTGTGAGGACCCCTATCGGTTTCGGATTTCCTCTGGTGTATCTTTTCCATTCGTGGAATGCCAGTACTATCGCCAGTAGTTCCTTATCGTGTATGTCGTAGTTGGTTTCGGCGTCTGACATCGTCTTGGATCGGTACGCAACTGGTCTCCATTGGCCATCCTGGCATTGCCGTGATAGTATACCGGAACAGACGTATTTTGAGGCGTCCGTTTCGATTTTGGTCGGTGCCAGGGGGTCAAAGTAGACCCGTACTGGTGCTGTGGTGAGTTTTGTTCTTAATTCGTTGAATGCTTGTTGTTCTCTGTCTCCCCACTCCCAGTTGCCAATGCACTCCTTTTTTGTTTTTGCGTATAGTGGTCTGGCTGTCCTGCTGAACCCTTCGATGAAACGTCGGTAGAAGTTGCAGAATCCTAGCAAACATTGGATTTTCTTGATTTTCTTGGGTGTCTTCCAGTCCCATATGGCTTATGTCTTAACTAGGTCGGTTTTGACTCCTTCTTGTCTGATGATAAATCCTAAATATTCTGTTTCGCTTTGGTGGAATTCGCACTGGGATGGTTTGACCTTCATCCCTGATTTCCGTATTGCTTCGAGGATATTGCTGACGTCCTTTTGCTGTTGTTGTAGAGTGTTTGAGTATATAAGTACGTCATCCAGATAGACGATACAACACATGTCTATGTGTTCTATAAGGACCCCGTTGATCTATCGTTGGAACGCCGCTGGTGCGTTGCATAGTCCAAAAGGCATGACTAGGTATTCGTAAGTTCCTAGTTTTGTTGAAAAGGTTGTCTTCCATTCGTCTCCTTCTCTGATTCGAATGTTGTGATAGGCGTCCTTGATATCCAGCTTGGTGAAGTACTTGGCTCCTCCCCGTCTGTCCAGTGCTTCACTAATGAGTGGTAGCGGGTGTCGATCTTTTTTGAGGACTTCGTTGAGCGCCCGATAATCGGCGCATAGTCCAAGTTTGGCGTCTTTTTTCTTGACGAACCTGATCGGTGATGCTCTTCGCGACTTGACCCGTCGGATCCATCCTCGGCTTTCGTTCTGTTTGATGTATCGATGGAGCTCCCCCAGTTGGTCGTAACTGAGGCCATATATTTTCTTGATGGGCACTGTTTTTCCCTCTTCTAGGTCGATTCCCCGATCGATACCTGGTCGGTGTGGCGGTACTGTCGTCTTCTCCCCTTGTTCGAACACATCCAGCAGGTGGTGATATTCTTAAGAAACCGTGTCCCTTACGTCCTGGTCTTCGTTGTTTTTCATGTTTTTTATCGCCAGGTCGGTCCTAATGTTGATAGCTTCCAGCTGAATTTCGTTGTCGACTTCATCCCATCTTAGGATGCCTGTTGTCTCTCCTCTTCGGTAAAATTGTCCGAAGGCTTTTGCCGATATCTCGTTGATTTCCAATTTTTGTTTGGTCA
>Ga0307507_10008811_pt1 | contig 13768 bp, 13 predicted proteins | sample 7_EM_MG_FD_207223 | JGI IMG/M metagenome (GOLD analysis project Ga0307507, IMG submission 207223) | Populus trichocarpa ectomycorrhiza microbial communities from riparian zone in the Pacific Northwest, United States - 7_EM | ecosystem: Host-associated > Plants > Roots > Unclassified | place...
ACAACAACCCTCTTGTACCTCCTCCCACCTGGTTTACATCTGTATTTCACACCCGTTCGCTTATTTTCATTATACCTCATGTTCACGGAGGAGATAAAGGCCTTCCGAAGGCTTGGCTTTCGCCATGCACGTTCCCCGCCCTTTCCAAAGCAATTATTGGTATTCTGACAAAACTCTCGTTTAGGTACTACTCCAAGCCTTGAACTTTGCCTCTGTCATCGCTTCTGGCTTGATGATCTGGAAGGGTTTGGGCATAATTACCAACTCTGAATCGCCCATCGTCGTCGTACTCAGGTTCGTCCTCCTTCTCCCTAAATATTCTTTCCCTCCATCTCAAAAACCTCTTTCTTTCAGTGGTTCAATGGAACCAGCATTCTACCGCGGCGACCTCCTCTTCCTCACGAACCCCGTCTCAGAACAATACAAAACAGGCGATATAACGGTATACAAGATCCCCGGCGCGGACATTCCCATCGTCCATCGGGTGCTGGAAACGCACGACGTTCCACCCAAAAGTAGGAAAGCGAAGGAGGCTGGGGAGCCGGACAGCCAGTTGATGTTAACGAAGGGTGATAACAATTATGTGGACGACCTGGAACTTTATCAAGGGCTGCAATGGATTGAGAGGAAGCATATAGTCGGTAAAGTTAGAGGGTGAGTGTTATTGTTTCTGCTTTTTTTTTTTGGGCGTGAAGACTAAATTGCTCCGTCGCTCTAGGTTTTTGCCGTATGTGGGATACGTCACTATTGCGATGGTGAGTACCCGAGCCGTTTCTGCTTCTACACTTCTTAATTCTCTCCTCTAGAACGACTTTCCACAGTTGAAATACGCGTTACTTGGTGTCCTGGGTCTCCTCGCTTTGTTGCAGAGGGAATGACGACCCCAATGCCAGCCATTCTTTGTGTAACAGAAAAACCCATCGTCAGGTTATAAACTTTGAATTTTAGACCTCGTTTCGGGCGTTTGGTTAACCGAAGTAACCCATTTAGCGGCTCAGAAGAAAGATGCTCTTGGACGCGAATAGAGAAGTAAATCTGACCCAGCAAGGCGAATTAACGTTGTTTTCTTGACTTATTCTCAACCATTACTCATTGAAGCCGATTGTCAAGCCACAACATCATGTCCACAGGATTCCCATCGCTACCAACACACCTCTCGAACTCAGCTTTGCTGCTGAATGCTCGTGGTGGTCATGCGTTTTAAGTGAGTCTCTGGCCCCATTCCTGGCTTCCTTTATTCTATATACACCCCCAGAATTCAAAGAACTTGAAAGGCGGAGATTTTCGCTGCTCGTTTTCCCAGAGAAGGATAAAGGAGAACGCATTTTCAAGCAGCTGACAAGCTTACGCGTTCGTGGTGAACTTTATTCTCCCTCTGCATGTTATCACACGCCATCTTAAGCTTGGACAAGTTCGCCTTGTATTCTTTTTCCTCGTTCTCATAAGGACGAGGGAGGAGTACAGCCTGATGATGATTAGGAAACGACCTTGCAAATGGATCTGGATAGGATATTTGCTATGTACGTTGACTTGTGTTCTATCAAGCTCGATCTCATATATCTACTTCCCAGGTTCTTGCATAAACAACGATGCCTGCATGATGTCGTTGCAACTTGAAGGCATAGGACCAACTAACTCCCAAGGACGTTTTAAATTTCTCCGAATATAATCAACATCGAGGCATGTATTTTGACTTGTCAACCAGCTGGGAGCGATGAAAATCTACCTACCAGGTTCTCAAATAACGCAAGCCCAGGATCTACGTTGATATGTTAACCGATCGCAACATACTTGAAACTTCTCACCAAGTTGGTGTGGTTAGCAGGGATTTGAGCATGAACCTGCGGTCCCAGGAACAGTTAGAGTTATGCTCTTCCACCTTCGACCTACCTTTCCAGATATTCACCAAAGAGTAACATCGATGTTGCGGTACAACTAGGTCTCTGACATCCATCACCATTTGAGGCTCACGACGGACTTCACCACTACGCGTCTCATCTCAATTTCAAAAGAAGCTTCTCTCCAACTCCAGCTGAACTCTTACCCCCATTACAACGATGAGTCCTCTCCTTGTTGATCTTCCTCTCCGCCGTGACCATGGTCATCGACGGCATGATAGTATTCATTGGATCGCTGTTCAGTCCTTGTGCTGTGGTGTTGACCGCTGCACATCATGTTACTGTTTAGTATTGGCGCACAAGCAGAAAAAGCGCAAGTCAGACGTCACCATCTCAACTGCCACCACCACTATTCCAATCGCTCTTACGACGACCATGGCTGATCCGGATGTTACAGCGAAACTCGGCACAATCGTCTCTGCATGGCTCATGTTCTCACTTTGGCTGCAGTGATCGCTATAGTGGAGCCTGATAGTTCTAGTACACTGAATGTCGGAACGCTGATCACGGCATTGGTGTTGGCTACTCTGGAGGAAGTGATTCTGTTGACGAGTGCTACTCGGTGCATAAAGGAATGCTGGATGGGGAGGGGTTATGTGGACTTTTGCTATCCAATGCACGAGGGACCGGATGAGGGGAGAGTCAGGGTTACGAGAAGGGCCCCAGAGGGTACCCAAGGTTTGAGATCATTGGGAACTCGAGCTTGTCGGCGCAACCCAGCGCTCTGGTCTCTTCGAGGAAGGTTATTAAGGTATCAACATTCCCGTTGACTACAAATTTCAATGGGCATTCGGGGAATATTCTCTGATACTTCTTCTTTGGATGTGTCTCGTTGCGCTTTCGAAAGCGTACGTGTTTGAAGAACTCCAAGTTTCGATTATCGTGATAGCGCGCTGGACACTAAATATCCACCTCTCATACAGTTTCGACCACTCGTCTTCAACTTGATCCTCGCTGAGAGGATAAGCATGTATGTTCTTTTTGTTTTTCAGGGTCTAGATGCATGTGGACGCTGTCACAGACAGCAGATTTCCTTGGTGTTTGTTGACAACCTCTTACGACTTTGTACCTTCTCTCGCAGTCGGCTCTATTGACATTATACTCATTGTTCCGTTCTCAACGCTCGATCCCGATCAGCAATTCTTTGGTGAATCTGAACGTCTGAACGTCAAACAACGAGAGCATGCTGCTGACCATGTCGCGACCGCTGCGAACTACTCGACTTCAAAGTTCATACGCAAGTCGTAGTGGTCGGACAAGTGAGTCTCCGGCCATCACGATTCACCACCTGTTTTCTTTTTTTTCAGATGCGTCGCCCAAGGTTTAGAGCACCTGAAAGACGGCTGGTTTTAGCCGCTTTTCCCATACTTTCTTCCCCTGGAAGACTGGACACCTTGCACGCGGCTGTCAAATCTGCGGGCTCATCATCCCGATCTCTGTTCAGAATCATGTGGCAAGCCCAAGATGGCGTATGGGCAGACATAACTCATTGTTCAACTCGCGCCCTCGTCTCTCGGTGCTTTCCCTTCAATCTACCTCGTTCTCGCGTTGAATCCAGTATAAGGGAGGAATACAACTTTAACAAAATGTGATACGCCGCTTGAGAGGACATCTCACCACGTACGTTGACTCGCGATTTATTGATCAAATCTTTGGGCTCAAGCGCTCACAACGACATCAAGGCTTACTTTGGCGCCCGAGACGATTTCAGGATAGACAACCACAACAAGTGACACTGCATTCTGTCATGATGCAACTCGCCAAGACCGTTTTAGATTCCTATCAACGCTGACTTTGATCTACATGACCCCTGCAAGCCTCAATGCTGTGTGCACCATATTGGTCGCGGAAACCGGTCCATCACCGTTAGAACCTCATAACGGCGTTCATTACGGCAGCAAGATATGCTCCACACCCCATAGCAGGCCTCTCTCCAGCTGAACTAACTCTCTCTCCACACAACTTCAATGGAATCCACTCGTAGCCGCCAGATCCAAAGGCTCATGTTCCTATCGATCTTCCTCTCCGTCGTGACGATGGCCATCGACGGTGTGACGATATTCACGGGATCCCTCTTCATCAGTCCCTTCGCTGGAGTGTTGACGATCGCACATCATGTCGCCGTTTTAGCGCTGGCACAAAAGCAAAGAAAGCGCAATGCAGCCATTGCCGCCACCACTCCCACTCCAGCCACTCCCACGGCGATCGCTGCTGATCTGGACGTCACAGCGAAACTCGGCACCATCGTCTGCGCATGGCTCCTGTATTTGACCTGGCTTCCGGCAATAATTTTGATGGCTATCATCATTGCGATTGTGGCTCCTGATAGTAATGGACTGGGTATAGGAACGCAGATTGCGGCGCTGGTATTCGCTGTGCTTGAGGGGGTGGTGATGCTGGCGATCGCTATCAAATGCACGAGGGAACGGAGGCGGGGAGGGGCTGAGATGCGCGCGAAGTTCGAAATTATCAAGAGGATGTCGGGGCAACCCAGCGCTCTTGTCGCTCCAGCCTAGTCATGTTGAAGGTTCAACATTCATGGTCACTTTCAATGAGCATTTTGGGAATATTCGCTGATACTTTCTCCTTTGGATCATAGGTTTTGTTGTAATCATGTTACACTTGGACATCTTGGATAGGATGCTGTATTGCCATATGCATATGTACCGCACAATAGATTTGAATCACGATGGGCGCTATTTCTCGTTCCGTGTGCTAGCATCGATTGCTCACTTGAAACGTCGACTAGTACTGAGCGCGAGTACAAGAGTCGAAAATGATTCGAGTCGAAGTCTGCTACTTTAAGGCTCGTATGTCTGAGGCGCGCCAGACTAGGAATAGGGAGAAAATTTCCAATAACTAGGTGGAATGCGTGAGGGTCGAAGAAGATAACGGACGAGTAGCGAACGTGTAATACCTCCAAGGAGCAATGTACGGACGAACCATCTGACGTGAGCGGGTAAGGCTGTAGGCTCAATTAGCAAGCCCTCCCAGTTTACACACGAAGAAAACATTCGACATACCCAGTACGGTGCCTCTTCGATAATATAATGTGTCATGATGAACGGGAAAGTGGTCAACTTTCCTGGGAGGCTTTTGACTCTTCCAGCTCTGCGAAAGGGAGAGAAGTCAGGTGGGTATACGTAGTGGACAATATCACGCACGTTTCAACGCCTTCTGCAGACCGTCTTCGTCCAACAATCTTAGCTGGTCTGCAGAAATAGTTGGGATCTACATATGTGTCAGCATATCACAGTAGAAGAGCGAAGAAAACCCACATCGTCATGCAAATGCTGCATGAGTGGATCGGCAAGCGCTTTAAGCAGCTCTCGAGTTTTCTCGCCTATATCTCTCAATCCCAATGAAAACTTGGTCATATACTCCTCCAATACGTCCATTCCAGGGTGGAGAGCCTCATGCTGTTCCATATTGAGTCATGTCTAGCTTGGTCTGGAAAAACGGAAAGAGAAACGTTTCTTCGCTATGGTGGTTGTTATGGACCGCGCCCAAGCAACACAGAGAGTATCCAGCGAATGCGTGCTCGTCTTCGGGTTTCACAAGGGGTGCGTTTCTCCAAATCGAGTTGATGGCGATGAAAACGTTGCGGATGAGAGTCATGTCATACGATAAGTAGTAAGTACCCGCCAAATCGTGGGAGACGACGGCGAGGAATGGAGCATTATTAGGAAGGGGGATGAGAGGGTCGTCTTTTTATAAGATCCATAGCTGCAAAAGTTAAAACGACCAGCTCCCGTTTACCAAGATGGAAGTGGGATGAACGGGCCCATTGAGACGTGACGACTGCTGTCACGAATTACACGTTGATAAACTTGCCGTCTAATAGAAAGGCAAGCTTGTCGGATAACTGCTGTATTATTAGTACTTTCGTATAAACTGTACGAGGAATACTTACCGTCTTTTGTATTTGTCCCATAGCTTGCGAAAAGTACGGGGTCTGAACATTTCGAATGGCAGCCGCCAATTCTGTTCTTACATATGTCGATGGTCCTCCTTCTTGCCTCCTTCCCCCAAGACCAGTAACGTGCGCCTACACCCGATATATCCCTCACTTCCGGCCAGAGATTTGATCCTCCGCCACGAATGCTCCCTTTGCAACGGTAGCCTAAGTCGCGGAAATAGAGGATTATAGCATCGAACGAAAAAAAGCGCAATTCATCTTAATTAACTGCCACCACCACTTCCACTATTCCAATCGCTCTTGCGACGACCATGGCTGATCCGGATGTTACAGCGGAATTCGGCACAATCGTCTCTTGTTCTCACTTTGGCGTGCAGTGATAGCTATGATGGCTTTCACGTCGCAATAGTGGAATGATAGTTTTAGTACACCGAGTGTCGGGACGCTGATCACGGCATTGGTGTTGGCTATTTGGGAGGAGGTGATTCTTTTGACGATTGTTACTCGGTGCATAAAGGAATGGCGGATGGGTTTATGTGGACGTTTGCTATCCAATGCAAGGGGGATGAGGGGAGAGTTATGTTACCAGAAGGGCGCCAGAGAGGAGCGGAGACGTACGCAAAGGTTATGATCATTGGGAACTCGAGCTTGTCGCCGCAACCCAGCGCGGCTCTGCTCTCTTCGGGGAAGGTTGTTGACTACTGATACTCTGGTTGCACTGTATGTGTTTGAAGGACTCCAAGTTTCCATTATCGTGATGCCCCACCTCTCATTCAGTTTCAACGACCCATCTTCAACATGATCTTCGCAGAGAGGAACAGTATGTTTGTTCTTTTTGTTTTTCAGAGTCTAGATGACTGTCACAAACAGTAGATCTCGTTGGTAACCTCTTACGACTTCGTACCTTCTCTCGCAGTCGGCTCTATTGGCATTATCCTCATCGTTCCGTTCTCAACGCTTGATGACGATCAGTAGTTCTTTGGCGAATATGAACGTCAAACAACGGCGAACTGCTCGACTTCATATCCATGCCGTAGTGGTCGGACAAGTGTGTCTCTGGCCATTACCACCTGTTTTCCTTTTTTTCAGGTGCGTCCCCCAAGGATCGAAGGACTTGAAAAACGGCCGATTTAGCCACTTTCCCCTTACTTTCATCCTCTGGAAGACAGGAGACTGCACCTTGCACGCGGCTGTCAAATCTGCGGGCTCATTATCCCGATCTCTGTTTAGAACCATGTGGCAAGCCTAAGATGGCGTATGGGCAGACATAGCTCACTGTTCTACTCGCGATCGCACCCTTGTCTCTCGATGATTTCCCTTCGATCCACCTCGTTCTCGCGTTGAATCTAGGATAAGGGAGGAATACAACTTTAACAAAATGTGATACGCTGCTTTAGAAGGCATCTCGCCACGTACGTTGACTCGCAACTTATTGATCAAATCTTTGGGCTCACAATATCCAGGTTCTTTAAAACAGGACAGTGATCTGTGTGACATCCAGGCTCTTTATGTCGATCTGGCAGTGGCTACTGGTCTCAAGATGACTTTGGCGCCCGCATCCATTTTATTATAGACGATTTCAGGATAGACAACCACAACAGTGACACTGCATTCTGTCATGATGCAGCTTGCCAAGACCGTTTTAGACGCCGACTTTGATCTACATGAGCCCTGTAAACCTCAATGCTGTGTGCACCATATTGGTCGTGCAAACCGGTCCATCACCGTTAGAACCTCATAACGGTGTTCATTACGGCAGCAAGATATGCTTCACGCCCCGTGAGCAGGCCTCTCTCCAGCTGAACTATTAACTCTTCTCCACACAACAATGGAATCCACTCATAGCCGCCAGATCCAAAGGCTCATGTTCCTATCGATCTTCCTCTCCGTCGTGGTGATGGCCACCGACGGTGTCACGAGATTCACGGGATCCCTCTTCATCGGTCCCGTTGCTGGAACGTTGACGATCACACATCATGTCATCGTTTTAGCAATGGCACACAAGCAGAGAAAGCGCAATGCAGCCATTGCCACCACCACTCCCACTTCCACGACGATCGCTGCTGATCTGGACGTCGCAGGAGAATTCGGCGCCATCATGATCGTCTGCGCATTGCTCCTGCCTTTCACCTGGCTTACAGTAATATTTATTATGGCTATCGTCATTGCGATAATGGCTTCTGATAGTCACAATGGACCGGGTATATGGACGCTGATTGTGGCACTGGTATTCGCTGTGCTTGAAGAGGGGGTGATGTTGGCGATCGCTATCAAATACATGAGGGAACGGAGGAGGGGAGAGGCTGAGATACGCACGAAGTTCGAAATTATCAAGAGAATGTCGGCGCCACCCAGCGCTCTTGTCGCCCCTGTGTTGAGGGTCCAACGTTCATGATCACTTTCAGGGAATACTAGCTGATACTTTCTCCTTTGAATATGTAAGTTTTGTTGTAATCATGTCACTCTTGGATAGGCTGTTGTATCAGCATATTCACGTGTACCGCACAATAGATTTGAATTACAATGGGCTGTTTCTCGTTCTGTGCGTACCCGTGGCTGCGCTAGCATCGATTGCTCACTTGAAACGTCGACTAGTATTGAACGCGAGTACAAGAGTCGAAAATGATTCAAGTCGAAATCTGCTACATTAGGGCTCGTATGTCTGAGGCACGCCAGACCAGGAATAGGGAGAAAATTTCCAATAACTACGTTGAATACGTGAGGGTCGAGCAAGAAGATAGCGGGCGAGATAGTAGCGAACCTGTAATACCTCCAAGGAGCGATGTTACGAGCGAACCATCTAACGTGAGCGGGCAAGGCTGTAAGCTATATTATACCTCAATTAGCAAGACCTCCCAGTGTACACACGAAAACATTCAACATACCCAGTACGGTGCCTCTTCGATAATATAATGTGTCATGATGAACGGGAAAGTGGTCAACTTTCCTGGGAGGCTTTTGACTCTTCCAGCTCTGCGAAAGGGAGAGAAGTCAGGTGGGTATACGTAGTGGACAATATCACGCACGTTTCAACGCCTTCTGCAGACCGTCTTCGTCCAACAATCTTAGCTGGTCTGCAGAAATAGTTGGGATCTACATATGTGTCAGCATATCACAGTAGAAGGGCGAAGAAAACCCACATCGTCATGCAAATGCTGCATGAGTGGATCGGCAAGCGCTTTAAGCAGCTCTCGAGTTTTCTCGCCTATATCTCTCAATCCCAATGAAAACTTGGTCATATACTCTTCCAATATGTCCATTCCAGCGTGGAGAGCCTCATGCTGTTCTATATTGTGAGTCATGTCTAGCTTGGTCTGGAAAAACGGAAAGAGAAACGTTTCTTCGCTATGGTGGTGGTTATGGACTGCGGCCAAGCAACACAGAGAGTATCCAGCGAATGCGTGCTCGTCTTCGGGTTTCACGAGGGGTGCGTTCCTCCAGATCGAGTTGATGGCATGGATGAAGACATTGTGGGTGGGAGCCATGTCATACGATAAGTACGCCGCGAAATCGTCGGAGACGACAGCGAAAAATGGAGCATTAGGAAGGGAAATTAGAGGGTCGTCTTTTTATAAGATCCATAGCTGCAAAAGTTAAAACGACCAGCTCCCGTTTTACAAAGATGGAAGTGGGATGAACGGGCCCATTGAGACGTGACGACTGCTGTCCCGAATTACACGTCGATAAACTTGCCGTCTAATAGAAAGGCAAGCTTGTCGGATAACTGCTGTATTATTAGTACTTTCGTATAAACTGAACGAGGAATACTTACCGTCTTCTGTGCTCGTCCCATAGCTTGTGAAAAGTACGGGGCATCACAAAGATCTGACCATTTCGAATGGCAGCCGCCGATTCTGTTCTATAGACGTGTCGATGGTCCTCCTTCTTGCCCCCTTCCCCCAAGACCAGTAACGTGCTCCGACGCCCGATATACCCCTCACTTAGAGCCAGAGATTTGATCCTCCGCCATGAATGCTCCCTTTGCAACGGTAGCCTAAGTCGCAGAAATATAGGATCATAGCATCGAACAAGAATATACGAGATTGGAATGAGCCAAGTTGATGTCTATAATATTATGCTCCATATTTCTGAGGAACGCCAGTGCGGGTGTAGCGAGAAAATTTCCAATAACTACATTGAATACGTGAGGGTTGGAAAAAAGACAACCGACGATACAGTGGCGTACCTGTAATACCAGAAAGGAGTAATGTTACGAGCAAACCATTTGACGGGGGCGGGGACTGGAGGCTAATTTGCGTCTGAATTAGCGGGATCTACACATTCAGGCAAAGAAATAAATTAGTATACCCAGTTGGGTGCTTCTTCAACATTGTGATGCGTCATGATGATCGGGACAACCGTAAATTTACCTGGGAGATTTTTGATGCCCCCCAAGTCTGACGAAAGGAGGATCTGAGGAATACAAGAGAAACACAATAAGTATCGCACACCTTTCAATTTCCTCTAAAAACCTTCTTTATCGAGTAATTTCAAACGCTCTTCAGAAATAGTCGGAATCTATGGACATGTGTTAACTTCTCCGAAATTTATTGTAAAAAAGAGAAGGATGCGAACCCACCTCTTCGTGCAAGTGCTCCACAAGCGGATTAGCAAAAGCTTAGAGTTTTTTCGCCATCTTATTTCTCCTCCCCATTAAAAACCTGGATCATGTATTGCTCAGATGGACGCATGCCAACTTGGAAAGCCTCATGCTGCTCCAGATTGTGGCTCATATCATATCAAGCTTAGTCTGGAGAAACGGGAATAGAAACGTTCTTCACAATGGCAGTGAGAATGGATCGCGGTCAAGCAACAGCGAGTGTATCCAGCAAATGCAACCTCGTCTCCAGGCATTACGAAGATTGAGTTTCTCCAGATCGAGTTAATGGCGCGAATGAAGACGTTGTGAATGAGAGCCATGTCGCAGGACAAGTACGCCGCCGGGTTATCCGAGACGATGGCGAGAAAAAGGAACAGTAGGAAGAGAAATGAGAGGGTACGGGTATTCAGCATCAGTGGCAGACATGCTTGTGCTGTGGAACTGGAGCCGGAGTAGCTCCTTTTATGATACGTGGTCCCATTTGCCTAGGTGGAATGACGAGCGTCTTGGTGATGTGGAGGAACCAGACATAGTGCTGCACTGCTGCTGTCACTAAACTTGTGCGTTGAGGTGTAAATTGTTGGAAAGGAATGTCAAATCTGTGTCAAATGCAAGGGGGTGGCGGGAAAAATCCCGAATACGTAGATAGAGGTCGAAGCTGGTCGGAAAAGAGGATGGAGGATGTACATACTTGTGCAGAGGAAGTCACCAAAACTCCTTTTGGTAAATTAAAACAACTGTTACTAAGTTTCCTTCTGTTTCCTTCCTCTCGTCTTTCCCGTCTCTTTACACCTATCGAAGTTTGAACGAACCACCCAAACGACTATGAATCCTGAAGGCCTGAACGTTGAACTTCTTATCCGCTCGGCTAAATCGGGCACTGGGGCCGTAACGAACTCGCCGCATACAACATCAGCACAAAGCCACAGGATGCTCCCACTTTCTTCGAAGTGGATCCTCTTCCCGAACCTCAAGTTCCCGCTGACATGCTGCATGAGCTGGAAGCCGAAGACACAACCAACCTTGATGCCTTTCGCACCATATCTGCGATGGATCTTGCGATGAATGCGACACCATTGGAAGAGTCGACTGTCGGTGATTTTGCTGTCCGCCTCTTTGACATTCTTGGTTATACCAATCGTGACGTTTTGCTGCGCACCTGGAAAGACATCGAACTCGTTATTTGCGGAGTCCCCATGCTTGCAAAAACAGATGTGTGCTTGTTGAAGAACCGTTCTGAGATTATTCTCCTTATTCAAGAGGATAAGCGGCAGGTGGAGGACAGAGGGAACACAGAGGCACAACTCATTGCCGAGGCAATTGCGGTGTTTTAGAGCAACAACAAATAGCGTATCTTGGCTGGATTAGACCCTGTCCAGCACCTCCTAATCCCCGGAATCGTCATGATTGGAACTGCCCCGATATTTTACAAGATTCGCGTTACGAAGGGATTAGCCGATGCCGTTACCTATGGGTTTTTTCCCCCGTTGCCTACTGTCGTTCACTTCCACGTCCCTGCCGTCCCTCGCCCACATCATCGCTTGAGAGAAGGCATGAAGCCCTTGGACAATCGTCATATCATCCTTCGCTGCTATGAAGCGTTCAAAAGGTTCATTATTGTAAGTCTGCCTATATTGTCTTTGCAAAATGAGAAATCTTTATCTTTGCAAAACAAGTTAGAGAGGTCTCCGCAACTCACCAGCGCAACGCTACACGAAGACGCGATCTGACCTATTCTGACGCGATTTTTGGCCTGAGCACCCCTTACAATTCGGTGTACAATACGGTCAGACGAAGCTGGGCAGAAATAATGGACGCTCTAAAAGTTGTTCCAGACAGGCAAAGGACAGAAAGACAACGTGTGGGAGCAAGGAATTCATGATTTGTACTCTAAAGGTTTCAACTTTTCAAGTTACATTCGGGCCGCACTCCAATATCATTCCGAGCTTTCGCCCATGCTCAAGCCAGTGCGGGTGGACGGAAAAATAATGAATAAAAGTTGATGTCCATTGCATCAAGCACCATACTTTTGAGGAAGGCCACCGCGGGTATAGGGAGAATATAACTGCGTTGAAAACATGAAGGGACGGAAGGAAGATAAAAAGCGAACAGTGGCGAACCTGTAATGTCTGAAGGGAGCAATGTTACGAGAAACCATTTGATGGGGGGCAGGAATAGAAGGCTATTCCGCGTCGGAATTAGCAAATCCATCCAGTTTAAGCAAAGAAACAACTCAACATACCCAATTTGGTGCCTCTTTAAAGTTGTGATGTGTCATAATGAAGGGAAATGTCGTCAACTTCCCCGGAAATTTTTTGATATGTTCTTCCAGCTCTGCAGAAATGGAAATATGTGCCATGAACAAGGGAATTCTTTAAGTAGAACGTATCAAGCAAGATTCAATGTGTTCTGAAGTCCGTCTTTATCCAGTAATCGTAAACGCTCACCATCAACTGGTTGTGGGCAGGGCGGACAGAAGAATAGAACCCTTTCCATGCTTCGAGGCCTCCACCCAGGCTGATTGATTCGCCTGGTGAGCGGAAGAAGAAGCGGTTTCGTCCTACCATGACACATGTACCACCCGAACGATTCGGGTGAGCCGCAAGGATAACATTCAAAACGGCAATAATAGGATTGATATCATAATCGCAGTGTTGCACGTCGCCCCTCAGGTATCTGAATAGCACTGCGTCACGATCTACAACGTGTCAAAAGAGTGAAGAACGGACTGAAGCAAACTCTGGGTTTCTATGTCACGCTGATACTCGATGGTAAGTGTGTATTGTTTCTCGCCTTGCCTGGGTCCCTGTTCGTCTTCGTCGTAGAACGGGACGGTACTTAATCGAAAGGGGTTGGGGAAGCTTCTTTGCTGCGATTAGCTTACTGGAATGATCATGTGCAACGTTGCCCCTAAGGCCAGATGCTGTCCACTGGGGAGATTGTTCAGCAAGCTGGAAGATCCGTCGCTTCACTCGACGGATAGCTGTGCCAGCAACTGGTGAAATCGACACCTCGTACTCGTAGAAAGGTCCTTTCGGGACCTTTACGGGGAAGAAGTTGGCCCGCTGGCAGACACGAATAACTTGAACTTTCTGAGCGTCAGTCGCTTCTGTCGCAAACCTCATCAGGAGGATCTGGCTCCACCGTTATGTACTGCATTATTCCAGGACTTTAATTTGCATAGTGCAAACCTGGCTTAGAGGTTGTTTGCGAATTTGAGCAAAGGCATCATCTCCAACTTCAAGACAACTTGAAACTGAAAGAGCGTATAGTATGTTAGTGCTGAGGATAGATATAAATCATACGAACTTGAAGTCGATGCATATTGAATAGTATTTGTGGCGGAGTGGG